>Ga0209098_1002444_pt1 | contig 16402 bp, 14 predicted proteins | sample AD_JPNHW1_MetaG_FD_184429 | JGI IMG/M metagenome (GOLD analysis project Ga0209098, IMG submission 184429) | Active sludge microbial communities of municipal wastewater-treating anaerobic digesters from Japan - AD_JPNHW1_MetaG (SPAdes) (version 2) | ecosystem: Engineered > Bioreactor > Anaerobic... | reverse complement strand
GGATGCTGCCACTGGCGTGAGCGCTGCGGGCGCTGGCGTGAGCGCGGCCGAAAGCCGCGGAATCCCGGTCGTGGACGCCTTCCTCGCGATGCCCGGCGACGACGGACACCTCGCGATTCGCGCGGGCGTCGGGCGTTTTTCCGCTCGGGAAAGCCTCGCCGAGGGTATCCTCGAAAAATGCACCGATCGCGTTCACGCGGCCGTCGGGACGGGCTCGCTTGAATCCGTCGTCGGCGCGACCATCATCCCGCTCAAGGCCGGAAACCTCATCGTCGGCGTCGTCTACCTTGAAAAGGAGCTCGCCCTCCCGGCTGACCGCGAGCTTCTTCTCGTGTTCGCCAATCAAGCGGCGGTCGCGATCCAGAACGCGCAGCTCTACGAGATGGCGACGGTTGACCCGCTGACGGGAACCTTCGTGAGGCGTTTTTTCGGCCAGTGCGTCCTTCGCTCGCTCAAATCGGCATCCCGCTCGCTCAAGCCCGTCGGCGTCATCATGGTCGATATGGATAACATGAAACCGATCAACGACACGGCGGGGCACCTCGCGGGGGACCGCGCCCTGGTCGAGCTCGCGCTCGTGCTCAAGGACTCGATCCGTAGCTCGGACTTTATCGGGCGCTTTGGCGGGGACGAGTTCTCGATCCTGCTCCCCGACAGCTCCTTCGAGGGGGTGAACCTCGTCGCCGCGCGCATCCTCGAGAGCCTCGAGAACCGGGTTTTCTCCTATCCGGGCGGGTCTATTCCGCTTAAGGTAAGCATCGGGATCGCGCTCCTCGAGCCGCCTGAGTCGGTTTTCGAGCAGGCAAGCCCTGTTTTCTGGCAGGCTCTGTCCGAGTATATCCAGAACGAGGCTGATTTGAGCCTCTACGAGGCGAAGCGGGGTGGCAAGGGCTGCGCGGGTCAGCCCCGCATCATCGCGTGGCCCGCCGCCGATCTTGTCCCTTCGGTCGCGGACGGTATGGATTCGCTGTTGGTTAAGTAAAAAACGGCGTCCTTTTCGGGGCCGACTCCTTTAATCACTTCGTTTATTTCTATATAGTACTCCTCGTGAGAGCACCACGATGACACAAGACTGTTACTATATCTTCCGTTCAAGCGAATTATACCTGAATCCGGATAATACCCTCCCGACGGGCCTGCCCGAGGCCTTCTCCGGCATGGTCGTCGATTCCCTGAGCCTGGAGCTCCTCGGTCGGCCAAGCAGAGCTATCCTGCTCCGGGACGAGGCCCCGCGCGCGGAGGTTGTCCAGCACTCGGTCTCCGGCCCCGGCTCAAGCCCCGTTTCCACGGGTTCCTGGGTCAGGCTCCGGTCAATCACCGCGTCGGAGGATCCTACGCTCCGCCGCTACGCCGCGCCCGCCTCCCGCGCGCTCGGGCTCATCAATTGGCACGACGCGACGCGGTTTTGCCCCCGATGCGGCGCCCCGCTCGAGGACCATCCCGTCGAGCTTGCCCGACTGTGCCCCTCTTGCGCGCGCATCCTTTTCCCCCGCATATCCCCCGCCATCATCGTTTTGGTCCGAAAGGAAGGGAAAATCCTCCTCGCGCGGCACGCGCAGCGGAACCAGGACGTGTACTCCTGCCTCGCGGGCTTCCTCGAGCACGGCGAAACCCTCGAGGAATGCGTCGCCCGGGAGGTTAGGGAGGAAACGGGGATCGCGGTAAAGAACGTCTCCTACGTGGGGAGCCAGAGTTGGCCCTTCCCGGACCAGCACATGGTCGCCTTCTACGCGGACTGGGCTTCGGGCGAGATCGCGGTCGATAAGAACGAGATCGCCGAAGCGCATTGGTTCGACCCCGAGAACCTGCCGAACACCCCGATGCCGGGAACCGTCGCGTGGCGGCTCATCCATGGGGTTTTGGCCCCATCGTCCAAAAACTGAACGGTTTCTGTTGACCCCCGCGCGCCGAAATTAGTATCTTTTTTTTGAGGTTGGTGATGAAGAAACACGCAGAACAAGAATCAGAAGTACCGGGAGCCAAGACCGTCCCCGAAGGGGCCGCCGCGAATCAGGCGGAAAGCGGTAAGGCTGAGGGTACGGCTCCGGAAGCGCAAAGCACAACCCCTGACGCAGCGAGCGGAAAGGAATCGGCCGCACCGGGCGATAAACCCTCGGCGGGCGATAAAGCCGCAGCGGGCGAAAAGGCCTCGACCGGCGCGGGACAGGCGGAAAAAGACGCCCCGAAGAAGCCCGATCCGGCCGAACGGATCGCCGAGCTCGAGAGAAAATGCGCCGAGATCCAGGATCAGTATCTCCGCAAGGCGGCGGATTTCGATAACTACCGCAAGCGGATGATCAAGGAGAAACAGGACGCGATCGATTACGCGAACGCGAACCTCCTCGTCGACCTCGTGCAGGTACTCGACGATTTCGACCGAGCCCTTCAGGCGAGCTCTGCCGCCCCCGAGGCGAGCGCCTCCGATACGCACGGCGCGGCCATGCTCGACGGCGTCCTCATGATCCGCAAGCAGCTCGGCGGCCTTCTTGAGTCGAAATACGGGCTTGCCTATTACCCCTCGAAGGGAGCGGCCTTCGATCCGGCCATCCACGAGGCGATCAGCAGCGTGCCGCGCTCCGACGTGAAGGAACCGACCGTTTCGGAAGAGTTCACGAAGGGCTATAAGCTCAAGGATCGGGTTATCCGCGTCGCGAAGGTGGTCGTGGGAATGCCGGTCGAGAATCAAGGCCAGTAAGCCGCGGTTCGTTGATGAATTGATTGAACTTTTTTCGCGCGCAATCACGCGCGTTATGGCGAATATAAAGGAGACTATATACTATGGGAAAGATTATCGGCATTGACCTTGGCACGACCAATTCGTGCGTAGCGGTAATGGAGGGCGGCGAGCCCGTCGTTATCCAGAACTCTGAGGGTGGACGCACCACCCCGTCGATCGTCGGTTTCACCGCTAAGGGTGAGCGCGTCGTCGGTCAGCCCGCCAAGAACCAGATGATCACCAATCCCGACAAGACCGTCTATTCGATCAAGCGCTTTATGGGCCATCGGTACGGCGAGCTCACCGGAGAGGCGAAGCTCGTCCCGTTTAAGGTCGTCCCCCAGGGCGACGACGTCCGCGTTGACATCGACGGCAAGCTCTATTCCGCCCAGGAGATCAGCGCCTTCATCCTCCAGAAGATGAAGAAGACCGCCGAGGACTATCTCGGCGAAGAGGTCACCGAGGCGGTCGTTACCGTCCCCGCGTACTTTAACGACGCCCAGCGCCAGGCTACCAAGGACGCCGGTAAGATCGCCGGCCTCGAGGTCAAGCGCATTATTAACGAGCCGACCGCCGCGTCGCTCGCCTTCGGTTTCAACAAGGACTCCAAGAAGGAAAAGACCATCGCCGTGTACGACTTGGGCGGCGGTACCTTCGATATCTCCGTGCTCGAGCTCGGCGACGGCGTCTTCGAGGTTAAGTCCACGAACGGCGACACCCACCTCGGCGGCGACGACTGGGACCGACGCGTCATGAACTGGCTCGTCGACGAGTTCAAGAACGATACCGGCATCGACCTTTCCAAGGACCGCATGGCCCTTCAGCGCCTCCGCGAGGCCGCGGAGAAGGCGAAGATCGAGCTTTCCGCCGTCACGAACACCGAGATCAACCTCCCGTTCATCACGGCCGACGCGACGGGACCGAAGCACCTCCAGAAGAGCCTCTCCCGCGCGAAGTTCGAGCAGATGACCGAGGACCTCTTCGAGCGCACCAAGGAACCCTGCCGCAAGGCCATCAAGGACGCGGGCATCACCGTCGACCAGATCGACGAGGTTCTCCTCGTCGGCGGATCGACCCGCATGCCGAAGGTTCTCGAGATCGTGAAGAGCCTCTTCGGCCAGGAAGGGTCCAAGGCCGTTAACCCGGACGAGGCCGTCGCCATCGGAGCGGCGATCCAGGGCGGTATCCTCGGCGGCGACGTCAAGGACGTACTCCTCCTCGACGTTACCCCGCTTTCGCTCGGCATCGAGACGATGGGCGGCGTCTTTACCCGCCTCATCAACCGCAATACGACGATCCCGACCCGCAAGAGCCAGGTCTTCTCGACCGCGGCCGACGGCCAGTCGGCGGTGTCCATTAACGTCCTCCAGGGCGAGCGCGAGATGGCGGCCCAAAACCGCACCCTCGGCAAGTTCGACCTCGTCGGCATTCCGCCGGCCCCGCGCGGCGTGCCGCAGATCGAGGTAACCTTCGATATCGACGCGAACGGCATCGTCCACGTCACTGCGAAGGACCTCGGCACCGGCAAGGAGCAGAAGATCCGCATCGAGAGCTCATCGGGGCTTTCCGAGAGCGATATCGACCGCATGGTCAAGGAGGCCGAGGCGAACGCCGCGTCCGACAAGGCCGAGCGCGAGAAGGTCGACACCCGCAACGAGGCCGACGCGATGATCTATCAGACCGAGAAGACCCTCAAGGAACTCGGCGATAAGGTGGGCTCGGCCGACAAGGACAAGATCGAGGCCGCGATCGCGGCGCTCAAGAAGGAGCTCGAGGGCGGCAACCTCGAGGGCATCAAGGCGAAGACCGAGGAGCTCAAGCAGGCTTCCTACAAGATCGCCGAGGAGATGTACAAGCAGCAGGGCGCCGCCGGCCAGGGACCCCAGGGTGCCGGCCCCGATATGGGCGGCGCGGGACCCGAGGGCTTCGCGGGCTCTGGCAAGACCTCCGGCCCCAACAAGGGTTCCGCCGACGACGTTGACTACGAAGTGGTCAACGACGATGACAAGAAGTAAGATCCGCGACTGAAGGACAAAATCCGGATTCTGGGCATGAGGCTCCTCCGGCGCGCGACGCGCCGGGCGGGCCTTTCCCCGTTCCGGATTTTTGCCGTATACCGCTCGTTATCCTTTGTATCTGGAGTTTCCCGTGGCAGCGAAAAGAGATTATTACGAAGTTCTGGGCGTATCCAAGACAGCGACGAAAGAAGAGATCAAGAAAGGGTACCGGAAACTCGCGATTCAATACCATCCCGACAAGAATCCCGGCGACCATGCCGCCGAGGAGAAATTTAAGGAAGCCACCGAGGCCTATGAGGTCCTCGCCGACGACCAGAAGCGGCAGATCTACGACCAGTACGGCCACGCCGGCCTCGAGGGGATGGGCGGTCCGGGAGGCCCGGGCGGTTTCGACCCGAGCCAGTTTCAGGGCTTCGAGGACATCTTCGGGGATTTCGGCGGCATTTTCGAGAACCTCTTCGGGGGCTCCGCGGGCGGTTCCCGCAGGCGGGGCGGCCATGGCGGCGCGTCCCAGGGCGCGAGCCTCCGGTACGACCTTCAGATCGATTTTCACGACGCGGTCTACGGCACCAAGGCCGAGATCCAGTATTCCCGCAACGAGGCATGCGCCGCGTGCAAGGGAACGGGAGCGGCGGGCGGCTCGGGCCGCAAGATGTGCGCGACCTGCCAGGGCGCGGGCCAAGTACGGCATAGCTCGGGCTTCTTTTCGATAGCGTCCCCGTGCCCGACCTGCCACGGCGAGGGCACGATCATCGAGAATCCCTGCCGCGAATGCGGCGGCTCCGGCGTGCAGAAGAAGCGCCAGAAGATCCTCGTCACGATCCCCGCGGGCGTCGAGGACGGCAAGCGGATCAATATCCCCCGCCAGGGCGACGCAGGATCGGGCGGCGGCCCTTATGGCGACCTTTACGTCTTTATCCGGGTGAAGGGCGACACCCATTTCGAGCGCTCCGGGGCCGACCTCTACTGCGCGATCCCCATTTCGATCACCCAGGCCGCGCTCGGCGCGGAGGTGACGATCACCGCGCTCGACGGCAAGCAGCTCAAGCTCAAGATTCCCGCGGGTACCCAAGGGGGCAAGCTCCTCCGGATTCGCGACGAGGGCGTCCCCGTCGCCGGCGGCCGCAAGGGAGACCTCTACATCAAGGTCATCGTGCAGGTTCCGACCCGGCTTTCCTCGAAGGCGAAAACGCTTCTCGAGGAGGTTTCGCGCCTCGAGGGGGAAAATACCGCCCCGACGCCCGTTGCCCTCGAGGATCTTCACTCCTAAAATGGGCGTAGCTGCGGCCTGATTGGGCCGCAGCGCCTTGCGATAGTCCCACGATGGCCCCACGTTGCCCCCGCGACGTGCCTTTTTTTCGCTCAAATCTCCATAATCATGGTATACTGTGTATCGCTATCCTGGCGATACAGCGTCAGGGAATCGGCAGCCGCCTTTTCGCGAGTTGGGCGGTTTCGCGCGGTTCAGGACGTTTCCGAACGATCGGCGTGCGACGGAAACGGCCGAAACTCTCACCGTTAAGAGGTAGATCAGGATGATTCAGTCCCGGAAACGGCTTTCCAAGCTGACGATCGACGTGATCGTCGGTCTCGTGTTTTCTTTTTTCATGTTCATTCTCTATCCGGAATTCGAGTTCCCCGGGCAGTTCGTGTCCTCATCGATCGTTTTCTTCATCCTCGCGACCGTGGCCTCGATCGCCACGCGCGAGATATGGGCGCGGGAAGAGGATCGCGTTTTCGCGCGGGGCGACACGCGGCTCATGGTTCGCTTTATCGAGCGCCTTCGCTTTTCCTACACGATCGAGGATTTGATCGACTCGATTCAGTCGGTGCTCGAGCACGACGCCGACTGCTCCGTGCTCTACGTCAACAGCGAGAACACCTACGTCATCTATAACAGCACCACGCGCATCGCGACCGACCCCGAAACCCTCGAGGTTCTCTCGCGCAACTTCCCCGAGACCTGGCCCGAGGGTTTCTACCTCATCGACGATCGGCTCGGCCTCGTTTCCGACTTTAAGGGCGCGCGCGGCTTTTTCCTCGTGTACGGCAAGCTCCATTTCTACGTGATGTGCCGGTACATGAAGGTTTTCGACGAGAGCATCTTCTCCTCCCTTCGGTACGAGTTCGCGAATTTCCAGAAGCGGACGAAGACCATCACCCAGCTCACCGCGATCTCCGAACTCTCGAAGGAATGGGACATGGTCGCCGAGACCCAGATGTCCTTCCTCCCGCAGACGATGCCCACGATCAAGAAGCTCGACATCGCCGCCTATTTCCGGCCGCTCGTCAACGTGTCGGGCGACTTTTACGACGTCATCCCGATCGACGAGAACCGGACCTTCTTCCTCCTCGGCGACGTCTCGGGAAAGGGACTCGCCTCCGCGCTCATCATGGGCGTCATCGTCAACACCGTTAAGATCATCGAGAACAAGGAAGACCTTCCCGGCGTCGTGCGCGCGATCGATACCGCCATCAAGAGCATGCACCTCCAGGACAAGTACGCGGTTCTCTTCATCGGCATCGTCGACACGAAGGCCATGAGGATCCGCTACGTCAACGCGTCGATGGCAGACCCGATCATCATCACGCGCGCGCCGGACGGCTACAAGATAAAGCCCCTGACCTCGTCGTGCAGCCTCGTCGGCATCATCGACCTCGACGATATCGTCCAGGCCGAGATGCCCCTATACCGCGGCGACGTGATCCTCATGGCGTCGGACGGCGTCTCGGAGGTCATGGACGATTCCGGCGTCGAGCTCGGCGACACCGACCTCTACCTGAACACCGTAAAGAACAGCGCGCATAAGGGCGCGACGCATTTCGTCAACGACATCGCCGACCTGGTCCTTTCCTACAATGGCGACAAGAAACTGCGCGACGACGTGACCATGCTCGTCGCGAAGGTCGAGGAGTAACCATGAGCCTGCTGATATTCTGCTATATACTTGCCGCATTCCTGTTTTTCTTCTCCTACTGGCTCGACTCCCGATCGGAGAAGGTCGACGCCTCGATCACGAGCATCGCCATGGCCTCCGCGCTCGTGTCCCTCTTCGCCGGCATTTCCGCGAGCCTCGCGTACGCCGGTCAATATACCCTGTGCGTGCTTTCCCTTAAGGTGTGCCTCGTCCTCGTCGCGTTCGTGACCCTTTCCCTTTTGAAATACGCGATCATCATGCCGTATCAGCCGAAGAGCCCCGCGCTTTCGGGCGTCGTCGCGCTCTTCACCTTCGCTGCCGCCTTCATCCTTTTCCCGACGATTACCGGGGTCCACCAAAATGCCTTTGCCCGCCTGACCCTGGACACCCTTCCGTTCTATGGGATCATGGACGGCCCCACGCTCTACGCCTGGGTGTTCGTGATCGCGACCCCGGCGTTGGCCGTTCTCATCATGTTCGCGCGCGCGATCGGCATACGGAGCAGGATCTACCGCCAGCGGCTTCTCTTGATCGCCGTTTCCGTCATCGCCGGTTTCGTCGTCTCGTGGCTGCTCTTTCGGCTTTCGCTCGGGTACATGTGGGCGATGCCCTTGATCCCGTTCGGGCTCGCGGTGATGCTCCTCCTGATCTATCAGTCGATTTCGGTCACGACGCTTTTCGACCGCACCTTGATCGTCGCGAGCGTCGTGAACTTCTCGCTCATCAGCTTTATCATGAGCGTCGCGGTCGGTTTCCTGACCACGATGTCGTACCGAATCCTCACCGAGTACTCGTTGATCCTCGGCGCGCTTCTCGTCATCGTCGTCGCCTTCCTCTCGCTCAGGCACGTGCTCTCGCATTGGATACGCCGGTATATCAGGGTCGGGAGCGACTACGCCGCCGAGCTCGAATCCGGGCTCGACGCGATCGACTTTACTTCCGACGTTGAATCCGTCATTAAGAGCACGTCGAACCTCCTCACGCAATACGTCGAGGCGGGCACGATCGAGATCGTCGTGTCGGACGATAAGTCGAAGCTGAAGACCGTGTACTCGACGACCGAGGCGAAGCACGAGATCGCGATCGACAACAAGGCCATCGACTTCCTGCTCGGCCATAGCGACTCAATCGTCCTGAAGACGCAGGCGATCACCAATCACGTCTACGCCGATATCAAGCCCGAGCTCCTCAAGATATTCGAGGTCGCGCACGCGGACGCGTTCATCCTCATCCGCGAGGGACATCGCGTCGTCGGTATCATCCTCCTCGGCCCGAAGCGGCACGGCGCGGATTACACCGATTACGACTACCGGGTGCTCACGAAGCTCTATTCGAATTTCTTCCTCGTTTTGTACTACCTCAAGAACATCGCGAACGAGGCGGTCGTCCTCACCGTCGACCGCGAGATCGAGTTCTCGGGCCAGATCATCACCTCGATCCAGGAGAACATCGACCGGATCAACCACGAGAAGATCGACGTCGACTTCATCACCCGCTCCGCGCGAAAGCTCGGAGGCGACTTTATCGACTTCATCAAACTCGGGCCCGATAAGTACCTGTTCGTGATGGGCGACGTCTCGGGCAAGGGACTCAACGCGAGCATGTCGATGGTCATCCTCAAGTCGGTCCTCCGCACGTTCCTCACCGAGACGAGCGACTTCAAGAAGCTCGTCGTGAAGGTTAACCTCTTCATCAAGAACAACCTCCCGAAGGGAACGTTCTTCGCGGGCGTCTTCGGGCTCATCGACTTCGGCTCGAACACGATGTATTACATCAACTGCGGCGTGCCCGCCATGTTCCTGTATACCGCGGCGTATAATAACGCGATCGAGATTCAGGGCGACGGAAAGGTCCTCGGCTTCGTCCGCGACATCACGAAGTACCTAAAGGTGAAGAAGATCGTCCTCAACCCGCAGGACATCATCCTGTTGACGACGGACGGACTCGTCGACTCCACGAACCTCCGCGGCGAGCGTTTTGGCAAGGACCGGGTGCAGCGGCTGCTCCTCGACAACCGCTCGTATCCCGCGGGGCGAATGGCGAAGTTCATGTGCGACAGCTTGACCGAGTTCGTCTCGCGCGAGCTCGAAGACGACATTACCGTCTTGGTCTTTAAATATCTATCAAAGTAAGAGGGTGAGGCATTATGGAAAACATTGCGATCGTCGAGAAAAACGGCCCGAACTACTCGCTCCTCGAGGTTTCCGGCACGATCAACTCCTACACCTACACGGAATTCCAGGCGAAGGTATACGCGCTCATCAAGCAGACAAACCTCGTGCTCGACATGTCGCGCGTCGTGAATCTTTCCTCCTCGGGCCTCGGCGTCCTCATGGCGGCCGTCGACGACGGGGAATCGCTCGGCCACAAACTGTACATCATGAAGCCGTCGGAGGTCGTCAGGCTCGCGATTGAGTCAACGGGCTTCAGCGAGATGTTCACCGTGATCTTCGCGCTAACGGAAGTTATCTGACCCGTCGTGAAAACGCAGCGCTGCTCGATTCGGCTTGCGCCTCGACTTGAGAACCTGACGGCACTTGAGCGCTTCGTCGCGCAATGCCCGTTCCTCGACCAGACCCACCGCGAGCGCGCGACGCTCGTGGTGACGGAGTTCTTCGATAACATCGTGACCCATTCGCGGCCGCGCACCCCATTCCCCGTTTCATTCACGCTCGAGAAGGCGTCCGCGCCGAGGATCGTTATCCGCTATAGCACCATGAACTTTCATAAGATGATACGCGGCGCGCGGTCCGCGCATCCCCATTACGAGGCCTCCTCGGCGCGCTATCGCGGGCTTGGGCTCCTCATGTGCCGAAACCTTTCCTCGTCGATCGTCTATAAAAAGGGCTTGCTCAGGAGTTCCATAGTCATTATCCTGTAAGGCGTATGCAACGGGAACTCATCGCTTTCTTCGACGTGGACCACACCATTTCCCGTCGTGCGACCAGCATGGCATTTATCAAGGTGTGCATCAGGCGCGGTCTCATCAAATGGTGGTACATACTCGCGACGCCCGCGCTTTTCGTCATGTATCGCCTCTTCAGCGTTCGCATGGAAGACCTTTTCAGGATGAGCCTCCCGAAACTTCGCGGAAGGACGCGCGACGAATTCGAGAGCGTGGCGCGCGAGGCTTTCTCGCGCTACCTTTCGCGCATGCTCTATCCGGGCGCGCTTAGGGAAATCGCGGATCTTAAGAGACGCGGCATCCGCGTGATTCTCGCGACCTCGGCGCCCTTCGAGGCTGTCTATCCGCTCGCGCAGCACTGCGGGGTTCCCGCCTCCGACGTCATCGCGACCCAGTTCGCGTACTCGCGCGGGGTCTTCGAGGGACGCATCCTCGGCGTGCCGGTGTTCTCGAAGAACAAGTACGGCATCATCAGGGACTTCGCCGAGCGAAGCGGGAACGACCTTCAGCTTTGCTCGTTTTATTCGGACAGCGTTCACGATGTCCCGCTCCTCGAGGCGGTCGGGTTTCCCGTCGCCGCGAATCCCGATTTCAGGCTTCGCCGCGTCGCGCGCCGCCGAGGCTGGGCCATTAAGGATTTCTCAAAATGAAAAAGACCGTTTGCCTCGTTTGCGTATCGCTCGTCGCGTTTTTCGCCTTTGCCGCGGGGAAAGGATCCGCCGACGCGACCGCCTTCAGCGCGCCCGATTCGATCCCGAAGGAGATGCTCGCGCGGATCGATTCGAACAAAGCCGCATTCGACGCGGATCTCGACGCCGCCCTCAAGGCCGACGCCGCGGGGGGAAACGCGCTCCTCACGCTCGTCGATAAGCGTCACGCGCTCAGCGCGAACGCGGTGCCGGCCGACCTCGTGGCCCTCGCGCAGGGGAAGTCCTATGCGGTCGGTCGCGGGGGATTGAGCCTTCGCTCGCCCGCGGAGCGAGCGCTTGACGCGATGGCGCGCGCGGCGCGCGCGGACGGCGTCACGCTCGTCGCGAGCTCGACCTATCGATCGTTTGAGTATCAGAAAAAGATATACGAGAGGAACGTCCGCGAGATGGGCGAGCTCGCCGCGAGCCGCGAGTCGGCGAAGCCGGGACAGAGCCAGCATCAACTCGGTACCGCGGTGGACTTTGGCTCGATCACCGACGACTTCGCCGGGACGAAGGCGGGGAAATGGCTCGCCGCGCACGCGGGCGAGTACGGTTGGTCGCTTTCGTTTCCGAAGGGGCTCGAGCCGGTGACCGGGTATCGCTGGGAATGCTGGCATTATCGCTATATCGGGAAAGAGGCCGTCGCGCTCGCCGACCGGTGGTTCGGCGGCGTTCAGCAATACATGATCGAGTACGTGGCCGCGCGGCGCGCGAAAGGGAACTGACGAGCGCGGGGGAATTGACGCCGGCGAGGCGCCGACGAAATCACTTCCCCCCGGCGATATCCTTCGCGGAAAGCCCGTATTGTTCCTCGTGCTCGCCGTTGCCCTCGGGCTCGACGTGCACCATGATATCATAGACATAGGGAATCGCCTCTCGGACGGCTTTCTCGACGCGCTCGGCGATGTCGTGCGCCTGGCGCACGGTGAGGTTGCCCGCAACCTCGATGTCGAGGTCGATGTCCCATGAGCTCGCCATCTTGCGGATCCGCGCGCGGTGCGGGTTGCCCGCGCCCTTCACGGAATGCACCGCGTCGAAGAGCGAGCGGTAGAGCTCGTCGTCAGCGTTGCCGTCCATGAGCTCGAGGTTCTGCTCGCGGAAGATTCCTACCGCGGACTTCATCACCCACAGGCTCACGAGGAGCGCGGTAATCGCGTCGAGCGCGGGCATCTTGAAAAGGGTCGCGGCCCCGAGGCCGACGAATACCGAAAGCGATATGATGATGTCGTTCGTCATGTTCTTCGCGTTCGCGAGGATCATGGCGCTGCCGGATTTTTTCCCGAGACGGTATTGCGTGAGCGCGAGGACGAGCTTCCCGGCGATGGAGACCGCGGTCACCGCGAGCGCGATGAGTCCCGGCGCCTTGGTAACGGTCCCGCCCCTGAGCTGCCTGACCGCGGACTCGAAGAGCTGAAAGCCCGCGAACATGATGATGAACGCGAGCACGATCGTGCCGAGGGTCTCGGCGCGGTGGTGCCCCCAGGGGTGTTCCTTGTCCGAAGGCTGGTTGATGATGAAGCCGACCGCGAGGGTCATGATCGCGATGGCGACGTCGGTCGAGGAATCGAGGCCGTCGCCGAGGACCGCGAGGCTTCCGGCGGTAAGGCCGGTGACGATCTTGAGTACCGCGAGAAAAAGGTTCCCGACGAGCGCTATGAACGCCGCCCGCCTGACGATCGCCGTCCGGTCTATTACTTTCGCCTCAGCCATTGCGTTCCCCTTTATGAGTAAAACTCCCGTACCGCGCCCGCCGTGGCCTCGATGTGGTCGCGGCTTATCCAGTAATGCGTGACGAACCTGAGTTTTCGGTCCTTGTCGAAGGGATTGACGAGGATGCCCTTTCCCTTCATGAAATCGACGAAGGCTTCCCCGTCGATCGAGGCGTTGCGCTCGTGCCCGAAGAAAACCATGTTGATGTCGACCGTTGAGGGATCGACGATCGCGCCCGGGATCGTGGCGAGCCGCTCGGCGAGCGCCTTCGCGTTCTCGTGATCGCGATCGAGCCTGAGCCGCATCTCCTTGAGCGCGATGAGCCCGGCCGCGGCGAGGATGCCCGCCTGCCTGAGCCCGCCGCCCATGAGCTTTCGCTTGCGGCGCGCCTCGTCGACGAATTTGCGCGTTCCCGCGAGCATGGAGCCGACGGGGGCGCAGAGTCCCTTCGAGAGGCAGAACATGACGGAGTCGACGTATTGCGTGACGTCCTTCGCCTGGACGCCGAGGCTCGTCGCCGCGTTAAAGAGGCGCGCGCCGTCGAGGTGGACGGGGATGTGGTTGCGGTCCGCGACGCGCCTGATCCCTTCCATGGCGGCGAGGCTCATGACCCTTCCGCTTGAATGCGCGTTCTCGAGGCAGATAAGGCTCGTTTTCGGCTCATGGATGTCGTCGCCTTGCCTGACGCGCGGCTCGACGAGCTTCGCGTCGAGCAGGGCTCCCGCGCAGTCGATGGCGCGGAGCTGCACGCCCGCGATGACGCTCGCGGCGCCAACTTCGTGCTGGACGATATGGCAATGTTCGTCAAGGATAACCTCGCTGCCGCGCGGGCAGTGAGTAAAGAGCGCAAGTTGGTTTCCGAAGGTTCCGGACGGCACGAACAGCGCCGCCTCTTTTCCCGCGAGGCTCGCCGCGTACAGCTCGAGTTCGCGGACGGTCGGGTCGTCTCCGTAGACGTCGTCCCCGACCGGCGCCTTTGCCATGGCCTCGCGCATCTCGGGCGTCGGCCAGGTAACGGTGTCGCTTCTCAAATCGATGTAGTTCATGCCCATAAAGCTACTATAAAGCGGATGGGTGGACAAGGGCAAATTGGAGATTTTAAAAAGTAGGCGTCGGCCAACAACGCTTGACAAAAAACGCGCGATACGAAAAGCGAATCGCGCGAAAAGCGGGCGATGACTGACCGTTCGGCAAACTCGGTCATTGCGCCGTGAGCCCCTGTCCCGCTTCGCTTCGCGGGGTCGCGCCTTTCCTGAGCGTAGAGTCCGTGCGCAGGACGAAGCGGAGCATCAGCGTCGCGACGACGGCCATGAGGAAGTCGACGATCGGCTGCGTGAAGACGAGACCGTGAAACCCGAAGAGGCCGTTGAGCGCGAAGAGGAGCGGAATGTAGAAAACGCCCTGGCGCCCCGCGGAAAGGATGAGCGAGGGTATTGCCTTTCCGATCGCCTGGAGGCAGTTCATCACGATCATAATGACGCCGACCGCGGGCGCGGAGCAGGCCATCGCGATCAGGATGAAGGATCCTTGGTCGACGACCTCGGGGATCGCGGAGAACGCCGAGATGAGCCAGCGGTCGGTGAGCACGAAGGCCCCGAAGAGGACGGCTCCCATGCCCACCGCGAGTGCCATGCTCGTCTTGAGGATGGCGACGAGCCGCGCGCGGTTTCCCGCGCCGTAGTTGTAGCCGAACAGGGGCTGGCATCCCGTGGCGAGGCCGATGAGCATCAGGATGATGAGGCTGTTGACCTTGCTCGCGATTCCCATCGCGGCGAGTACCGCGGCCCCGTATTCGGTCGCGAGGTTGTTCGCGATGATGACGGCGAGGGACATGAGCCCTTGGTTAATGCCGGAGGGAACGCCGATCGAGAAGATCTCGCGGAAATACGCGCTTCGCCAAATGCGCCGCCCGAAGGATATTTTGAGGATGGACGCGCGCGCGTAGCACCTGAGGTACCAGAGGATGCCGACCGCGTTCGCGGTGACCGTCGCCCACGCGGAGCCCGCGATCCCCCACTTGAACGCGAAGATCATGATCGGGTTCAGTATGATGTTCACGACCGAGCCGATGATCATTCCCCGCATCGCGTTGACGGCGCCGCCTTCGGCGCGGATCATGACGCCGAGGGTGAAGTTGCCCATGATCGCGGTCGAGCCGAGGATGAGCGGGAGAAGGTAAGACCGCGTCGGGGGAACGACGTCGCCCCTCGCGCCGATGAGCGCGAGGATCGGCTCGAGGAACGCGACCGAGAGCGCCGTGACGGCGATTCCGACGATGGCGACGAGGATGAACGAGAGCCCGACGATCTCGCCTGCCTCGCGCGTTTTTTTCATCCCGAGGTAGCGCGATATGACGGAGGCCGCGCCGACGCCGATGATGCCGCCGAATCCCATCATGATCATGAAGAACGGAAAGCTGACGTTCGCCGCAGCGAGTTGGTTGACGTCGTTGAGCTTGCCGACGAAGAAGGTGTCGACCATGTTGTAGAGCACCTGCACGATCATCCCGAGGATGACCGGGATTGCCATGGCGAGAATTGCCTTAAGCGGCGGCGTTTCCGCCAGCACCGCGATGCGGGATTCCTTTGCGTTCATGAGAGTCTCTCCTATTCCAAAAGGCGCGGAATGTCGCGGGCGATCGTCTCGATCGCTTCCTCGAATCGCGCGCGCTCATCGTCCTCGAGCTTCGCGAGGAGCGCGTCCAGGTGCGCATGAAAAAGCGCGTCGATCTTGCGCGCGAGCGCGCGCCCCTTCGCCGTCGGCCTTACGATGAACGAACGCCGGTCGCCTTCCTGCCGCGTGCGGGTCACGAGACCGAGCTCCTCGAGCGAGTCGACGACCGTCGTCAGCGATCCTTTCTCGAGTCCGGCCTCGCGGCTCAGCAACCGCATCGAGGCTCCCCCGTGGTTCCAGCACGCCATCAAGACCTGCCCTTGCGTCTTGTTTATGACCGGGACGAGCCCGGACGGGGCAAAGGTGCGGAAAATGGCGTTTTTCAGGCTGAAGGTTTTCGTGATCGCTATGCTGATGCTATCCCCGTCGCTCATTTCGTTAGAAATCTAACTATATTATGGACCTTTGGTCAATCAAGATTCAGAATATAACACGAACGTTATAATTGAATTTACGCGCGTCGATGGGAAAAAGTTACCCAACGGGAAAAACTTGCCGCATTGCGGAATATCGGATGCGCCTAATAGGCACGCGTAATGGTGTATACTGAACGAAAAGTGGCGCTCGGAAGCGTTTTTTTTAGATGGCACGGTTTTTGCTTATAAATAATAGGAGATAAAAACAATGAATGCACCTATGCGGGCAACAAAGAGATTGCTCACCGCGATCGCTTTCCTGGCGATTGTCCTCGCGGTTTTTTCAGGATGCGCCAAAAAGGCCGGAGGGACGGGAAAGCCCGTCTACGAGTTCGCGGCGGTAACGCGCGGCTC
>Ga0209098_1002441_pt1 | contig 16408 bp, 8 predicted proteins | sample AD_JPNHW1_MetaG_FD_184429 | JGI IMG/M metagenome (GOLD analysis project Ga0209098, IMG submission 184429) | Active sludge microbial communities of municipal wastewater-treating anaerobic digesters from Japan - AD_JPNHW1_MetaG (SPAdes) (version 2) | ecosystem: Engineered > Bioreactor > Anaerobic >... | reverse complement strand
ATTATTTTGGAATTGAACTATTCCTTTTCCCCAACTTGAAATATAGTATTCATCGGGATTGGATGGGTTAAATAAAACTCTAACTGCATCACTATGACTGCCATCCTCGTAGGTAACCCATTGCTCATTCTCAAACATATGATACGATAAAGGATACCACATATTTGTGTAGGTTGCATCATAAGCTCCTGTTGCCACTATTACCTTTTGGCGACTAACACCCAGCGCGAAAGCCCTATTATTGGTTGGCCCCCCAGGATGAACGGAGATAAAATTACCGATCTCACCATAAACAATCCCTGAATAGTGGTCGGCAATTGCCAGTTTACCCGATTGAAGGGCGATGGCCATGTCGGGTTGAAATAGCCATGTAAACAGATAACTTGTAAATGACGTTGGAATAGCGCTTACTGTCGAATAGGTAGAAATTCCCTCTGTAGATGTAACCGCAAGGGTCCCTTCTTCCCCTCTTACATGAGAAATTGTGTTATAAGGCCTGCCAACCTCAACCCATGTAGATCCATTGATTGCCCAAATAATATCCTTTTGACTTTCATCATTCTCCTCAACGGCGACAATGTATTGCCCAAAAAGTGAAACATCAGAGCATCCTGCCGTTGAACTAGTAAAACCATTCTCTCTTTCCCAACGCTGATATTGAATCAAAAAAGGATCATTAACGTCGGCCTTTAAAAGGCCTGATTCTGTAGCAGCATAAATACTGTTATTCTGAATTATTGTTCGATTCACCCTTATCGATTCTCCTAAATCACCAATGAAATAGGTATCCTTTATTTCCTCTTTGCTCAAGTCAATAGCAACAATCCCAAAATCGGTAGATACATAAATAAGATTATTATAAAAAGTAAAACCGTTGATTCTCTTGCTTCCCTGCATCAACTTTTCCTTAATTTGTGGCATATTCAAAATCCGGTCTTTGAAAACCAAGTCGATATTTCCATTGTCATATCCAACAGCAAGCATTTTTTTTCCATCAGAATATCCAATTGAGCTTATCGCAATATCATTAAGCCCATTTACACGGCTAATTTTCCCTATTTGACCATCTTGTAAGTTGTACCAAAAAACACCGGTTGAAGTTGCACCATAAATTTTATCGGTGCTTTTGCATACCGCAATACAGTTATTATAGGAAAAGTGATCTCGCCATTTACCAACTTTTATTTGCGAATGGGCAATCTGGGAAAATAATAGAATTATTACTAGAAAGAGATTCCTCATCACTGGTGAATTTGGGGTACAAACTTAAAACTTTCAAATGAGGCTATTATTATAACGCCGTTTAGTTTATTTATCTTTTTTAAGGAAATCAACCAGTTGTCCAATTGCCCTCGCCCTATGGCTAATCAAGTTTTTCTGATCAAGTTTCATTTCGGCAAAAGTTTCAGAATATCCATCGGGAAGAAAAACCGAATCATAACCAAAACCGTCAGTTCCGCGTTCAGACTCGATTATCTGCCCATTCACGATCCCCTCAAATAGATATTCCTGATTATTAATAATTAAAGCAACAACGGTTCTAAACCTGGCTTTTCGGTTAGCAAAGCCATTTAGCTCCTTTAATAATTTTTTGATATTATCCTTTGGGTTTTTCCCGTCTCCTGCGTAACGTGCTGAGTACACGCCGGGTCTACCATTAAGTGCGTCTACCTCAAGACCGGTGTCATCGGCAAAACAGTTTTTGTGTGTTTTATCAAATATGAATCTTGCTTTTTGTAGTGCGTTCTGTTCTAATGTATCATAATCTTCAGGGATCTCCTCTTCAAGGTGAATATCTTTTAAAGAGCGTAAAAGAAATTTCTTGCCCAACAGATGTTGAACCTCTGAAAGTTTATGTGCATTATTGGTTGCAAAAACCAATTCCCTGACCAATTGGAGCATTTTGTGAATCGTTAGTGAGGATTAATGCTCATAACAGGGATATAACTTGCATTCGAAATGATATACTGCTCGTGAGGCTCTACAACATATGTTGAATCATCCGAAGCCTTTGAGGTCATAATAACAATAAGATCGGCCCTAATATTTGCAGCAAAATCAAGCACCTCCTCGGCATAAGGCTTTTTACCCTCGGCAATATAAACATAGTATCGAGCTCCTTTCTCATCGAGGAAACGACGTGCCGAAGCCATATTCATATCAATTTTAGCAAGTAGTTTGGGATCAGTAATGTTCGGCTTAATAAGATGAAAGCGTGAAACGTAATAATCGCAGAAATAGGAAATCCAACCATGCTTCTCCACATTTTCAGCAGTAAAGTCAATTGGAAATACTACCTCATCATATCGCTTATTTATTGGGGGTTCTTGAATGGTAATAAAAGGTATCTTTGAACTCTTTATAACCTTGAGTGCAATTGAATCATTTAGGGTTGATTCGCTTTTTATCCGATGTGATCCCATAATAACCATGCTAGCATTCAGTTCATCGGCTACTTTAGCAATATCAACAAAGATATTCCCTTCTCGAACAATCGTTTTTGGGGCAATGCCATACTTTTTATTTGTTTCGACTGCAATCGCTTCAATTTTCTCTTTTGCCTCAGAAAGGCTGCTTGGATTTTCAACTATATGCAAAAGAGTTACTCCTTCGTGTACCACTGATGAAACTCTAACCGCATGTTGAAGTGCATAACCAGCAACCTCCGTAAAATCGGTGGGAACTAATATTGTTTTTTTCGAATTGCTCATCACAGTATAACTTTAAAGTCTAAAAAAGTTTATTAATAGCGCTGTCTATACTCTTGCCATAAAATATTGTCATTCTGACAAATAATTCTCCGAATTTAATTAAGGGTATTAAATTGTTTTGTTTAACCCTTTTTTTTCAGATATTTAAGGTTTTCATCGTAAGTTAAACTATCGATAGAAAATCGGTCTAAGGTATGAATTTTTCAAGATTTATTAAATATTCATTCTCCATTTTATTGCTTGGGTTACAAGCAAACTCTGCAAGATCGATTTATCCTATAACCGATATTGGAAACCTCGGCCATCCGTTGGTTTCTAAAGTTCAAAACATACCACAAGAAAACCTACTAACATACCAATCCATACTTGTTGACAAAGTTAATAGGCTTTTTGTTACGAATAATCTATCGGTATTTATTTATGATGGGCTCAACTATCAACATATTCAATTACCGGGTAATCCTGTTATCTGCTCTAATGGTAATGATAGAATTGCCATTGCTGCAAAGGGTACATTAAGCCTTTTAATGTTAAATGCTGATGATTGTTATACTACCAAAGAGCTTATAAAGCAACAAGATGATTTTAACTATCAGATTAATAGTTTAGGGTTCGATTCAGAAAACAAACTTTATTTCTCAACTGGTGCAAAACTTTGGTCTTTTGAGGATAAACCTAAATTGATAGATTCAACTGATTGTAATATCAACATTTACAAAACATCAAGAGGATTAGTTTTTTATAGTGATAGTAAAGGATTCTATTCAATTCATGAAGGAAGAATAGCTTGTTATAGCAAAAGTAAGGTTTTGTACACTGACATTCTTACTGTAATATCAAACAATGAGTACATCTTTGCAATTACTCCCAATTACCCTTGGATTTATAGTATAAATGGTAAATCCAATGACTCCTTTAATAAATTAAGTAGCTTTTTAAATCAAAACGAAAAAATACAAAAAGCCTTTTCAGCTGGCTCTTTCGTTTTTATTAGTACTTCATATAATCAGTTTCTCGCATTCGATTTACAGGGGAATCTTGTATTTAGGATGTCAAATTTGAGTTTATTCGACTACGAACAACCTTTAGGTTTTAGCACCTCCGATGGAGTAACTTTTTTTGCAATCACCCCAACACAGATTTATAGATTTATCAATCCTAGAAGTGTTAAACAATATAGCGAGAATGAAAATCTAAAGGGAACCGTTAATTCATCAATAATTTTCAAAAACAACCTTTATGTTGCCACGTCTGCAGGACTCTACTTCTCTCGTAAATTGTTGATATCAAGATTCGAACTTATTAAAGAGGGTAACTTTGAAGATTTTTTAGTTTCTAAAAACACTCTTTTTACCGTTGGAACAGATGGATTATTCATCATTGATGGAGAACGAACTACTAAAATTAATGCTAATAAATTAACTTTTATCAAATCGAATTTCTTTGACAAAAAGAATCCCAAGCTAATTACATTATCGGATCAGGGGGTTCATTTTATAAACTTAGCGCCTCCTTATACACCTTATAACCCAGGAAATAGTCACTTTACAAATTATTTCATTGCAAATCAATACTTAGTTTTAAAGCAAAAGGATTCGAAGGTTTATTACTACAGTCAAGAAATAAATAACATTTTACCACAAGAGTCCTCTTTAATTAAATCCGATACCCCATTCAACTTGTACAACTTGGACTATGATAGCATTTACTTTTTAAACAATCTGGTTTTAAAACATAGTAAATTTGGAGAATTTCTTTTCATTAATTCAAATCTTGTTCAAGGGATTACATTCTTAACCAACTTTCACCCAAACTATAGATCATTAATAATAGAAAAAGAAGGTTTTCGGCCAAAGGCTGTTTTTTCATTTAGTAGAAACATCAATATATATTCTATTTACTTTGATGAGGACTCAACTGCATGGTTATCAACAAATCAGGGGCTGATTGGTGTTTCAAAAGAATATCAAAATACATTAACAAAAATTCCGCAGATTGGAATTTATTCCTTGACCTCGCTACACCGTAAAACAATCGATACAATTTACCTTGAATCTTCTAAACATCATGATTCGAAGCTAACTGAATATAAGATTAAACAAGGTCGCACCATTCAAATTATACTTAACTCTCCCGCCTCAAGAACTAGCGGGAACTTTCTATTCTCTTATAAACTTAGTTCAAATCAAACAAAATGGCCAGATTGGAACGAAAACAACAAAGTCAACTTAATAGATTTGCCTCCTGGCAAAAACATAGTAAGTATAAGGATTAGGGATATTTACGGGAATGTTTCACCAGAATTAAAAATGGTATTTGACATTATCCCCAGCTTTTTTCGAACACAATTCACACTGATTGCTTTGGTAATTTTATTTATCCTTATAGTTTTTACAATAGTACAATGGAGGAATTACAAACATGCCCTTGAGCGTTTTACACTCGAAAGCATAATCAATCGAAGAACGGAAGAACTCGTAAAAGAAAAAGAGAAAACCGATAACCTGCTTGAAAGAGTGCTTCCCCGCGAAACGGCCACAGAACTAAAGGAAACCGGAAAGGTTAACACACAAAAGTTCAACATGGCTACTGTTCTATTTTCAGATATTCAGGGATTTACAAAAATTACTGATGATTTAAACCCAGAGAGTTTAATCGACCAACTTGATAAATTCTTTTTGTATTTCGATTCGGTTGTCGATAAGTATAAAATTGAAAAGATAAAAACCATAGGCGATGCCTATATGTGCGCAGGGGGTATCCCTCACAAGAATAGAACAAATCCTGTTGAAGTTGTTCTTGCAGCATTAGAAATGATTAACTACATGCATACAATTAACAAGGAACATAGTCATTTTCAAGATATTTGGGATTTGCGTATTGGTATTGATACAGGTCCAGTAATTGCCGGGGTAGTTGGACGAAACAAGCTTAGCTATGATATTTGGGGAACAACCGTTAATACCGCGAGCAGAATGGAATCATCAGGGGAGGTAGGGAAAATCAATATTTCAGGTAATACTTATATACTTGTTCAGGATTATTTTTTATGTACATACCGTGGGAAAATGCCAATCAAAAACAAAGGCGATATCGAGATGTACTTTGTTGACGGTATACGACCCGAACTTTCTAATAATTACGACATCTTTAAACCTAATGCTGATTTTCTATTACAACTTCAGTTCCTTCGTTTTGGGGATGTTGAAGAATTCATTCTTGAAAAGTTGGAGAAAGGGTTACCCAAAAATTTATACTATCACAATTTAAAGCACACCATTGACGTTTACACTCAAGTAGAGCTAATCGGTCGATCTGAGAACGTAACCCAAGAAGAGCAACTCTTACTGCAAACGGCTGCTCTTTTTCACGATGCGGGTCATCTAATCGATTACGATACTCATGAGGAAATGGGTGTTAAGCTTGCTAGGGAAATACTCCCTGATTACCAGTACTCCGAAAGGCAAATCGAAATAATTTCAGAGCTTATTTTGGTAACTAAGCTACCCCCTAAACCAAAAAACTTGATGGAAGCTATTATGTGTGATGCCGATTTGGATTACCTTGGAAGAGTAGATTTCATTCCGGTTTCGAACATGCTTTATAAGGAACTTCATGAACATGGGAGAATAGGAACTATTCAGGAATGGAATGAAATGCAAATAAAGTTTATTGAAAAACATCAGTATTTTACTAATACTGCTAGAAGGCTTAGAAATGTTAACAAAAATAGTCAGCTTGAAAATATTAAAAAGTGGATCGAGGAAAATAAATTGTAAATTTTTCCTTGATATTTCTCGGTTTTCAATTATTTTTGTTACATTTAACACTAATTTTTAAAGTACAGTATCCTTAAATAAATCTTTCCTTATGGATAGTGTTAAGAAGGTAATTCTTGTTCCATGGGACTTCTCTGAGGGCTCCAATAATGCACTGCTTCATGCAATTCAGCTAGCTGCTGCTGCTGAAAATGAGATTATGCTATTGCATATTCTTCCTCGTACGTTAATTTACCAATTCTTTAACAAAAAAGGAAGCCAGAAAGAGATTCAGGAAGCTAAAAGGAAATTAACCCAAGTTGTTGAGGAAATTAATGATAAATACAACTTTAGACCACAAACTTTAGTTGTTGAGGGACATCCAAGGAAATTAATGAAGGATCTTATTACAACAGGTGATTTAAACATTAATCTTATTGTATCTTCAAAAATTTACCTTTACAACGGAAAGAATTATCAAACTCCAAATTTCCTAAAAAACTTAGTGATTAAAGCGTTCACTGTACCTTTCATCATCATTAATGGTCCTCCTGCACATAGCCACTACATTGAAATTGTGGTCCCCCTCGATCACGATAGAAAGTATAAAGAAACAGTACATTGGATTATTTACCTTTCAAAATACTATAAATGCAATATCAACTTGATTAAGCCATTTATATATGATGAAGGGAAAAAGAAACACATGGCCAATAATATATACTTTACCAAGAAGATGCTTGATGGCAACAAAATCATCTACGGGATTAAGACAGCCAAAAAGAAAAGCAATTTTCAGGAAGAGGTATTTAAGTTCGCTCAGAATATCGACTCTGACCTAATTCTCATCATGGCCGATAAGTACGATGTTTATGTTCAGGGCAGCAAGCCAGGAACAGCAACAGTACCTATAATGTGTGTTAATCCAAGAACACGTAAATACCAACCTTTTAACTAATCTACGTGTTCTCCACATTCTCATTGTTACCTTATACTTACTGAGAATTAATTAAAATAAAGATTCAATGAAGCTCAAGCGACGGCTCTCATTACAGCAAAAAATATTAGTAATGGTAATCGGGGCTTCGATTATCATTTATGCTATAGCTATTGGATACATCAGCACTAAAGCGCGGAATACTGCACTAAATCAAGCCATATCGCTAACCGATAATATCGCTGAAAAATACGCTTCAGATATAAAGTTTCTTCTTGAAGAGGATCTCGTATCCGTAAGAACACTTTCTTACACTTTGCTCACCTACAAAACAATGCCTGAAAAACAATGGAAGGAATTGTTTGCCAAAATGTACAAAAATATAATAAGCGAAAATCCACAAATTCTTTCTATTTGGGACAGTTGGGAACTAAGTAACCTCGATCCAACATACAAAAAGGATTATGGTAGATATGTTTGTGAATTTTGGAGAGCAGGAGGAAAAATTCAGCAAAACATTTCATTAAGAGGTACCAACGGAGAAACAGCCGACTATAATAGGATTAAACGAGATAAGGTTGAATGTATCGAGAACCCTTATATATATAGCTACTCTGGCGACGACAAGGACAAGCAACTTATGACTAGTGTTATTGTCCCATTGTTAGAAAACGAAAAATATATCGGAGTAATTGGCTATGACATTGCATTAAACAGATACCACCCAATAATTAATCAAATTAAACCATTTGAAGGAAGCTATGCGTTTTTAATCTCAAACGACCTACAATACGTTGCTCATCCAAGTATCGAAAAAATTGGTACAAGTTCTACTGCTGATTATGAAACCCTTTTTAGCAAGAATAGCGTTGTAGATAAAATTCTAAATGGAGAAGAAACCTCTTTTATTGATAAAGATATTAATGGCGTCAATTCATATTTCACTTTAAAACCAATAATTATAGGTAAAACCGTTCGACCTTGGTCGTTAGTGATTGTAGTTCCTAAATCAATAATCCTTGCCGATGCTAATAGGAGTTTTATTATATCAATAATCGTAGGTATTCTTGGGTTGCTACTTCTTTCGTCAATTATCTATTTATCCTCAAAAAAATTCATTATTACTCCTCTCCAAAGAATTACTGAAACCCTAAAACGGTTAGCATTAGGATACATAGGGAAAGAAATGGTTCTCAATATTAAACAGGATGACGAAATTGGTCAAATGGCAACCGCTCTAAACACATCGATTGATGGGCTAGCCCAAAAAAATGATTTTGCTTATAAAATAGGCCAAGGTGATCTTAATGCAGATATCAATCTATTAAGCGAAGAGGATTTGCTCGGGAAATCTCTTCTACATATGCGGGAAAGCCTTAAAGCATCGAAAGAAGAGGAAAACAACCGCAAGATAGAGGATGAAATGCGTCAATGGATTAATGCTGGGCTAGCAAAATTCAGTGATATTCTTAGACAAAATAACGATAAACTTGATATCCTTGCTGCAGAGATAATTAAAAATCTTGTTCATTATCTTAATGCCAATCAAGGGGGATTGTTCATTTACAATGATGATGATACAGAGAATGTTTTCTTTGAACTTTTATCAGCATACGCTTTTAACCGCCATAAATTCATTAAAAAGCAAATTCTCGTTGGCGAAGGGCTTGTGGGAACCTGTGCAATGGAGAAACAAACCGTTTACCTAACAGAAATACCCGAAAACTATATTCAAATAACCTCTGGTTTAGGAGAAGCAAGACCTCGCTGCTTATTGATTGTTCCCCTTCTTATTGAGGAAAAGGTTCTTGGGATAATTGAACTTGCATCTTTCAATGAGATTCAGCAATATCAAATTGATTTTGTTGAAAAAGTAGCTCAAAGCATTGCCTCAACATTAATTTCTGTTCGAACAAATATTCGGACTACCGGACTACTTGCTAAAACTCAGCAACAGGCTGAAGAAATGGCTTCACAGGAAGAAGAAATGCGCCAAAATATGGAGGAACTCCAAGCAACTCAAGAGGAAGCGGCAAGAAAAACAAATGAAATGCAGAGTTATATTGATGCTTTAAACAACTCCACATACGTTACTGAATATGATACAAACGGGTATATCATCGCTATTAACAATGCATACCTCGATTTACTTGGTATGACTCGCGAAGAAACCATCGGCACCCATCACTCCTTTAAACTTGAACTAAGTTCTGAAAAGCAAAGAGAGTATGATAAGTTCTGGAGCGATCTTCGTAATGGACTAATTCGTAGAGAGGTTAATACAATTACCGTTAGTAACAAAAAGGTTGTTCTTCAGGAAACCTACTCACCAATTAAAAATGAAACAGGGCAGGTTACCAAAGTACTTAAAATAGCCACTAATTTGAACGACACTAATTCTAACTAAAGAGATTTAGCACTTACTAAACAAGGCTCAGTTTGTCTGAGCCTTGTTTTTTTAAAAAGGCCAATTATGGAAAAAATGACCTGGGATAAATTATTAAGTCCAATTAGGCTTGGTGAAGAGGTGACCACAAACATCGATTCGGATGTTACACGATCCCATTTTCAGCGTGATTATGATCGAATTATTTTTTCGTCTCCTTTCCGAAGATTACAGAATAAAACACAAGTATTCCCATTGCCCGGAAGTGTTTTTGTTCACAACAGATTGACCCATAGCCTTGAAGTAGCAAGTGTAGGTCGATCTCTTGGTAACCAATTAATGAACTTTTTATTAAAAAATGAAAAGGAAATTAATCCACACCTAATCTCAGAGATACCTACGATTATATCATCGGCATGTTTGGCTCACGATTTAGGAAATCCTCCATTTGGCCACAGTGGGGAGGAAGCAATCCGAAAATTTTTTGTTGACAATAGCAATACCTTTAAACAACTTGTAAATGAACAGGAGTGGGCTGATTTAGTTCGGTACGAAGGGAATGCTAACGCCTTTAGGCTTTTAACACAGCAACTTGAAGGGAGGCGTACAGGCGGATTCCGACTAAGTTTCGCTGTTTTAGCATCACTTGTAAAATATCCTTACCCTTCGTCTTTGGGTGGTAAAAAGTATGGATTTTTTCAATCAGAAAAAGAAAGTTTTATCAATATCGCAAATCACCTAGGATTAATTAACAAAGATGAGCATGTTGACGTGTTCGCTAGACATCCATTAGTTTACCTAGTTGAGGCGGCTGATGATATTTGCTATCAAATTATGGATATTGAAGATGCGCACAAGCTTGGAATAATTTCAACGCAAAAAACCAAAGAGCTATACCTTAACTTTTTTGATGAACAAGAGAATAAAAATCAAATTGTAAAGATTAATAAAACACTAAAAGAAGTAACAGATACCAATGAACAAATATCATTTCTCCGTGCTCTGGTCATTGGAAAATTAATTTCAGAATGCTCAACTGTTTTTGCTGAAAATTATAATAAAATCATGTTGGGAGAACAATTACCCTCGGTAATTAATAGTATAAAAGGTTCATCATATAGTGCAATGGATATTGTTAAAAAACTTTCAGTTGAACAGGTTTATAATTACAAATCAGTTGTTGAGATAGAGCTTAGCGGTTATAAAATTATAGGTAATTTACTTGATAACTATTGCAAAGCTATAATAAACCCAAACTCAACCTACAACGCAAAACTTATAAGATTACTTCCAAAACAATACCTTATTACAGAGGGTACGAATTACCAAAAGTTAATGGCAATTCTTGATTATGTTTCAGGTATGACTGATTTGTATGCACTTGAGCAGTACAGAATACTACAGGGTATTAATCATCCTGGGATTCAGCATTAAAATAAATAACACTGTTAGGTTTAGCTCTGGCAAGAAATGATTTTATAATCTGATGCGCATCGCGATTATCTGAGCAAGGGGTAATAGCGTCGTCGATAAGTGATAAGTTCCCATCAATACTTTGAGGATCGAAAAAGCCATATCCAATAAGTTTTCCATTTAGGACTTTTACCACCGATTTCTCAGAATCAGTGCGTCCTTTATCGAAAAACAAAAAACTTTTGGCCGATAGGCCAATACTATTAATTGCTTTTAGTACTCGTACATTATATGTACTTGCTGGCTCCTCTCCTAAGCATGCCCCAAAGCATTTCCTAATCTCATAATGAAAACAAGCTCCAGAAGAAGAATATAATCCGCATAATCCTTGGCACAAATTAAATCTCTCAATCAAATCGTCAATGTAATTTCTTGATTCATCAACGTTCGAGAATGTCATTAATGGGACTCCATCGGTTTTCACCATTCGTTTAACGGCTAAACAGATATACCCTCTTTCATTTTCGAAATGAAATAGCCCAAGCCTGTTTCCTGTTCTTCGTCCAAGTCGATTAAAAACAGGCTTGTTTGCCTTAATCTCCTCTGTTTCTAAAAGTAAAGCAATGAGTTCACTACCTGTAATTTCAAAACTAATATCAGCAATACGAGCCCTCATTTCAGATGCTCTGCTTGATTTTGTATTTCCAAGATGTTGTAGTACTCGACTTCTAATGTTTACACTCTTTCCCACATATATCAATACTCCTCTATCATCGTAAAAGTAGTAAACACCTGTTTTTTCAGGTATTTTGGAAAGTAACGAAAGGTTCAAATCAGGATGAAGACCTCTTCTATCAGGTGTAGGACTTAAACTATTAATTGGGGATTGTTTGTTTATTGAGAGTAATAATTCCAAAAGTTTAACTGTGGCTAAAGCATCACCTGCCGCTCGATGCCTGTCTTTTATTGATATTCCTAGGTCTTTACAAAGATTCCCTAAACTATACGATGGTTTTCCTGGAATTAACCTTCTACTCAAACGGACGGTACAAATCGTTTCTCGCTCAAAGCTGTAGCCAAGTTGCATGAACTCACTTTGGATAAAGCGGTAATCGAACGGAGCATTATGGGCAACAAAGATTTTACCATCGGTAAGCTCAACAACCTTCTTTGCAACCTCGAAAAAACGAGGGGCATCGGCAACCATTTCATCTGTGATGCCTGTCATTTGGGATATATAATATGGTATTGATCTTTCAGGATTAATCAATGTTGAAAACTCATCAACTAATTTCTCACCATCATGAACATAAATGGCAATCTCAGTAATTTTATCAAATTTTGGGTTACCCCCAGTTGTCTCAATATCTATGATTGTGTACATTTAATCGCTTTACAAATACCAACTTAATTGATTATGAATAGAAATGAATTAATTGTGTAATTTTACGAATTATAAAAACAAAAAAAATAAATATGAAATTTTATTTAACCCTTTTTCTAGCATTCTGCTTTTCTTTGCTATCAGCACAAGAACTAATAAATGTTAACCCTGATCCCAAAGGAGAACCTTGGTACGTTGGGAATCTGAGAAAACTTACAGCAGAAGATTACAAAAAAATCGATGAAACACCTAAATTAAAGCTACCAGAAAATTACTCAAAGAATAGTCTCCCCGCATCAGTTGACAACTCCCTCCGCAAGTATTTTAGACCCATTTTTAACCAAACAAATGGATGCTGTGGTCAGGCAAGTGGTGTAGGTTATAACTTTACCTATGCAATAAATTATGTCAGAGATCTTGCATCAAATATCTCTTCTAATCAATACCCAACCCATTATACATATAATTTTCTTAATGGTGGTGCCGATAACGGCTCTTTTTATTTTGATGGCTGGGAGGTAATCAATGCTAATGGATGCCCAAATGCTTCTGCCTATGGTGGTTTGTACAGTAGTTTAACAACTTGGAAAAGTGGTTATAACTTTTACTATGATGCAATGAAAAATCGCACTCTTGAAGTTTATACCATCGATGTTTCAACTCCAGAAGGATTACAAACCCTAAAACAGTGGATGAACGATCAGCTAAACGGTTCATCCGTGGGTGGTCTTGCTAACTTTTGCGCTGGTGTATCGGGTAATTTTTCAATGAGTTATCTTCCTAACGGAACTCCTGAGGCAGGAAAAACGGTTATCACATCTTGGGACGCAATTGTAAACCATGCGATGACCTTCGTAGGATATAACGATAATATCAAATACGATTTCAACGGCGATGGTCAATACACAAACAACAAAGACATAGATGGCAATGGGGTTTTAGATATGCGCGACTGGGAAGTTGGTGGTTTAATCATGGTTAATAGCTGGGGTACTTCTTTTGGGGACGCGGGGAAAGCCTATGTACCTTACAAACTATTAGCCGAACCAAAGACTAATGGAGGAATCGGGACAAGCATCGTTCACGTACTCCGAGCGAAAACTACATATAACCCAAAAGCAACAATAAAAGCAACAATAACTCATACTTCTCGTGGGAAGTTGCAAATTACTGCTGGTATTTCATCAAATCCAAATGCCACAAAACCAGATCATATTCTTCAGGTTCCGATTTTTAACTTCCAAGGTGGCAACTACAACATGAAAGGTGGTAGTAGCGAAAGTGATAAAACCATTGAAATTGGATTAGATATAACACCTTTATTGGGCTATATCAATAGCAATCAGGAAGCCCGAATTTTCCTTGTAGTAAATGAAAAGGACCCGGGTAATACCTCATCAGGAACCATAGGGAATTTCTCTGTTTATGATTATACAAATGGAACATCAGAAATAGTTTGCTCTCAAACAAATGTTCCTATAATCAATAACGATACTACATTTTTATCAGTTAGTAGATCATTAACATTTGACAAAGTTCTAATATCAACAACATCATTACCTGATGCTGCTTTTGGTTTCCCTTATAGCTATAAGCTATCTGCTGAAAATGGTACATCTCCATATTCTTGGGGTTTAGTTATTAATTATGATGAAACCAAAAAAACATTACCCTTACCGGCTATTACTGATCACCAAGTAACACCTAATGATCCTGATGATGGCTTTTCTGAAGTATCTCTTCCATTCTCATTTCCTTTCTATGATAATACATACAATAAAATTACTGTTACAACCGATGGCTCAGTACTTTTTGGCGATCAGTTTGAGTATGTAAGAGATAATGCTAACCTAAAATCAATTAAAGCAATAACAGCATATGGAGCAGACCTTATGCTATACCCTGACGATGGCGATGGTATATGGTATAAGTCAAACAACGATAGTATTACCATTCGTTGGAAGATTTCAAAATATGATAACCAACCTTTTAATGCTGAGTTTAGTACAACTCTATTCCCTTCAGGACTAATAAAGTTTAACTATGGGTCTGGAATTACTTCTGCCATCGATTGGACTTCGGGAGTATCGATGGGAAATGGATCTTCATATACAGTTTCTTCTCTTTCAGGATCAAGTACGGTTAATGCTAACGAATGTTTTGAGTTTACAACTACTCCATTCCCTGAGAGCTTAGTATTAAGTGAAGATGGAGTACTATCTATTACTCCAAAGAAAAATAATCAAACTTGGTCAATTACAACAAAGGTTACCGATTTAAATAAAATATCAGCATTTAAAACCTTAAATATTCATTCAACTGATATCCTTACCTTTAGTACTGATACTCTCAAGTTTAATTCACCAGCAAGTCCAGATCCTTGGGTCACGGGGAAAGATGTAACAATTACGAATAGCCACTCACAAGCCGTTGTAATTGACTCAATTAACTGGGGTGGATATGGTTGGGAAATTAGTAGCAGTAAAATTACCTTCCCATACACATTAAATGCAGGGGCAAACATAACCCTAAACATACGGTTAAAGAATAGTTTAACTAAATCTGGAATTAACTTTTTGGATTCATTGTCAGTAAAGACCGATAACATTACTTATTTCCTCCCTATCACTATTGATCCAAACATTTATAGTACACCTTCTTATTCAATAACATTTAACGTCACAAATAAATTAGGAGCAGTTTACGGCGCTGAAATTGCTATTGATAATCTTCCAGAAACATTAACAACAAATAGTGCTGGGCTAGCAACAATCAACCTAATTGATGGAACCTATAAATACACGGTTACCTATAACAACCACAATACTTCGAGCGGAACTATTCAAATTAATGGCTCAAACCAAACGTTAAATATCAGTTTAATTGCAATGGATACTGAATTTGAAAACGATAAATCTTTAAGATTATTACCAAATCCATTTAAGAATGAATTAACTATTACAGGAGCCGAAGGATCAAAAATTTGTATCTATAATCTTATTGGGAATCCTGTTGCTAAAATAAATTCGGTAGGTCAAAATCAAAAGATCGATACGAATAGCCTCCCTCAGGGAATTTATATTCTAATTGTTGAGGATAGAAAAGGTATGAAAACTTCCTACAAAATAGTTAAAAACTAATCATTTTTTACTTTTTTAAAAAGGGGTTGCGTTGATTAGCGCAACCTCTTTTTATTTTAGTTAACTTTATACCAAACAATAATTATTGATACAAATTTCTCAAAAAAACAAATGCTGCCCGACTACCATTTACATACATTCCTCTCCGATGGGAAAGACACCCATGAAGATATGGTTGCCTCTGCTGCATTTAAAGGTATTCCTGAAATTGGATTTACCGATCATCTTTGCATTAAACCTGTTGGTTGGGCTATGGATTTATCTAATATTCCATTGATGCTTGAACGGATTAATGAAGTTAAAAAAAACGAAAAGAATCCTGTTTTGATTAAACTCGGAGGAGAAATTGACTATATCCCTGGAAGCGAGCAGGAAATTGCTGATCTTATTAATTCTATTCCATTTGATTTTACAATTGGTTCGGTTCATTTTGTTGATGACTGGAATTTTGATACCGATATTAGACCCTACGATCAAATCAATATTGATAAATTTTATACTGATTACTTTAAACTAGTCCAACAATCGGCAAAATCAGGGCTATTTGATGTGATTGGGCATTGCGATCTTGCTAAGAAGTTTGCATACTACCCATCGTTCCGGTTAGAGCGATTATACGAGGAGACCGCAAAGGTTTTCCGTAAATCAGGAGTAGTTGTGGAACTTAACACAAGCGGAA
>Ga0209098_1002439_pt1 | contig 16425 bp, 14 predicted proteins | sample AD_JPNHW1_MetaG_FD_184429 | JGI IMG/M metagenome (GOLD analysis project Ga0209098, IMG submission 184429) | Active sludge microbial communities of municipal wastewater-treating anaerobic digesters from Japan - AD_JPNHW1_MetaG (SPAdes) (version 2) | ecosystem: Engineered > Bioreactor > Anaerobic... | reverse complement strand
TCTCCGAGGCGGTCCGGCTCTGCCGTCCGCAGGTTGTTGCCGCCTACCCAATCACGCCCCAGACGCACATTGTCGAGGCACTCGCTGAAATGGTGGCAAACGGGAAACTTGACGCGGATTACATCACAGTTGAAAGCGAATTCTCTGCACTCTCCGCCTGCCTCGGGGCAAGCGCAGCAGGATCCCGCACGTATTCCGCGACTACTTCACAGGGGCTTGCCCTGATGTTCGAGGTCTGCTTCAACGTTGCCGGTATGCGCCTGCCCATCATCATGACGATCGCCAACCGTGCGCTCGGGGCACCGCTCTCCATCTGGAACGACCAGCAGGACTCGATCTCCCTGCGTGACTCCGGGTGGCTCCAGTTCTACGCAGAGGACAACCAGGAAGCGACAGATCTTCACTATATCGCATACCGTGTGGCAGAAAATCCCGCGGTCCAGCTCCCCGCGTTTGTCTGCTTTGACGGGTTCATCCTCTCCCATACCTACGAACCGGTGGATATGCTCAACCAGGCCGACGTTGACAGGTACCTGCCGAAGTTTGCGCCACCAGAGCGGCTTGATGCGGCAGACCCGGTCAGTTTCGGGATGTACGCAACACCCGAGTACTATCTTGAGTTCCGGTACGAGACTGATAAGGCACTCAAAGGAGCAAAATCCGCAATCCACGCAGCCGGAAAAGAGTTTGGAAAGATGTTCGGCCGGGACTACAGCGCGATGGTGGAGGGCTACCAGCTTGAGGATGCGGAGACGGTTATCGTCGCTCTTGGTTCGATCTGCGGAACGGTCAAGGATACCATTGACGACATGCGGAAAGAAGGAAAGAAAGTGGGCTTACTCAAGATCCGTGCCTTCCGCCCGTTCCCTTCAGAAGATGTGGCAAGGGCACTCAGAGGCGCTCAAAGAGTTGCCGTGCTCGACAAGAACATCTCGCTTGGCGCGAAGGGTGCCGTAGCGCTTGAGGTAAAGGATGCCCTTTACGGCTCCACAATTCCGGTCTATGATTATTTCATTGGCCTTGGTGGAAGAGACGTGCGGAAAAAGGATATACGGGAAGTTGTCACGCTTGCTGAAAAAGGCAAAGGCGATCAGTTCATTGGCCTGCGTAAAGAGGTGCTCTGATCATGGCAGACAAAACCTGCGAGCTCTTCGACTGCGGGCACCGTGCCTGCGGTGGATGCGGGGCGTCTCTCGCGGCCCGGCTCATGCTCAAGGCTGCGGGTACGAATGCGATCGTTGTATCAGCGACCGGCTGCATGGAGGTCTTCTCGACGCCGTACCCCGAAACTGCATGGAAAGTTCCCTGGATACACTCGCTCTTTGAGAATGCATCAGCCGTCGCCTCCGGTATCGAGGCATCCCTCAAAAAACAGGGGCGCACAGAAAAGGTTCTCGTCATTGCCGGAGATGGCGCGACGTTTGATATCGGGATGCTTTGCATCAGCGGTGCGTTCGAACGCGGCCATGACCTGACCTACATCTGTTACGACAACGAGGCCTACATGAACACCGGCATCCAGCGGTCCGGGGCTACCCCGTACGATGCCAGCACCACGACGAGCCCGGCCGGCTCGCAATCGTTTGGGAACAAGCGTCCCAAAAAGGATCTTCCCCAGATCCTCGCAGCACATGGCGCCCCTTACGTAGCGACGGCATCAATCGCCTATCCGAACGATCTGATTCAGAAGATCGAGAAAGCAATCAACACTCAGGGGCCGACATATGTTCAGATCCATGCTCCCTGCTGTACTGGCTGGGGTTTTGAAAGCGACCAGACGATGGCGATTGCAAAACTGGCCATCGAAACCGGTCTCTGGGTGAACTACGAGATGGTCGATGGTACGGTCACCAAAGTCAAGAAGGTTGTCAGAAAACCCGTGGAGGAATATTTAAAGACCCAGAAACGGTTCCGCCACCTTTTCAAGCCCAAGAGACAGGACGCGGAGATTGCGGCCATTCAGGCGATTGCCGATAAAAATGCTGCGAAGTTCGGTATCGATATTAATCTCAAAAAGGAATAAAATCCTCCCGTTTTCACCCATTTTTGTTTTTATTGCATTACTTCGTTTTTTATTGGAAAATCCGATTTGTATAATTAAACAAGGGTAAAGTGCCAATCCAGCCCCTAACTATTTTCCAACAAGAGTAAGATTCTCCTCATCTTAATCCTATCAGAATCATTGCGATGATTGTATCTCCAGACATATTCAGCGAGATAGAGTGGGAGTTTCTGTGTGGTTATTCCACCTTTAGATGCGAGTTTACGTTTGAGAAAACCCCAGAATCCCTCTAGCCCATTGATATGATTTCCTTTTCCATCACTGTACTGCTTTTCGCCATGGTTGACAAGACGATGAACATATCCTCTTGCGGCAATTCCGGTATAGGCTTTCCAAGTATCAGAACAGACGGTAGATCCCGTTGATACTTTTCTTGAGATAAGTGGTTGAAGTGTTTCAGCTTCAACGTTATCAACGACTTCGGCCCAAACCTGACCGTTCCGACAAAGGATTCCAAATACCGGTTGTTTCTTGGTTCCTCTTCCTCGTTTTGTACCGTGATCGCGAATCGACTTACGCTTGTTTTTCCATTGTCCTCCAACATATGTTTCATCAACTTCAACGGTTCCAGAAAAGATCTCCGACACATCTTTTGCCAGGACAATTCGGATCTTGGTTAATGCCCTGAAAACACGACGCCTTTCGAACTTAGTTCGCTCAACGATTGAATTGGAATTCTGTTCCATCAGAAAAAGATGTATGATATGTTTCCATTCATCTCTCGTTAATCTCAAGGGTAAATTGTGAGGAATGAAGTCATACTTACATTCAGAGCAGCACCTTTTCCCACTACTCATTTTGTATAACTTTTTTGAATTGCATTTTGGGCATGCAATTTTTACCATTTTTCACTCCGTAAATCCTTCTAGGATTTAGGGGCTGAAATAGTACATTACCCTTAAACAATCTATTGTCCTCTTAAACGAACCCCGCTCGCTCTCACGGGAAACCATCACGACAATTTTAATAAGTTACAGTCTGACATTAGTAGGTTACCGGGCATGTGGTCTAGCGGTATGACGTCGCCCTTACACGGCGAAGGTCGCCGGTTCGAATCCGGCCGTGCCCATCGTTTTTGATGATCTGCGTGTATTCCGCGATTTTGTTGCCGGTTAATGGCTCATTACTAAAAAAGTGAGTACAGGACAGTATTTCCTGTCGCAGTACCCTATTTACTTGCCTTTTTGATGTCGACAACCTTGATGTAATACGTGAGGTTCAGGCCAACAAGCGGGGAATTCGCATCCACGGTTACTCCCGCACTAGTGACATTAACCACGGTAACAACCGAGGTGCTGCCATCGACTGTGCTCTGGAAATATAATTTTTCACCGGGAACAATAATCTCGTTTGCCGGGAATTTGCTTGTGGGGAGAGTTATGACTAGCGCCGGGTTATAGGAACCGTATGCCTGATCATAGGGTATCGTAACCGTTTTTTCCTCATTTTTTTTCATCCCGAGCACTGCAGCATTAAAGCCGGGGATTACCGTCCCCGAGCCGAGTGTAAAGGAGATGGGAGTCGTGTTTACGTTTGTCTGAAAAACCGTCTTGTTTTCAAACATTCCGGTATAGGTTACATTCACCGTATCCCCGGTTTCTGCAACAACAAATGGATTGAAGATCGCGACATACACAACCGCACAAAGAGCGAGAATTACGACTACAGCCACAATTCCCACCTTTTTATACTGCAGCGAGCGTGCAGCCACTTTATCCTTACCTTTGAGTTTTTCTGATTTCTTCATAATGTTCCTGTCTAGAATTTGCCGGATAACAATATACCCTTGCCTTCCTTTAATAAGTACTAGAAAGAAAAGCGCCCGGAGTTCTACATAATCCGGCCTCACCGGAGGATCACCATGGAACAGAAGGATCCCACAACGATTTCAGGAACAATTTCAACCCTGCCCAAACTGCTTCGGGCAGAGATCTCAGAGGAGCGGGAACGACACCGGCGCCTTTATGCATCTGGGACAACAGGCCGGCTCACACTCATTGTTCTTATTCTGGCCTTCCTCACAAACATCCTCTTATTCCTTGCAAATCCCTTCTACCCGCTTCTCTTTATTTCCGCCAGTTTCTTTTTGTTTATGTTCTATTTTATCACCCTGCTTATTCCCCACAACCTGGGACATTCCTCTTTTTCGCAGATCGAGATTCACCGTTATCTTGACGGACTTAAGGAAACCGGCATTATCCGAAGTACAAAAAGGTTCACCCGTGTATTTCTCAATGCATTTTTTATAAACTGCCGCCCCCTCTTTTACGGGTTTACCCTTATTTTTACCGTGGATATCGTTATTGTGCTCATAATGCATCTCACCGGGAGGATTTCATCATCCCACACCGGCATTATCATCTTCCAGTCCGCTGCAATCATCCTCTTTTATTTCCTTGTCTGGAAAATGGAACCTTACTCAACGGAATTTTTTTGTGACGTCTCTGGTATGAAGAAACATTTGATCAGAAAAAATATCCCCGAACCACTGGTCTCTTTTCTCTTTCTGCTGGGAGCGGTGCTTGCACTCATCTGCATCGTCTTAACGATTATCCTGCTCCCGGGCGTTACAGTCAACAACGTCCTCTCGGTTTCGGAGTTGAACAGGCTCAGCCATTTATTTATTGCAATTGGGGTCGTTCTGGTCAGTTTGTATTTTATCTTCCGGCACCTCCACGGAATCACCAGCCGTGATCTACTCGACCGGTTTTCAACGAATAAGACCGAATGCCTCCTCCACCAGATCGAGATTATGGGTAATGGCGGGGGACAGTTACCCGGGGTGCCAGGATCCCTGGATTCAGCCCCACCTGATACCCTTCGTGAGGCAACTGAACTCCTGCTCGAAGCACGACTGTATCAGGTCGAGAAAAAGACTATCTTCGGAGCATTTCCTGTCTACATAGTTAATCCTGATTTTTCCCGAATATTTCTCCAGAGTGGGCCTCAAAATAAAGATCCCCCGAACCGGTGATTTCTGACGGGCAGGGGGCTGAGGTTATCCAGAACAGGGGCCGTATTACTATGAAAAATGACCCGAATTGAACTTTATTTATACCAAAAGAACGCATTTTAAAAGTGAGCCTATGTCCGACGAATTAGAGACCGCAATAGTGGCAGGGAAAAAAGTCCGGTGGGATCCTGAACAAATGCGAAAAATACAGGAGCACCCTTGTTTTTCCGAGAAGGCGTGCCATGCATTCGGGCGCTGTCATATTCCCGTAGCGCCGAAGTGCAATATCCAGTGTAACTATTGTATCCGGGATTTTGACTGCGTCAACGAGAGCAGACCCGGGGTGACTACCCAGATACTGAAGCCTGACGAAGCTATGGACATGGTAAAAAAAGTCGTCCAGAAATATGATTACATCAAGGTCGTCGGCATTGCAGGGCCTGGCGATCCGCTGGCAAACGATGAGACGTTTGAGACACTTCGACGGCTCCATGAGGAGTATCCTGGGGTCATCAAATGCATCAGTACCAACGGTCTCCTTCTGCCAGACAAAATCGATCTGCTTGAAAAATACGATGTTGGCAATATCACAGTTACGCTCAACGCGATCGACCCGGAGATTGGGGCGAAGATCTACCAGTTCGTCGATTACAAGGGTAAACGGTACACGGGTATCGAGGCTTCAAAACTTCTCCTCTCGCAACAGTTAAAGGGGATCGAGATGGCCGTGAAACGGCACATGATTGTTAAGATAAATACGGTCTATATCCCAGGAATCAATGAGGACCATATCGTGGATATCGCAAAGAAAGTTGGTGAAATGGGAGTCTATACCTTCAACCTTATCCCGCTAATTGCGCAGTACAAGTTTGCGGATATTACTCCGCCTACCCCCGAAATGAAACGGAAGATGCAGGATGCCTGTTCGAAATACGTCAAACAGATGCGGCACTGCCAGCGCTGCCGAGCCGATGCAATTGGAAAACTCGGGCACGATGTGCAGTCGTGTATGTATAAACACGAATAATCTCTTTTTTAATCTCCATAAGGTTGTGACGATCGAAATCGTAACCAAAAAAAAAAAATTTGTATAATACCAGGACTGTCGGGATTTAGCGCCTGCAGATCGTTATACAAAAATTTTTTTAGGATATGTCTTCAGCGCAGTCGGGCATTACTATCTGATCCTGAACGTCGGATAGGTGGACTTCTGCGTGCTGACGCTCTGAAGGATACGGTTCAGTTCCCCGACGACCGTCTTAAGTGAGGGAGGCATAGCGGTTTCCGCGGCAGTCACCGTCTTACCATGATAACTGATCGTATAAGTCATCAGGTTTTCACTCTTACGAGGGGCCGAATAGTTTGTTTGTAGCTGCGAGAACTGGGACTGGTTAAACAACGCTGAAATGAGTGCTATATCGGTTGCATTCAGGAATATATCCGTGCTCGTAGATTTCCCGGAGACGATTGCCACCCCGTTGTCAAAGATCACGAGTCGGTCATTGACATCATCAACGCCCCCGGACCGGTGAAAATCGACAAATACCGCAGGGGGTGCGGTTGTGTTGATTGCGGGTGTCTTGGTACCGAGACACCCGGCACCTGTCAGTATCAGAACGAGAATAAAAATAGCAAGCACTGGTAGTAATTTTATCCTAATCCCTCCGAAGGGTTCGAATTTTCTTCACGGTTTTTCCCGGGTTATAACTGTAAGACATCCACTTTTTTGGATTTTGCTGCTGTTTTGCGCTCTGGGAGGACTTCTTCAAGCGCTTTTATGACGCTATCCATTTTATCGTTATTAAAGATCGCTCTAAACGCCGTAAGCTCGGCAGCGTTCATGATCATGATCCCCTTCTTTTTCATGGGAAGGCCGTTTTCACCGAGTGGATTGACATCAATTGCAAGTGAAGCCGGACGATTTTTTGTAGCCGGAAGCCGGATAATGGAGACGCCACCAAGCGTTGTCGCTTTTCGTTCCCAGTCCCCGCCTTCTTCTATAAATGCCTTGAGGGTTTCTGTTAATTCCATGAAAAGAACTGATAATCTAAATATTAAAAGACTATCCGTTCCGATTTTTCACATGTCTTTAAAAAAAAGGCTTTTACAAGATCCGAAACAATCAGTATCCCGCTTTGAGTTTACGACAGTAAGCGGGTTATATTCTAAAAAGTTCAAACACTGATATTTGACAGGAATAACATATCATGCCACGGATCGCGCTTCGTTCGGACCAACCATTCTCTCTGGACCAGACCCTGGGGTGTGGACAGGTCTTCCGTTGGGATCGCTCCGCTGATGGCTGGTGGTGCGGGATCGTAGGGAACAGGGTGATCCGGTGCCGGCAGGATGGTGCGACTCTGACATACGAGGGCGCAAATGAGGCATTCATCCGTCACTATTTTTCTCTCGATCTCGATCTCGAAAAGGTTCTTGCATCGATCGACTGCGACCCGTTTATTCATTACGCGATTGAACGGAGCCGGGGCCTGCGCCTCGTGCGGCAGCCTGCATGGGAGTGTCTCTGTTCGTATATCTGCGCCACGAATTCCAACATCCCCATGATCCGGCGCAGGATAGCGAATATTGCGCAGAAATTCGGAACAAGGATTGTATCCGGAGACCAGATGATCTTTTCCTTTCCCGAACCCGCGAGAATCTCCTGTACTGGTGATGCATCGTCACTTGCGGAGTGCAGGCTTGGATACCGCATATCCTACGTATTCAAGACCGCATGCGATGTATCTGGAGAAAAAAACTGGGAAAAAACTATCAGGGCGCTGCCGTATGAGGATGCACGCCGGCAGATGATGAAGTTCTCCGGTATCGGCCCAAAAGCAGCGGACTGTGTCCTGCTTTTTGCATTCCAGAAATACGAAGCTTTCCCGGTTGATGTCTGGATCCGGCGTATCATGCGGGAACACTACCTCCCGATACTTTCAAACAGTTCAGCTCTTACTGGTTGTGAGTACGATACAATACGAAGGTTTGCCCGGCAGCATTTCGGTGACTACTGCGGGTACGCACAGGAATATCTCTATGCAACCCGGGAAGGCTAAAACTTCCCCGGTCCTGTCGAAATAAACGGATTTCTCTTCCTGGAACATTTTTTTAATCAAACAAGCGCGGCGAACGCTGGTGATAAAACGAAAAAAATTGCATGCCTGAATGACCAATCAGGTTCCGATATCCCAGCTGCACTGGTATTTTTTCTGGGCGGCACTCAATTCGTCAATAGAGAGCCCGAGCGATGCGAGCTTAAGGCGGGCAACCTGCTCATCAATCTCCTGCGGGACTTCGTAGACTCCCCCCTTGAGGGATGCCCCATTCTCCGCGATGTAACGGGTACAGAGCGCCTGGAGCGCGAAACTTAAGTCCATGACTTCGATGGGATGACCCATTCCTTTTGGCGTGGCAAGGTTCACGAGCCGGCCTTCGGCAAGTACATGGACCGGTTTTCCTTTCAGGATATAGGTGATGATCCCATCACGCTCGATGGTCGAATCCGCATGTTTTTCCAACCATGCAATGTCGATCTCAACGTTGAAATGGCCGGCGTTTGCAAGAATCGCACCGGGTTTGAGTTTCCCGAACTGGTTCTTCCCGATCACGCTCGTGTTACCCGTTGTCGTGACAAAGATGTCGCCGATCTCCGCTGCCTTGTCCATGGTCATGACATGGTATCCGTCCATGTGTGCCTCAAGGGCACGGCGCGGATCAACTTCGGTGACCACGATCTTGGCACCAAGCCCGTGGGCTTTCTTTGCCAGGCCCCGCCCGCAGAACCCATAACCGGCAACGACAAAATACTTCCCGGCAATAAGCGCGTTTGTCGTGATCATAATAGAGGAAAGCACACTCTCCCCGGTTCCGTGGACGTTGTCAAAGAACCGTTTCATTGGCGTGTCGTTGACCGCAACGACCGGGAACTCAAGTTTTTTCTCGGCCGCCATTGCCCGGAGCCTGTGGATACCGGTCGTCGTCTCTTCACATCCGCCGATCACTTTCTTTAACAGTTCGCGCCGTTTTGTGTGCAGGTAGTGGATGAGATCCATGCCGTCATCGATGGTAATGGACGGAGCCGCATCGAGCACCTGCTCGATTGCCGCGTAATACTCATCGACTGTGCACCCGCGCTTTGCGTAGCAGTGCACATTTTTAACATCGTTCAGGGCCTCTGCCACATCGTCCTGCGTGGAGAGCGGGTTGCACCCGGTGATGTAGACCTTTGCGCCGCCGGCGGCGAGTGTCTGGACGAGGTTTGCGGTCTTTGCCTCGACATGGAGTGCCATGCCAATCGTCATACCCTTGAAAGGTTTGTCCTTCTCGAACTGTTGTTTAATCGAGGCAAGCACCGGCATATATTGTGCCGCCCATTCAATTTTCTGTTTCCCGGTACTCATGAAAAACTCCTTTTTTATGACTCCTGCCCGTGGCAGGTGCCGGTTTATTTCGTACTCATTTAATTGAGCGACCAAGACACATAAACTTCAGCACGAATGAGGTTTTGCTGTCAGATACGCGATAGGTAAATAGCGCTTGCATGAGAAAACAAAAATGGAATGGTGCTCACACGAAGGATCATCCCCTGTCTTGACTTGAAAGACGGGCGGGTCGTAAAAGGGACAAACTTTCTCGGTTTAAGAGACGCCGGCGACCCGGTGGAACTGGCCGAGCGCTACAACGAACAGGGGGCAGACGAGGTCGTATTCCTTGATATCACCGCATCAAAAGAGAAACGTGGTATCATCATCGATCTGATTCAGCGGGCGGCCGACCGGCTCTTTTTACCGCTTACGGTCGGGGGAGGCCTGAGGTCGCTTGAAGATATTCAGCAGATCCTCCGGGCTGGTGCTGACAAGGTGAGCCTGAATACGAGCGCCGTTCATGATCCTTCGATTATCACAAAAGGAGCGGAATCGTTTGGGACACAATGCATCGTAGTCGCGATGGATGTCCGCCGAAATTTTACCGAAAACACCGCAGCTGTTCCAGTAACACTGGATGATGGCCGGGCCTGCTGGTATGAGGTGGTAATCTACGGTGGAAGCAAACCTACAGGGATCGACGCAGTGCTCTGGGCAAAAGAGGCAGAAAAACGCGGCGCCGGGGAGATCCTCTTAACCAGCATGGAAACCGACGGGACAAAGAACGGGTTTGACCTTGCGATCACCCGGGCGATCTCGGAATCGGCAAACATCCCGGTAATCGCGAGCGGTGGTGTCGGGACGCTCGAACATTTCTACGACGGATTTACAAAAGGGAAAGCCGATGCCTGCCTTGCGGCAAGCGTCTTTCACTACGGTGAATTTACTGTCCGAGACGTAAAAGAGTATCTTTCGCGGCGGGATATCCCGGTACGGCTATAAGATCGAGTTCGAACGCTGCGACCGGGTGTTCCAGTTCAAACGCGGTGAGTACAGCGGGATGAATCTCGCCAAATACACCGACTTTTTTCCCGTTAACAATAATATCGGCTCTCCTGCCATCGATAAACGCGTCATCCTTTGATTCTTCCACCGAGTAACTGATGCCAAGTTCCCGGAGCACCGCATCCGCATGGGCATAGGCTTCAGAAAAGTCTGCTGCCGGATGGGTACTTGCCGCTGCAAGCTGCTGCGTGGTCAGGAGATCAGCCACAACATCACCGGTCGCAAAGATCCGCTGCGGTAACTCGCGGTGCCGGTTGACCTGGAGCATCTCAAGGAGAAGCGGCAGGATATCGGTACGGACGACCGTGTACTCCTCACTTATCGGGTGCATGAGATGTAGCACGTGCGGCAAGCGGGGGTGCCGGAGGTAATCGGAGAGCACCCGTTCGTTGGTGAGTGTGAACGGCATCATCTCCAGGTACCCAAGCCCCGAGAGGATCGTGCGTACCTGTCCGGAGACCGTGTTTGCCATATGCTCCTTCCCGATGGAGAAGGTCGGCGGGATCTGCACGTTGAAGTTCTCATACCCGTAGGCAATGGCGACATCCTCGAAGAGGTCCCAGTCGTGCATGATATCAGCCCGGAAGCAGGGAACCTGCACCCGCACCTTGTCCGCCCCGACCGGCTGGGCGCCAAACCGCATCTTTTCTAAGAGCGCCGCCATCTGCGGGGCGGTCAGTTCAAGGCCGACAAGTTTGCAGCACTCGCGGACGCTCACCGTGCGTTCCGTGGGAGCGAGGCTGGGTGTCGCGACACCGTTTATTAGAACGCTCTCGATGGTCGCGCCGGCTTCTGCCATCGCGGTGCAGAGGATGTTTGCCGCGACATTGACCGCACGCTGGTCGGTGCCGGTTACATCGAGAAGGATGTTTTTTGTTTTGGTCGTCACCCGTGTCCGTTCACCGTTGATGATCGGCGGGAAAGAGCAGACATGATCCTCGTCATCAGTTATCAGCGGGAAGAGCGGGAAATCCTTTACGATCTTCGCATAGTCCTTTCCCTTCGGGTGCTCGGCAAGGATGCCGTCGAGCGTGAGTTCTTTGGTGAAATCGAGCGGGACAAACTTCCTGCTTCTCGATGACGCCGTGTAATGGAACGGCGGCGTTATCGTGTCAAGGTCGTGAATGCCGATGGCGACCTTGCTGCGGCCCCTTCCGACCGCCCAGTGCAGCGCTTCCTGGAGCGCCATGACCGAGAGGATCGATTCATCGTCAAAGGATACGTTTCTGATGACAGCAGAACCAAGACAGGGCCGGATACCGGCGAGCTTCGGGTCGATAGTGAACTTTATCCCGGAAGGTTTTACCGAATATTTCGGGAGGCCGGTCTCGATCCCGAGAAATCCCCGCATCGCACGGGCAGCGCCTTCGACCGAGAAGAGATCGGGGCGGTTGGGGAAGAACTCGACATCTACGTGGTCCTCCTCGATCCGTTCGATCTCGGAGCCGATCATCGGGATACGCTTGAGGATTGTCTCCTTATCGGTCCCGGTGAGCCGTTCGAGATACTTGTAGGAAAGGCTGATGATTGCCATGTTACGCTTTCCTCCCGACTTTTACCGGGGCATGGACCGGGCTGTTCCTGATCCATTCGAGATCGCTCTGGTATAACTGGCGGAGGTCCTTTAAGCCGAGCCTGAACATCGCGACCCGGCTCACGCCAAGACCCCATGCGAGCACAGGGTACGTGACCCCCCACGGCGCAGTGACTTCCTGCCGGAAAACGCCAGCCCCGCCCATCTCGACCCAGCCAAGGCCATCGACATAGATCTCGGGTTCGACCGAGGGCTCCGTGTAGGGGAAGAACCCGGGCCGGAACCGGACGTCCTCGAATCCCATCCGCTGGTAGAATTCCTTTAAAAATCCGAGCAGATGGCGGAACGTGACGCCCTTGTCCATGACGATCCCTTCGAGCTGCTCGAACTCTGGCGTATGCGTAGGATCGATTGCCTCACGGCGGTATACCCTGCCGATGCAGAACGCCTTGACCGGCGGCTCCGGGTGGTTGACGAGATACTGGATGGAAAGGCTTGTTGTGTGGGTCCGAAGTACGCACTGCTTTGCCTTATCGGGATTCCACTTTCCACCCCAGCCGGTTGATGAGGTTTCTCCGCCATGCTCGTGCATGTTGCGGAGGAGTTCCCACCCTTTCGGCAGCGGCGCTTCCTCCTTGAGATAGAAGGTGTCCTGCATCTCCCGGGCCGGGTGATCCTGCGGCTGGAAGAGCGCGTCAAAGTTCCAGAACGCGCTCTGGACAATCCCGCCGTGCATCTCGGTAAATCCCATCTCTAACAGGATCTGGCGCATCTCATCGATGAGCCGCTGGTACGGGTGGGATTTTCCCGGGTAGACGGTCTTTGGCAGTTTGTGGATGTCGTACTTCCGCAGGCTTGCGTTCTTCCACATGCCGGAGAGGATCTGGTCCCGGGTGAGGGTACCGATCTCTTCTGTGAGGTTGAAACCCTGCGCCGCAAGCGTTGCACCGGCAGGAGTGAGCGTAACCGTATATCTGACAGACTCGGTTTCGGTGAGCAGTTTGCGCTTGATAAGGTCCTTTGCCCGGGCACCGGCTGCCCCGGGGTCTGCAAGTGCAGATTCATCGGCAGCGGTGGATGCACCTGTGGTTTTTGTTACCTGGGTCCCGGCAACTGTAATCAGCCCTTTTTTCCTGAGTTGGCCAAATCCAATCTTAAACGCCGGGTGCTTCTGGAGCTCCGCGAGCGGGATTCCTGCATCCCCGATTGCTTTGAGGAGCTGGGTTTCGGGAAGTCCTGCGGCACGGTATGCAGAGCCTTCCTCGGTATAGGTATACGACGTGGCGACAATACGGTCGAGCCGGACAAGCCCGTTGTCCATCGCGAGGTGCGCCCACTGGACGACTGCCTCGGGTGTCGCCTTCATCGCCGCTGCAACCTGCGGAACATCCGCCGGTTTTGGGCCTGTTTTTGCAAGCGCGGCAAGCAGTCTCTTCTCATTTAACGTCAGTTCCGCCATTTTGCACTCACACCTCGATTGTCTCTGCTGCCACGTCCATCTTCTCCTTGAAATCTTTTAAGAATGCCAAAACCCGTTCGGCAGTTTCTTTTTTACACTGCCCGCAGGTGATCTCTCCCGCCTTGCACTTACGGTGGATCTCCGCGAGTTGTGTATCGTCGGTGACCATGTGGAACATGTTGAGGAGGTAGAGCGTGCACTTCTCCGGTTCACCGCCACGTTTTTTCTGCTCCTCTAAGGTCATCCTGCCGCCGGTAAGAGCACCCATTACTTTCTTTCTTACCGTTGCCTCGGGCTCGTAGAACGAGATCAGGCTCTCCGGGATACTTGACGACATCTTGCCGCCGGTCAGTCCCGGCAGGAAAACGTGATAGGTGGATGACGGCGTGTAGAACGCATAGCCGCCGCACGCACGTTCAATCACCCGAACCCGTGCATTCACATCAGCGCACCCGGCACCTTTGATGTCTACATGGCCCTCGTATTTTTTCGCGTTCGGGAACGCCTTTTTCACTGCATCGAGCGCTGCATCAGGGGCATTCTTTGAGCGCACGCTGATATACCCGTCGCGTTCCTCAACGGTAAACATCCGGAATTTATGGGCGATCCCCCGGGTGAGCCTGATATGGGGGTCCTGGTCGATTCCTACCGGCACAAGCGTTGGTGCCGGTTCCCGCTCGACCTGAGGGTACAGGATATCGGCAACCTGTGTAATCACGCTGTCTGCGTGGGCAAGCGCGGTCTCCGGGGTAAACCCGTAGATCGCCGAAAGTTCGGAAAAGTTGACCTTTGTTGCGGCTTCAAATGCGAGATCTTTGAGCCGGTTGTTTTTGCTCTGGAAGTAGGTCTGCCCATCATATCCAAGAGCGTACAGGCAGGAAAGGTATTCCTTCCCGTATTCCCTGCATTTCTCCCACGAAAGACCCCGGACTGCATAGGCTTCCCGGTCGGCAATTGTCACATAACCGTTTGCACCCTGCTGGACATGCCAGACTATTTCCCTCATGAGCATAAGGTGGCCGAGATGTGGGTGGCCGCTCGGCATAAACCCGGTTAATAGATAAAATGGGCTATGGTTCCGGATTGCGCGGGCTATCGGGAGATAATCGCGGTGCCCGACAACGATACCCCGTCGCATAAAATATGGGATCTCGGGAAGTTCCTTAAGCACCGGCGCGATCGGGTCGATGCCGAACTCGGCAAACGTTTTTTCGACATCGAGAGATGGTGTACTTGACCAGGGATTGATCTGCGGTTCTGTCATGATGGAAACGCTCTACCGTTATAACTTGATTCGCGCGAATTCGACGAACTGGATACCGGTAGTATGTACACAGCCAAACAACATCTTCTTTTTGACACTGTGCGCCATCCTGACCGAGCGCGAGATCACGCTCATGGGCATGACTGCTTCTTTTTCAATTGCATGTACCAGAAGGTCGGAGTGTACGTTCTTGCCGCAGTATACACGGAAGTGATGGCCAAACTTGTAACCGGTCCGGGGAATGAAATCATGCCGTCTCAGTTCAGTGTAGACCTTGTCCTTACTAGCAAGTTCAGGATCGGAATCCGAGGCAAACATAAAATATTCTTTTAAGGTGATCTGGCTGCCCTCTTTTTTTACATTGAGGGTGCCGGCATCCATCAGGTAGAGAAGTTCAACGGGAGAGAGCATGAGCCGCTCATTATCAAGCCGTTTCCCAAAACCCGCTGTTTCAAGATCGGACTGCGGCGGCACCCGGACCATGGCCGATTTCCCGATAAGAACCGCTTCTTTTGGGGTGATTTCGGGCTTGGGCACGCATGCATCTGCAAGTTTCTGCAACTTGATTTCGTAGTAGGTGAGTTCATCCTCATCGTCAACGACAGCAAGGACATACTGCTTGCGCATATTCTTTGAAGTGACTACTTCTTCGATCAGTTTTGAAAATCGGATCGGGTCGCGTTCTGACAGGACCCGGACAAGGTAGAGCGACTCGCCAGTCCCCGGCCTTTCGCCGCGCCGGAAGACCCGGTAATCGTGTGGCCCGGACTGGACGACATAGCCTCTCTCGCGCAGGTCGCGGTAGACAAGGAAACTGCGCAGGAAATTGCGCTCGTCGGCACATTCGGCAAGCAACGTATCGAACGTATGACCCGGGATTAGGATCTTCTGGCGGAGGAGCAGGTACAGGGCCTCCTGTGGCGCGAGGCGTATACCTTCTCCATCGGGACGCCCGTACCCGCTCTGGTCATAGAGTGACCTCCCCTCCTTCCCTGTGAGCACCGAAGTGCCGTCAAATGTTGCCTTCACTGCCGGATCTATTGTTGCCGGAGGGTTATAAGAGCACGGGAGGACGAGACTGGATCCTGCGCGTCCCTCCACCAACTTGATCGAAATCCTTATGAATTACAAAATATCGAAACGGTGCCTATTAAAAGGCAAAAATCGAACATGTATAGTCAGATTGTATCTCATAAGTATACTAATTTGCACGTCCCCGAGGATGATCTTCATTCCGGGAATATTTGGGTAATACTATAAGGTACATCGATCACCCACACCGGAATCATTTCATCAGCCAATACTAAAGTGGCGAAAAAATGATGGTGCATCAGACCAGCAACCACGGATGCCGACGCAGGAGTGTGCTCAACCTCGCAGGTTTCCTCGCGAGGTCAGCCGCAAACGGTCCTGGCATCCGTGCAGTTGTCTGGGTGCAGGGGTGCCCGATCCGGTGTAAAGAGTGTTTCAACCATAAATTCTGGTCCTTTTCTCCTGTCAACAGGGTTTCTGCAGATGATCTTGCCAACCGGATCATTACTACCAAAGAAATTGACGGGGTCACATTTTCCGGAGGGGAACCCTTTTTTCAGGCAGAGGGACTTGCATCGGTGGGAGAGCAGGTCCACGAGGCGGGGCTTACGGTTGTAACATATACGGGATACACGTACGAACAACTCTCCGCACGTACCCATCCAGACTGGAACCGGCTGCTCAATGTC
>Ga0209098_1002435_pt1 | contig 16450 bp, 9 predicted proteins | sample AD_JPNHW1_MetaG_FD_184429 | JGI IMG/M metagenome (GOLD analysis project Ga0209098, IMG submission 184429) | Active sludge microbial communities of municipal wastewater-treating anaerobic digesters from Japan - AD_JPNHW1_MetaG (SPAdes) (version 2) | ecosystem: Engineered > Bioreactor > Anaerobic >... | reverse complement strand
TCGCTAAGCCTTAAGTAAGGACTTATGGTTTCAGGCAGACTTTTCACCTTTGCCAAGGCCTCTACCAAGTCGACAAGGGCCTCGGGTATCTCATAAGACGGGTTTACAAAAGCGTCGTAGTTTTCTTCGTTGGACTTGACAAGTTTGAGCACATAATTCATGGAAGGAATGGAAAAGGCCGCAGCATCTGGTCTGGCTGCAAGTAATTTTTCAAAGCTTTCCCGTGAAACCTGCAAATCCGCATCTCCACGCACAAAGAAAACTGGAGCGCTTACGGAAGCTATCTCTTGAGCAGGGTGGCAAGCAAGCCAAGCCGCGACCCATTCCGAGCGAGTAGGAGCAAAAAACGCGGCAAGTTGGGCCGAGGGCTGCGCATAAGGCTCCCCCTTCTCAATCGCTGCCCTGATGCGTTCCGCCTCGGCCTGAACTTCGGGGCTTAGGGTTCTTAGAGAGCTTGCAAGCTGATCTTCCGGATCTTCCCCTGATGCGTCCAAAACTACAAGGCCATCCGCCAGCACCCCTTCTGCCTGAAGCTTATTAAGTGCCATGGCTCCTACCCAAGCCCCTTCGTTCATCCCTGCCACCAAGACCCGAGAAAAGAGGCCACTTGTACAAAAATGTCTGACTACTTCTGCTGCATCCTGAGCGTGAATTGCTATGCTCGTCACTTGGTCCGGCTTTTCCAGCCAATAAGCCTCGCCTGAACCTCGCTTGTCATAACGGTAGGTCGCAACGCCCTTTTCCTCCAGCTTCTGCGACAACTGCCTAAGCGTATCGGTCTGTCCAGGGACGCTGAAATTGTTGCCATCCCTATCCGTTGGGCCAGCCCCAGAAAGAAGGATTACGAGCGGCACGGGGAAAAAATCTACGGCGGAAGTGAATTCACCCACTTGTGCTGTTCCCTGTGTACCATCTGATTTAATCGAGGTTTCTGGCAAGACGAGCGTGCCTGGAAGTTCGCCACCCTGTACTTCGCCACCCTGTACTTCGCCACCCTGTACCTGGACCGCGAGTCCAAAAATCCCTGGTGACTTGAGTCTCGGTTGTGACACCACGCTGAACGATCCCTGCCAATCCTTGGAACTGATCATCCCCGTTGCTGCGTAAGCGCCACTTTGTCCCGACAAGGCATTCAGAACGCCCCGAAATCTCATCTCTTGACCAGGGCCCCATGCGTCGAGCTCAAAAGACAAGTCCTTGTCTGTCCACTCCATCTTCGCAAGCGGATAACCAAAAAGGCTTTGTTCAGGAATGTCGATCAATGCTTTGCCCTGGTCAACAAGCCGCAGTCGCAGCGACAAGGTCAAAGCACCGGCATCCGTGGCACCGGAACCCGAGGCTGAGCGCACAGGCTTTAGGGTTGCCGTTCCAGCCATTTCTGTGTTGGCAAGCGCGACAGACGTCACAGAAAGACCAGCTCCAAAGCAAAGCCTTGGGATAAACACGAGTAACCAGAAAAAAACCGAGAGGGGTCTCCGATTCATGGCGAGTTTGTGTCAGCCTCGATTCTGCAAGATTCTCTCAAATGCCGAATAAACGGATTCTGGAGTCCCTGAACCTCGCAACGGAACAAGAAGCTTCTTTTCGTTATACCACGCAACGAGCGGTTCGGTTTGCTCCCGATAGGCGGCGAGCCTTGTCTTGATGGCGCTCTCCTGGTCATCCGGTCTTGTGTAAAGTTCTCCTCCACAGACGTTGCAGACACCATCCTTTTTAGGGGGCATGCTGACAATGTGGTAAATCCGCCCGCAATTCCTGCAAATTCTTCTGCCTGTGAGCCGCTGCAGGATTAGCGCATCGTCTACTTCGAGGTTGAGGACCATTTCTACCGGACTGATGTCTTGCAGGGCTTCAGCCTGTGGTATCGTCCGTGGAAAGCCATCCAAGATCCAGCCAGCTTGGGCGTCGGGCTCAGCCAACCGCTGTCTGACAAGTCCGATTGTGAGATCGTCTGGTACAAGAAGCCCCTGCGCCAGAATATCCTTCACTTTTTTGCCCAGGTCTGTTTCGTTTTTTATTGCAGCTCGAAAAAGGTCGCCTGTCGAAATGTGCGGTAAACCGAGGGTCTTTGAAGCCTGTTCCGCAAAAGTACCTTTCCCTGCTCCTGGAGGTCCCAGCAATACTATTCTCATTTACCTTCTCCGTTTTAAGTATTAGCAGCGTTTTTGCTAGCATAAACCGTCGGCTTTCATTCGTAAACTGGGCAAACTGGGCAAACTGGGCAGGCAGCACAAGACTCTTTGCGTTGGCGCACGTAGTTCAAACCGCCACCTCAGGCCCTAAGGTTTAGGCAGACCGTCTTTGGACCAGGGACGATTCATATTGTAGCGGAAGAGAACCTCCAGCTTTTCCCGTATATTCTCAGTGGGCAGTATGAGAGTTATGGCCCGATCTTTACGAAATGTAGTACTCGACGGCGTTCCAATGACGCGCGGGTCTAAGTACACAGGAACACCTTGGTTTCGGATATGTGACAGCCAGGGTTGAAGATTCCCTCGCCGCTGTCTCCTCACTACGTACACTGAGTGGCTATATTCCACACCGGACTGCAGGGCTTCTTTTTTCCATATCTCAAGATCTTTCTCTATGAAATTGGATGCGGTTGGCAGCGCATCCGACCCGAGTATATGTGTCAGTTCCAACTTCATGCCGGTGTGAAGCGCGATGAAGCGCCTTACAATTTCGATGGTGTCTGCCCCAGCACCAATGTCGAGAGGCATGACAAATGGATCGAACACACCGGACAACTGCATTTTTGCTATTTGAAATCTGAACGCATAGTCGGTCTTTTGTGGTTTGCGAGGTTCGAGGCTTCCCTCAGGAACAACGATGACAACATCAGCCAAAAAGCGAGGCGAGGCAAGCACTTTGAGGGCGATTGTCAGATGCGTAAGCTGGAAGGGATCAAAGCTACCTATGTAAATGCCAACGCGGGCCTTGCCATCAGGATATCGCAGAACCTTTGGGTAGTCTTTTGTCTCGAGGGGGACAAGAAGACCATTGCTGACCTTTTGATCAATGCCTTGCAGCGCCTGAAAAATGAGACGTTCATGGTAACTATAATCGCGAAGTTCATCCTGCCCCAAATACCCCAACAAGGGCAGAGAAGCAAAAACTTTTCTTACACGTCGAGCTGTGGCTTCCACTTTTTGATTGACGAATTTTACGTTGGAAGAGAGGTCCGTGGCCACGCTGCTTCTCAAACCCCCTTAACCTAAATCTTTCGGTCATCTACGTCTGTATGCAATTCGCCGTCACCATTGAACACAATTCTTTTTACAGTAAATATCCAGTTCGATGAGAAAGCAATATGGAGAAGTACAATTTATATAAATATTTTTTTATTTATATAAATCGATTACTCGCGCGTCTTTCGATCTGGTATTTTAAGATCAAAATTATCGATATTTTTTTCTTGACAAACTGAAAAAACAATATACCATAGTAATTTGTTTGGCAAGACCGAGATTCAAACAACGAGAAAAAGCAAGCTCAAATTGCCTTTCCTGGTCAGATTCAACTGGCCTTAAAGGAGGTATGATGCCCACCACTACCATCGCAAGCCCCGCTGATGAGCTCAGTAAGATTATTCAGAACTACCAGAAGGACAAACCTGGCAGTCTCCTAAAGCTGCTCGAACAAGCACAGGAAGTAGATCCTCGTCATTATCTATCTGAAAAAACCCTGCGTACCGTGGCCCAAGCGCTCGGTGTACCACTTACGCAAGTGTATTCTGTCGTCACCTTCTACTCATTTTTTAACCTCAAACCACAAGGGATACACTCAATTGTTGTATGTAGAGGCACTGCATGTCACACCCGAGGCTCACTTGCCCTACTCAACGAAGCGCTTCACCGGATGGACATTCCTTCGTTCAAAGAAGAGGAGGAAAACTCGGTAACAAGTATCGATGGTTTTGCATCAATTCGGACGGTCGCCTGTTTTGGACAGTGCGCCCTAGCCCCAGTCATTCAAATTGATGGCGTCGTAAAATCCAGGATGACCATTGGCAAGCTTGTTTCGCTTCTTGAGAAAATGAAAAAGGAGGCCTCGCGATGATTACAAGAACAGATCTTGGCACCATGCGCAAAGAAGGCCTGGAAAACATACAGAGCTCGAGACCCTGGATTTCGGTGGGCATGGGGACTTGCGGCATAGGCAACGGTGCGGACGAAGTGTATGCGGAACTTGGAAAAACCATTGTCTCGTCCCACCTTTCGGCGAGCCTGAGGCGTGTTGGCTGCTTCGGATTCTGCGCCGCCGAGCCTTTGGTCATGGCATACCGCCCCGGCAAACCAATCTTGCTTTTTACCGATGTAAAGCCGGGCAAAGCCGCAACGCTCGCAAAAGGTCTTGTTGATGATGCGGATTTTGCAAGAATCGCTAAACAAGCTGAGGCAAAAATAGAAAGCTGGGACTTTAGGACGTCGAAAATCGAATTTGGCCACGACTACAACTTTTTGCCAACATGGAAAGAGATTGCTTTCTTTAATGGGCAAGAAAAAATCGTGCTGAGGGACTGTGGGATCATCGATCCGGAGAATTTGAGCGAATACCTGGCTGTCGGTGGATATTCTGGGCTTATGAAGGCCCTCACTACCATGACGCCGGAATCGGTAATCGAAGAAGTCAAAAAGTCGGGGCTCCGAGGCCGAGGAGGAGCAGGTTTTCCTACATGGCGCAAGTGGAGCATAATGCGCGACAACCTTCTTGCCAATCCTGGCGATGGCTATGTCATCTGCAACGCCGACGAAGGGGATCCGGGCGCCTATATGAACCGGAACGAAATCGAGTCCGATCCACATATGTTGCTGGAAGGTATTATCACAGGCGCGTACGCCATGGGCGCAACGCATGGCATCGTCTATGTGAGAGCCGAGTACCCACTCGCTGTGCAACGCCTCAATAAAGCCCTGGAAGAGGCAAGAAAGGCTGGCTTGCTCGGTAAGAACATTCTAGGCAGTAAATTCAGTTTCGACATTGAAATTGTTACAGGTGCTGGAGCTTTTGTGTGCGGAGAAGAGACCGCCCTTATTGCCTCGATCGAAGGAAAGGCCGGAAGGCCATCGCCCCGCCCACCCTTCCCTGCCCAAAAAGGTTTATATGGCAGGCCGACGTCGATCAATAACGTGGAGACCTGGTGCAATATACCTGTCATCATGGTGCGTGGCGGCGAATACTTCGCAGGTTTCGGAACTCCGGCCAGCACCGGTACAAAGGTTTTTTCCTTTGTCGGCAAGGTCAGAAACACCGGACTTGTGGAATTGCCCATGGGCTCCACCCTCGAACAGGCCGTGTATGGAATGTGTGAAGGCATGGGTCCGAAGAAGAAGATAAAGGGCCTGCAGTCTGGCGGCCCGTCCGGAGGCTGCATCCCGGCCTCGCTTTTTAAGACGCCGATAGACTACGAACATCTCGCCGAGCTTGGCGCTATTATGGGATCGGGTGGCATGGTCGTTATGGATCAGGACAACTGCATGGTGGACGTGGCGCGCTACTTTGTAGGCTTTACGGCTGGAGAATCCTGCGGCAAATGCGCGCCCTGCAGAGAAGGCACGGCACAGATGCTTAATATTCTACAGGGTGTAGCGGATGGAGAAGCGAGTGAAAATGACCTTAAGACTTTGGAATCGCTCGCCCTCGCTGTCAAAGATTCTGCCCTGTGCGGGCTAGGTCAAACGGCTGCTAACCCGGTTCTCACAACGCTCAAGTACTTTAGGGATGAATACATCCAACATATAAAGGCAAAGCGGTGCCCCGCCGGCATCTGCGAAAACCTCTACGTGGCGCTCTGTGAATCGTCCTGTCCGCTCCACATGAATATCCCTGGGTATCTACAGCTATTAAAAGAAAATAGAATAGAAGACGCTTTTGAGCTGACACTGCGGGAAAATCCATTGCCCGGTTCTCTAGGAAGGATTTGCCACTTTCACTGCAGGATGCGCTGTAGGCGCGATATGCTGGATGAGCCGGTATCTCAAGGTGAAATTCATCGTTATCTCGCAGATTCAATGTACAAAATGGGACGTGAGAAAGCGATTTACACAAGGCTCATTAAGGAAAAGCTGCCTACAACAGGAAAGCGGATATCGATTGTAGGATCGGGCCCTGCTGGACTTGCCGCCGCATTCTGGCTCGTGCGCTTAGGGCACACGGTGACTGTCTACGATGCCGCTTCGGAAGCCGGAGGTATCCTGCGATGGGAAATTCCAGGCTATCGACTGCCCAAAGATGTGCTCAAAAAGGAAATCGGCTTCATCCAAAAGCTGGGAGTTCGTTTTGTCTTCAGCACCAAGATTGAAACCCCTGCCCAGTGGCAGCGGCTTCTCGATGCTTCCGACGCAATTGTCGTGGCAGCCGGTGCGAGCCGCGAACTCAAGCTGAATATCCCAGGAGAAACGCAGAAAGGCGTTGTTTTTGCCGGCGAATTCTTACGAACTATCAGCGAAGGGAAAAAACCTAAGGTTGGAAGCGAGGTGGTAGTAGTGGGCGGCGGAAATTCTGCCATAGATGCCGCCAGATCGGCACTCCGGCTTGGCGCTCATGTCACTATCATATATAGGCGGGCACGAATCGACATGCCAGCCAACTCAGAGGAGCTGAATGGAGCGTTGGAAGAGGGAATTTCACTCGTGTGTATGGCTCAACCTGTGGAAGTCCTTTCGAGCGAAGACCGAGAAGGAGGCACGCGTTTGCGCGCTCTCAAAGTACAGCGCATGAAGGCCGGTCCGGTTGACTCCTCAGGGCGTCCAACACCGGTGCCGACCAACGAGTTTTATGAAGTCCCCTGCGACACAATCATTGTTGCCATCGGTGAAAAGGTCATGATACAGGGAGTTGAAACCCTGGGTGTGGAATTGGAAAGAGACGGGCGAATAAAGGCCGATCCTTTCTCGTTACAGGCAAAAAATCCCAAGGTCTATGTCTGTGGTGATGCCAAAATGGGCCCATCTACGGCCGCTGAGGCGATGGGACAAGCCAGAACCGTAGCCGAATCGCTAGACGAGAATCTCATGGGAGAAAGGCGCTTCGCAAAGTTATTTAGGTCTTTCGATTACAAAATGGAGGTGCCCGCAAAATTCACCAAGGCTAAAATGACAAAAGCTCCAATGGTTCCAGTAGATGCACGAAAGAGCAATTTTATGGAGATATCACTTGGCTACTCCGGCGAGCAGGCACGCATCGAAGCAGAACGCTGTCTGCGTTGCGATGTGCGGGAAAAGAAGCGCCAAACCTACAGCGCTCCTCGCGAAGCGTAAGGGGGACAGTATGGAAACGAATATCACCATAACTGTAGATGGACAAGAAATAAGCGTTGACCCAAAGTCCACGCTGTTGGAAGCGTGTGCTGCTGCCGGTGCCAGAATTCCGACGCTGTGTTATCTCAAGGATATTTCGGCCAACGCTTCTTGCGGAATTTGCGTCGTTGAAGTTGAAGGGGCAAAATCGCTGGTTCGTTCCTGCGTTCAGAACCCTACGCCCGGCATGAAAATCCACACCGCCAGTGCACGTGTCTTGAGAGCGCGCAAGACCTCGCTCGAATTGCTGCTTGCAAACCATCCGACTGACTGCCTTTCTTGTATTCGTAGCGGCACCTGCGAACTGCGCAAGTTGGCCGAATCGCTCAACGTTCGTTCGGACCACTATCCAAAACTCAAGGCTTTTGGACCGCCTGATACGACGTCCGAGGGTTTGGTGCGGGACGACTCAAAATGTATTCTGTGCGGACGCTGTGTAGCTGTCTGCTCAGAAACGCAGACTGTCAACGCTATAGCCTTTTCTGGTAGGGGCGCCAGGACAAGGGTGACGACCTTTATGGACAAGGGCCTTGCCAATAGTCCCTGTGTTCAATGCGGCCAGTGTTCAGTAGTGTGTCCGACGGCGGCAATAGCGGAAAAAGACCAGTCGCAGGAAGTATTTGCGGCAATAGGAGATCCCAATCTTGCCGTGGTAGTTCAAACCGCACCCGCAATTCGTGCATCCCTGGGAGAAGCACTCGGAATGGCCCCCGGAACGCTTGTCACCGGTAAAATGGTAGCTGCACTGCGAAGGCTCGGCTTTAGCAAGGTCTTTGACACGCAGTTCGCGGCTGACCTCACCATTATGGAAGAAGGAACTGAGCTTATCCAAAGGCTACAAAACAATGGCGTCTTGCCGATGGTAACATCCTGTTCACCTGGCTGGATAAACTTTATCGAGACCTTCTACCCTCCTCTCTTAGGGCATTTGTCTACATGCAAAAGCCCCCAACAAATGTTCGGAGCGGTAGCCAAAACATACTATGCAAAAGTTGCAAACATTGCGCCAGAAAAGATGCGTGTGGTTTCCATCATGCCTTGCACCGCAAAAAAGGGAGAGGCCAAGAGGCCGGAAATGACTGCGGCAAACCGCTGGTGGACGGAACAACAACATCTGGAGGCACAGGCACTTAAGGCGCCTAATGCCGGATACCAGGAAGCCTACCATGACGTCGACTGGGCGCTCACCACAAGAGAGCTTGCACGCATGATCAGGCTTGCCGGCATCGATATTGCGGCGTTGCCGGACGAAGCGTTCGATAACCCATTGGGAGAATCGACCGGTGCTGCAACTATTTTTGGTACCACGGGCGGCGTGATGGAAGCTGCGTTGCGTACTGTATATGAAATCCTCGAGGGCAAGCCTTTGGAAAACCTCGGTTTTTCGCCAGTGCGTGGGCTTTCCGGGATCAAGAGCGCAGAGGTCTCTGTCGGAGGCAAGACACTGCACGTGGCGGTTGCACATACGCTCAAGAATGCAAGGATTCTCCTGGACGAGATTGTGGCCGGCACAAGTCCTTACCAGTTTATCGAGGTGATGAGTTGTCCGGGCGGATGCATTGGTGGTGGCGGACAACCTGTGCTCCCTGACTTAGAACGCAAGCTCGCACGCAACGCCTCGCTCTATAAGGAGGACCTGCGCCTGCCAGTAAGAAAATCGCACGAAAATCATGACGTTCAAAGACTGTATACAGACTTTTTGGGTAACCCGGGAAGCCATGTTGCACACGAACTCTTGCACACAACCTACAAAGAGCGGCCCTTCTAGGGGTTTGGGGAAGACTAGGAATTCCAGCACCCTAAGAGCTGAAAACTTGTGGATCAGTGAAAAGGAATGAGGAAGATTTTTGCATCGACACGGCGCGACCATCTTTACAAAGATTGCGTTGTGGGATAATAAAGCGTCGTGAAAATTAAGGCAGTGGCGTTTGACTTTGATGGCACGCTTTACCCCGAGCGTAGCTTGTACATTCGGTCGGCAGCTCTAGCATTGCGTAATCCGCGCTTTCTGTGGGCTTACCAGAAGGCGCGCTCGCAGCTACGTGTTGCCAAACCAGCCTCAATTCCTGTAAATCTGCAGTACGATTCCTACGCACAGTGCAATATTTCCATGCAGGGTGCACGAAAATGGCGGTGGGAAGGGTTTGAGGAAAAGCGAAGTACGCTGGAGGCGTTTAGGCGGGAACAAGCAACGCTTATTGGCCAGACGATGGGGCTGGACGAAGCCAGCGCCGAGGTTCTCGCGAACCAGGTCATCTATGGCGCACTTGAAAAGGCCTTTGTGCATATTGAGCCATATCGGGGGATAAAGGCCTGTCTCGAGGCACTCAAACGTCAGAATCTGCAGTTGGCCGTGCTCTCGGACCTGCCTCCATGGGAGAAACTTAGGGCTTTAGGTTTGGACAGTTATTTCGATCTTGTGTTGTGCTCCGAATGTTCAGGCCGACTTAAGCCGGACTCACGGGCTTTCAGTTTTCTCTCAGAACGACTTGGCCTTGATCCCGCAGAAATCCTCTATGTCGGTAACAATTGGGGAAACGACATAGAAGGCGCCAAGAAAGCCGGATTGCACACTGCATTTTTTGGACGACATCCAAGACGAAAAAACACCGCAGATTTCTCTTTTCATGATTGGAAGAGCCTGACCAGTTGGGTACTCGGGGCGCAAGAGCCAGTACGCAAGGCCATAAATGAGTAAATGCCGTTTGCAGGGCAGGCACAAAACAAGACTGCAAATCCGCTAGAAAAAACAAAACGTAAGAAGCGTTTAAAGAGTAAAGACCTCACCACATGAGGCGAACTCGAGCGTACCATAAGGGAATTTTCGATGTTTTTCTGGCATTTCGCGTGAAACATGGGTGGCGACAAGCGAGGTCTCCTGTCCTACAAGGGGCAAGAGATAATTCGCAACTTCCTCAGGACTCAAGTGTACGCCACCAAAACCCTCACCGTTGCAGTCGCAGAGCAAGAGGCGAGGCCCTTGAAGCGCCAGCGCTTTGAGTGCGGGGTCCCAGCGCGTATCCGAGGTTGCTACAAAAAGCGGCTTGAGATCCTCGTTTCCCTCTCCTGAGAGAATCGAATAAGTCTCTACGGTATGGGCACTTCTTGTGAATCGCATCCAGGATCCATCCGCCCACTCCAAATGCGCAGTGGCATCGATCTCTCGAAAGACAATATTCTCAAGGCACCAATCGACATAGGGATGATCCGGGGCTATGGCCAGGCTGAGAATTTCCTGGACCTTGGACCGAAGCTGAGCTGGACCTGCAATCGTCAGAGTTTTAGCTGCATCTGAACCTTTATGCGTCTCCCCGTCTTTGCATTTTTCGTATTTGCCGTTTTTGTGCTTTTCGTAGTACTGAAAAAGCAGAAAGGGCAAACCAAAATAGTGATCCCCATGATAGTGTGTCAGAACGATGGTATCGATGTCGTCAAAGTTGACCGATTCCCGATACAAAGACTGAAGGATATCTGGCGGAGTGTCGACCAAAACATGATCATTTATCAAAAATGAATTGAAGGGAAGCCCAATATTGCCAAAACCACCTATACCTAAAATCTTGACTTTCACTGGCCGCCCCCAAAAAGCTCAGTCGCGCCACACATCGTCAACAAGCACTTGCGACCTGAGGTAGTCCAAATCCGCATCCATCGCCGAACAGCCAATGTGCTCACCCGCTTGCACGACGGCTTCCTTGCCTGCCCGAAGAGGCACGTGGAAATAAACTTTGCACTGTCCATGCAAAGAGTATATCGCATCACGAAGCTCAACGAGCCTATCTTCTGCGTAGTTCGCGTTGTCGGCCGCGGGCCGCAGCCGCAAATGCAACTCCCTCCACGAGCGCTCTTTGAGCTCCTTCGGGTCCAACATCTGCTTTACCTGCAAAGACGGCTTACCCCTTGCCGCGTCGAAGCTTGCCAGCATGCACACAACCTGATCCACGACTAGCTGCGGCCTCGCGGCCTCCAAAGCGTCCGGAAACACGACGATTTCTATCGATCCAACATAATCCTCAACCAATCCAAACGCCATTTTGCGCCCGCTTTTTGTCATGATCTCTCTAAATTCTCTAAGAAGCGCCACAACCACGTAGTCTTTACCCTGTGTGGCGTGTTCAGGATGCGCCATATCGAAAGTCGCAGACCGCTCCCAGATCTGTCGATATTCATCCATGGGGTGCCCAGTGAAATAGAACCCCAAAAGCTGCTTTTCAAAATTGAGAAGCTCTTGGCGCGAGAATTCGTCCGATGGTGTCATGACATAGCCCGGATACACCGTCTCGTCATCCATGTCAAAAAGACTCCCCTGACGGGAAGATTCGTACTCGCACTTTGCGCTTGTCCAGTCAAGAAGCCCCTCGAGATTGTTTACAAGCTGCTTTCGCTTATACCCCAATGAATCGAAACACCCGGCTAGAATGAGCGACTCGAGCACCTTTCGGTTGAGGCCGGCGTCGGTGAGTCTGCACATGAAGTCGGCGATGTCGTGGAACTTGCCGTGGGCCCTGCGTTCCGCTTCGATCGCCCTTGCAACACCCTCCCCAACACCCTTTATTCCCAGGAAACCATAAACAATGTCGCCGTGCTCTACAGTAAACGCGGCCTCTGATGTATTGATATCGGGCGCCAGGACTTTGAGCCCCATCGTTCTTGCTTCGCTGATATACGCCGTCAGTTTGTCCGTGTCTGCAATCTCGTTATACAAGTTGGCGGCCATGAACTCCGCAGGGTAATTGGCTTTGAGGTAGGCCGTGCGGTAGGCTACAACCGAATACGCGGTCGCGTGCGACTTGTTGAAGCCGTACCCCGCGAAGGGCGTCAGTATGTCGAAAATCTTTTCGGCTTCCTCCCGTTTGTAGCCGCGCGCGACCGCGCCCTCGACGAATGGCCCGCGCTCTTTAGCCAGGATTTCCGGCTTTTTCTTTCCCATGGCCTTGCGCAACAGGTCGGCGCGGCCCAGGGAATAGCCTGCCACTTCGCTTGCCACCTGCATGACCTGTTCCTGGTACACAATGACGCCATAGGTGCCTTTGAGGTACTTCTCCAGGCTCGGGTGCGGGTACGTGACAGGTGTCTTGCCATTTTTCGAATCGACAAACTGATCGATATAGTCCATGGGGCCTGGCCTATACAGTGCGTTCAAAGCGATGAGGTCTTCGATGCAGGTCGGTTTTGCCCGCTTAAGGACGTTTTGCATGCCGGACGATTCGAATTGGAAGACCGAGGTGCTCTTGCCCTCTCCCAGTATTGCATAGGTTTTGGCGTCGTCCTCCGGGATATCATCTTCCTTTAAATCGATTCCGCGCTTCTTTATGAGATTGAGCGTGTTCTTGATGAGGGTGAGCGTTTTAAGCCCGAGAAAATCCATCTTGACAAGTCCGCATTCCTCAAGAAGGTCCATGGTGTACTGGGTAGAGATGGCCCCGGTCTTGGGATCTTTGTAGAGCGGCACATAGTCGGTCAGGTCAGTCTTGCCGATCACGATGCCGGCTGCATGGAGCGAACTGTGGCGGTGCAGGCCTTCAAGCTTTCGGCTTATGGCAAAGAGCTCCTTGTAGCGCGGATCCTGCTCGAGCACGGACAACTTCGGTTCCAACTCAAAGGCCCTGCTCAAGGTCATTTTAGGGTCTTCAGGTACGAGTTTGGCGATGTTATTGGCGTCTTCAAAAGGAATGTCGAGAGCCCGCGCCACGTCCTTGATCACGGCTTTGGCTTTGAGCGTACCAAACGTGATGATCTGCCCTACCCGGTTTGAACCATACTTCTGCGTCACATAGTCGATGACCTCGCCTCGCCTTTCGAAGCAGAAATCCACGTCAAAATCTGGCATAGAGATACGTTCAGGGTTGAGAAACCGCTCGAAGAGTAAATCGTATTTGAGTGGGTCGATATCCGTTATTCCCAAGGCATAGGCAACGATGGAGCTGGCGCCGGAACCACGTCCGGGCCCCACTGGGATGTCGTGGGTCTTGGCCCAGTGAATAAAGTCCCATACGATAAGGTAATACCCAGCAAACCCCATCTTGGTGATAATGCCGAGTTCATATTCTGCCCGGTCCTTTATCTCTTGGGTTTGCACTGGATAACGGGCGGCCAAACCTTCTTCTGTGAGGTGCCGCAAGTACGCTTCATTGGATTCAAACTCCGGAGGTATTGCATATTCGGGTAACATTGGACCCGGAAAATCGATGGTAAGATGGACCATCTCGTTGATTTTGAGGGTGTTTTCAATGGCTTCCGGGACTTCGGCAAATCGCTCGGCCATTTCTTCAGGCGACTTCAGGTAAAACTGGTCGTTTGCAAACCGCATTCTTGAGGGATCGTCGCGCTTTCGGTTGGTTCCGACGCACAGAAGTATGTCCTGAGCTACTGCGTCTTCCTGCCGTAAGTAGTGAAGGTCGTTTGTTGCCACGAGTGGCAGATTGTTGCGTCTTGCAATAGCAATAAGTTCTTTATTTACAAGACGTTGCTCTTCTAGGCCATGGTCCTGCAGTTCGAGGTAAAAATGGTCTTTGCCGAAGAGTTCGGCGTAGTAGAGCGCTTTTTTTTCTGCAGCTTGAGCCTTTCCGGCCAAAATAAGCGAAGGAATCTCGCCAGCCAGACAGGCAGTCGAGGCAATGAGCCCTTTGGAATACTGCGCAAGCAGCTCGTCGTCGATCCTGGGCTTGTAGTAAAAACCCTCAGTGTAGGAGAGCGAACACAGTTTTAGCAGGTTTTTGTACCCTTCCTGATTTTCCGCGAGCAGAATGAAGTGCCAGTATTTGTTGCCGCTCTCCGTCAAGGAGGTATCGCGGCGCGAGCCGGCGGCCACGTAGAACTCGCAGCCCACGATGGGGTTGATTTCATGGGCCTTGCACTCTTTGTAAAAATTGAGAGCGCCGAACATGTTCCCATGGTCGGTGATGGCGAGGCCCGGCATATTGAAGGCTTTTGCGGCGGCAACGAGCGCCTTCACGGGCGCTGCACCGTCCAAAAGCGAAAAATCCGTATGATTGTGGAGATGAACAAACTGTGGCATGGCTTTTAGTATAGCCTCATTGGGCCAGGTTCGGAAAGCGCGGGAGCCTACTCGCGGGAGGCATTCTTAAGAAGGGTATGCAGTCTCGCGGGTTTTTACGCATAGCCCACCACAATCCCCACCATGAGCAGAGCCAACGTCGCGACAAAAACCATCAATGTGAGCTTCCATGTCTTTTTGAACCAGTCGGTCCAGGAAATCCCAGCTAAGCCCAGCGCGATGAGCAAGACTGCGCTTGTCGGGAATATCATGTTAGAAAAGCCATCTCCAAACGCATACGCCTGTACCGCTATTTGCCTTGTCAGTCCTGTCATGTCCGCAATGGGAACAAGAATTGGCATAAGGAGAAAAGCCTTTGCGCTGGCAGAGCTCACAAAAAAGTCCATGAGGAGCGTAAAAACATAGATTAGCCCGGCCGTAAAGAAGGCGTTGGACTTTCCTTCTCCGATCAGGTTGGACGCGGCATAGAGGATGGTGTCCATTATGCCGCCCTTGGTGATTATGTATTTGATGGCCATTGCCATGAGAATGAGGACTACACCGGGCAATATGTTCTGTGCACCTTTGAGAAAAGCCTTGACGCTCTTGCCAAAGCCAAGGCCAGCAGCGATTCCTGACGCAAAGCCGGCAAAAAGAAAGAGAACCGCGATGATGGGCATCGAATAGTCGGACAAAACTCGCGTAAGAGAGATCGTAAGAATTGCCGCAAGAAGGACAACAAGAGAAATCCCAAAGACTGTGACACCTCTTGAAGGTTTCAGACCGCCACCTCGGTGTTCCGAATTGCTCAGGCCCGCCAAATCGGCTCGATGTGCCAAATCGGCTCGATGTGCCAATTCGCCTCCAGCTTCCAGTGCTTCTGTGGCCCTGCGCTTTTCTGTATGTTTTGCAAACCAGTAGAGCCAAGCGTAAAACAATGCAAAGACACAGGCAAATATCAGAAACCTAAAACCTGCCCCGGAAAAAAGCGGCAAACCCGCCAACTTCTGCGCAACCCCAAGGGTAAAAGGGTTCGCTATGGCGGCAGAGAATCCCAAATTCGTGGCAAGAATACTCATGCCAAGCCCTACATACATATCCCATCCCAGGGAATAAGAGAGGGCAATAGCCAATGGCACAAGCGGAATCACCTCCTCAAAAATACCGAGCAACGAACCAATGCTCATGAAAAACAGCGTTATAATGGCGAGTAATACATATTTTCGCCCAGAAAAGCGCTTTGCGATACTGTTTATGGACTCCTCAAGGACTCCCGCCTTTTCAAGGATTGCGAAGGCGCCTCCCACAATCATGATAAAGAGAATTATCACTATCGCCTGAAGGCCGTCGGAGGAGCCTAGCACTTCGACAGGAGCCGTAAACCATCGCCATACCGGAAACACAGGTTTCTCGATGACGCGGTAGGTCCCGGGAACCACCACTTCTCCATTTGGTCCCGGCGCACGGTCAAATTGACCAGAAGGCAGAACTCTTGTAAGAACGCCCGTAAAAATCATGAGAGCAAGTAAAATAAGAAAACTTGTAAAAAACTCTTTTTTCGACAGTTTTAGGCCAAATTCCCCCGGTTTCTCTGAGCTAGGCCCCCGACTTTCCGACGTCCGACTTTCCGACGCCCGCTCGTCCTCATCCTTACGCTTTGCCTTCTGCAATGCCATCTTTTGTCTCCTCAAGTCCGCCCTATACCTTCGTGCCTATCAAAACAGGACTAAACCGACCTTATTAAGATTGACTGCCCAGTTATGGTACCTCATACTTTGGGCAATAGGAAGAATCTAGAATGCAAGACGATATCGATTACAAAGAGCTTTTTGCACAGCTTCCCCAAAAACTCGCCTGGATGATCCAGTGCAGGACCGTCTCCTTCTACGAAGCCGCCGAAGAGGACGAGGCTGAATTCGCTCGTCTCAAAATGGGCTTAAAGGAACGCTTCCCCCTCGTCCATGCAAAACTGAGACTGGAGGAGCCTTCCTATCGCTCGTTACTGTACACGTGGCAGGGCTCAGAACCAAAGTTGGAGCCGGTTATCCTTTGTGCCCATTTCGATGTAGTTCCTCCTGGGGACGAAAAGGCATGGGTCCATGGCCCGTTCTCCGGGGACATTGCCGATGGCGAGCTCTGGGGTCGCGGGGCGCAG
>Ga0209098_1002432_pt1 | contig 16461 bp, 19 predicted proteins | sample AD_JPNHW1_MetaG_FD_184429 | JGI IMG/M metagenome (GOLD analysis project Ga0209098, IMG submission 184429) | Active sludge microbial communities of municipal wastewater-treating anaerobic digesters from Japan - AD_JPNHW1_MetaG (SPAdes) (version 2) | ecosystem: Engineered > Bioreactor > Anaerobic... | reverse complement strand
AGCGCTCTCGTCGGCGCTCAGCGTCAATTCCGATTTCGGACGGCCAGAGGAAATCATGCCCCATCGTGTCACGCCTCAGTGCCAGCACCGTGGCGACAGTGTGAACATTATGTGCCGAACTTCTCTGACAGGACACTAGTTCCTATCTGGATAGCCTTGGAAAGAAGCTCGCCGGTGTGAATACATCCGCCACGCCTGCCGCCGCCACCGCGACGGATACCGCGAATTCAGCCGCCGCCGGCACCGCCGCGAATCAATCCGTGTTCAACAATTACCAGCCGTTGCTGATTGTCGGCATCGTCGCCGTACTCGGCATCGGCCTTGTCGCCGCTCTGCGCCGTTGAGCCATGGCCGCCCCCATCTCCGCCTCGCTGAATTCGTCCGACACGACGACGCAAACAACCGGGCCGGCGGCTACGGCCTCGGCTCCGGTGTTCTCCGTCGTCCACCAAGTCGGCGAGGGCAACACCTCGAACCCGACTAGCTCCGCATCGGCTACGGCTGCCACAGGGGGCCCGGCGTCGGCCGTCACGGCTAACGGCGTCCCCGCTTGGGCGGTTTATGTCGCCATCGGCCTCGGCATCGCCGCGCTGTTCGGGCTCTTGCTGCCGCGGAGGGATGCGCGATGAGTCTATTCGGAATCGGCAGCGGAGACAAGAAGTCACAGGTTTCCAACGTCACGACGGAGACGCGGCAATCTGACGACTCGCGCAACCTCGGGACAAATGCGACTTTGGTCGAGTCCGGCGGCAGCATCGTCGTCAACGACGTCTCCGAGACCGTCGCGCGCGATGCGCTCGCTACCTCGGCAGGAGTCGCCGTCTCCGCCATCGGCGGAAGTACCGACGTTGCAAAAGCCGCCATCGGCCTGGCGACGAAGACCACCGACGCCGCAATCGACACGGTGACCGATGCTAGCTCGAACGCCACGCTCGCCGCGCAGAACGCTGTCAGCTACGGCCGCCAGCTCGCCGAGATCGGTTTGAACGCCAAGACGTCCGCCGACACAGGCGGAGCAACTGCCGCACTCGATACTGTCGGCAAGTACGCCGCGTGGACTGTCGCCGGCCTGGCCGTCGCCGCCGGCATCTTCTTCATCGTCCGCCGCAAACTCTGACCATGCCAACGCTACAACCCACCCCGCCCGTACATCCGGTGCGCCGGTTACTCGCCGCCGGCTCCGCTGGCGTCACCGTCATTGAAGTCCCCGGCACGTCCTTCCGCATCACCGAAGCGACAGGCGCGGTGACGGTCAAAATCGACGAAGGCGGAGCGTTCCCGTTCTCTGTCGGCATGGCTTACACTTCGCCGCCCGGTACTGGGTTCACGCGATCGAGGTTGTGAATCTTTCTCCGGTGGAGAACACGATCGAGGTGCTCGTGACCGCCGGCACCATCACCGACGATCGGCTGAACGTCATCGACGGGCGCGTCCCGTTGTCTGTGATGGAGCAGCCGAGTAAGGCCACCGGCAGCGGGATAATCACGCTCGCCGCTGGCAGCTCTGTCGCGTTGTCGGGTGTCGCGCCGGCCGGCTGCATTCGTCGGAAGAGCGTGCTGGTAACCAACTTCGACCTGGCAAACCCGCTCATCATCGAAAGCCCCGCCGGAACCGCAATCGGCGCGTGTCTGCCGCGCACCGCCTGGCGCGAGAATGTGTCCGCCCCTGTCGTAATTTCCAACCAGTCCGGCGGCGGAATTTCCTGCATCGTCGGTGAGGTCTGGTCTCTGCGGTAGTCATGTTCGCGATGCAGCTCCAGGGCCACCCGACGCCGACGGTTTTCGAGAAACCGCAAAGTGGGCAGACGCTAAGCTTCGTCCGCGCCGGCTTCTCGTTCCCGGGCTTCGTCAGCGCGGATTTGCACAATGTCGTGGCGGATTTGCCCGCCTCGATGCCTGCCGCCGGCATGAGCTTCCCGGGCTTCACCGCGGCGAATCTGCAAACGCCCGTGGTGATGCTCACCGCGCCGGCCGCGTCGGTAGGCATGAGCTTCCCGGGCTTCACCGCGGCGAATCTCCGCGCCGTCATTGTCGGGCTCAATGTCCAGGATCCTGCCGCCGGCATGAGCTTCCCGGGCTTCACGGCCGCCACACTGCGGACCGTAGTCAGAGACTCCTACAACCGCGGCGACACCGCCGCCCACTCGTTCGCCTTCGCCGCCGCCACGCTCTCATCATGATCCCGACCACCAAAATCAACCAAGTCTCCGCGCTCCGCTACCGGCTGGAAACCATCCGCGAAGGCGACGTCGTCGAGGCCCTCCCGTGGGTCGATCATATGATTACCGACGCCGGCCTTGAGGCTCTAGCCTCGCAGTACGGCCCGGACATGATCGTGCAACCGATCCTTGGCGACGCCGCCTCGCCGACGCCGGTCCGCCGCGATGGCGGCTCGATCCTGTTTTCGCAGGCTGCGGACGTCGTCTCGACCGATGGTTCGGTCGCATTCTTCACCGCCGCCGACGTCGGCCGGCTCCTCAAGTTTGGAGCCGGCACCGATGGCGCCGAGTGCTACGTCTCCGAATTCATCTCCGCTTCGTCGGTCCGCGTCGACCGGTCCGCAACGGTGACATCGCAGCCCGCGGTTATTTGGTATGTCAATACAGCCGCGATCCTCTCGCCGATTGCCGGTCTGTCGTGGGCTGCGGTCAATGGGTCGGCATACAACTACACGCAAGGGACAGTCTCCGGTGATGTGGCGACAATCACGCACCAGACGACGCGCCTATCGTCGGCGTTTTCTACGGCGAAGACCATCACGGAAATTGCGTTCACCTCGGGAGGCGTGAACACGAATGTCTTCGACCGCGACACCATTCAGCCCGGAGCCGGCGTCCTGATCGGTGACCAGGCGCGAGTGACCATCCAACTGATTTACAAGGTCTCCGGCGTTACGCCGGTGGCCGTCGCAGACTTCGGGACCGGAGTCAACGCGGCCGGAACCGCTGCGCTCGTCAGTGCTGGATTGGATTTTCAGTTCAACGGGTTTTCCGGGTTCAATCCCGACGGGACAACCTACACCGGCTCGGCGGTCCTTGACCCCTGCTCGACCAGAGGTGGGATTAAGCTCATTTCCGCCGACTTCACGTTGCCCGGGTTTTCCCTTGCCTCGCCGGGGAACCTCACCGGGGCGAACGCGGACGTTGCCGCTGTCCCCTATGTCTCCGGCTCTCTGATTCACGATTACATTGCGAATTACGCGACGGCCGCGGCAAACGGAATGATCTATGGGTTTAGCTTAACGGCTAGCGGCAAAGACATTTATATTCTGAAACTGGCGACGCCGTTTGTTAAGGCCAATGCGCAGACTCTCGCGATAACCTTCCGTAAGTCCTTCCGGCGCCTGCTCAATAACTGACACCATGACCGCGCAAGAACTCCGGAAACAGATCGGCGACGCGATGGGCCTCGGCTCCCTGTTCTCGCAGTGGACTGGCACCGCGTCGGATTACGCCTCGCTCTCCGACTCGCAAAAGATCGAGCTCACAAACCGGATGCGCGCCTATATCCGCTCCCACCCGGGCGAGTTCTCCGCCGCCGCCGTCCAGGTGGCAAATGCCGGCTCGGGGGTGATCGAGGCGCCGAGTGATTACGGCATTGGCGACGCCCTCGCTGACTTCACCGGTGAGCTCGGCAACCAGGCTTCGGCCATCAACGACAACCTGAATCCGTTTTCCGGGAAGAATCGCGGATGGGTCCTCGGGGTCGTCGCCGTTGGTGTCATCCTCTACTTTGCCGGACCGGCCATCGTTGCCGCGCTCCGCGCGCCTGCGAAGGTCGCCAAGTAGCCATGCCCGACGAACTGGAGGACCTGGCGATGGACGAAGAAACCTTCATGGATGCCGTAGCCCCGCGCTCGACGCTGCCGGAGAACGCCGCGAAGGCGGCCGGCTGGGGTGTCCTCGTCCTCGCCGGCTTCGTCGCCTTCATCGCATGGAGGAAATTCCGCAAATGACACTCGCCAACCTCCGCGCCGCGGTGCCGGGTGTCGCCGGCTTCGTCGGCTCCATCGCCTTGCCGCAACTCTCGCCCGCAGAATGGGCCGCGCTCGCCGGCACGTTCTCGGGCCTCATGGGCGGGATTTGGTTCGGTGTCCAGATTCTGCTTGCTCTCGAAAAACGAGCCCGCGAACGCCGCGCCTCCAGCGAATGAAAACACGCATCGCCTTCTGGACTCTTTACCTCGGCCTCTTCCTTTGGGCCGCGCTCGCCTGCGGTTGCGCGCCAACCGGCGGGGCCTCTGTCGCCCCCGCGATTTCCGCGATGGGTGGCGGCAGCGCGTCGGGCTCCGGTGCCACGCTGACGCCGCCGCCGGCTGCCTCCGAGCCATCGGAGCAACACGCCGTCGAAGAAACCTACTACGCCGCGCCGGAGGCCGTTTCGGAGCCTCCAGCCGCGCCGCAAGTCGCACCGGCGACGGATGCGCCGACTGTCGTCTTCCATGCGCCTGCCGAGGCTCCGGCCGCGGTTGCCGCGCCGCCGGCCGTCGTCCCCTCTCCTACTCCGCCGCCGGCACCGCCGCGCCCGATCTATCGCCGGTCGGAAACCTTCACGCGCCTTGGCGCACAGCAGGAAGTGGCGCCGATGCTCAAGCAGGTTTCCGGCATCTTCGGCCGGATGAACCGCGCCCACTGGTTGGGCGTGCTCGCCGTCGTCGTTGGCCTCGGGGGCATCCTCCACAGCGCCGGCAACAAGGAGAGCGGCTATCCCGTCGTGTGGCTGAAGGTCCTCGGCGGCGGCGTGCTCGCCGTCGTGATGGGAAACGCGCTCTGGTTCTGGATACTCTGCGGCCTGGCCTTCCTGCTCTACCTCGGGCAGAAACTCGGCGTTATCCGCGTCCCGACGCTCTAGCGCCCTTCCTTGCGAAGCTTGCCGATAATGCTGAAGAAGTCGGCTGGCTCGATCCTCGATATCGTATCGAGCGCGAGGACCTGGAGCGCGCCGGTTTTGAGACCGACGGCGCGGGCGAGATTTGCCAAGCCGAGGTGAGTTTCGCGCGAGACCCGCAAGGCCACGCGGACCTGGACGGCGGCGAGCGCCCCATGCTTCCCGGCTTTGTCGCCAAAGTTGGCCAACTTTTCGCCGACGTGCGCCTGCCATTCGGCATCTGTCGCGGTTTTGGGGTCAATCGGGGCAGGGAAAGGGGTGAGTGGGGGCATTTGCTGTTTCATCGGCTTTCGTAGTTGGAACTTTAGCCGCCGCGTATCGGAATCTTAATGGCTATTGTGCGAAGTCATCCAGACAACACACGCCTGGTCAATGAGATGGACCGCCGAGGGTCCGGCAAGCCGCCAAGCCGGACAGAGTTGCCAATGCGCTCGGGCGTATCTGGCTGGCTCTGGATTCTGGCGCAGAATCTGGTCGAGTACTATCTAGCCTACTGTTGTTCCGTCCGAGTCCGCCACCATTCGGCAAACTGCGCCCAGGCCCGCGACCTATGGCTAATTCCGTTTTTCACGGTTTCCCCAAGCTCGGCAAAAGTCCGCGTGTGCCCATCCGGGACGAAGATCGGATCGTAGCCGAATCCGGCGCCGCCGCGCTCGCGATCCAACAGCTTCCCGTTGCTGCGCCCGACGAAATTGTGCTCATGGCCAGCTGGATCGATCACGAAGAGCACGCAGATAAAGTGTGCTGTGCGTTTCTCCGCAGGAATCGTTTGGAGTCGTTGTATCAGCTTGGCGAGATTGGCGGCACTCGTTGCACCCTGCCCTGCGTAATATGCTGATTCCACCCCGGGTTCACCGCCGAGCGCATCGACGCAAAGTCCGCTGTCGTCGGAAAGCACCCAGCTTCGGCCCCCAAGCTTCTCGTGGAGCGCGTGGGCTTTCTTGCGAGCGTTGCCGATGAAGGTGCCTGTGTCCTCAACTACGACCGGCATGCCACCAGCGTCCTTTGCCGAGTGCAGGCGCAACGCGAGCCGTGAATCGTCGGCTAGGGCCTGCATCTCGGCGACCTTGTGCGCATTGCCCGTGGCGAAGTAAAGGTCAGTGATCTCAATCATGGTCGCAGCCGCAGTGGTGATGGTCGTGCCCGTCTTCCGTCGGACTATCAAACTCGAGTTTCTCCGGGTAAACGACACGACCGCGCATGAGCTGGTCGTCGCCGAAAACGGCATGGTGAACTTCCGCAAGCTGCAGCCCAACTGTCGGAATCTCTACACGCAAGCCGGTAGCCACGGGAATCGATTCCGCATCGGCGAACAAACGAGGTGCGCGGTACGTGAGCAGGTAGTTGAGCGCGCGGTTCTTCAACAGACCGCTGAGCAGGCGTGAGCCGCCCTCGACCAGCACACCGGTGATGCCCTCATGCGCGCAGCGCTCGGTGAAGGCGCCCATCTCGATGACTCCGTCGGCCGCAGGCAACTGCCAAACCCGCACCCCAAGCTGCACGAGCCGGCGCACGACGACCGAGTGCTGCCGGTCGCTGGTCACGATGACGGTACGTCCGCGGTTGCTGTCGGTGAAAAGTCGAGGCAACGGATTGAGGGTCGCGGTGCTCAGCGCGGCGTCGAAGACGAACCGCAGCGGGCACCAGTCGCCTTCGGGCAAGCGTGCCGTGAGCTGAGGGTCGTCGCTGGCGACGGTACCGGCGCCGACTGCGATTGCCGGAAACAGGCGGCGCCAGCGCATCACATCGGCGCGCGCGAGCTCTCCAGTGATCCATTTCGACTCGCCCGTGCGGCAGGCGATGCGGCCGTCTATCGTCGTGGCGATCTTCGCGGCGACGAGAGGGCGTTTCTCGACGATCCAGTGATTGAAGATCAGATTCAGATCCGAACATTCCTCGGCAAGCACCCCGGCCTCGACCTCGACCCCGGCGGCGCGCAGCACCTCGAATCCACGGCTGGCGTGCTGCGGATTCGGATCGGTGGCACCCACGACCACCTGTTTGATGCCCGAGGCGATTATCGCCTCGGTGCACGGCGGTGTTCTCCCGTGTGTGCAACAGGGCTCGAGCGTCACGTACAACGTGGCGTCGGTGTCGGGTTTCCGGCCTAGCGCGCGCATGGCCATGATCTCGGCATGCGGTTCGCCAGCCTTCGCATGGAATCCCTCGGCGACGATCTCACCGTCTTCGACGATGAGCGCGCCGACCATCGGGTTGGGATGTGTGGCGCCCCACCCCAGCCTGGCCAGTTCAAGCGCACGGCGCATGAAGGCTTCGTGAAAGTTGGTGCAGGGGCCGGTCATGATCTATGCGGCGACGTACGGGTTGTTGGCCTTCTCCTCGGCGACGGTGGTCTCCGGTCCATGCCCAGGATACAACACCGTGTTGCCCGGAAGCGTGTAGATTCTGGAGCGGATCGCATCGGCCAACATCTCGAAGCTGCCGCCGGGGAAATCCGTGCGACCGATGCTGCCGGCGAAAACAACATCGCCGACAAACGCCACGCCGCTTCGTTGAAAATGGTACACGATGCTCCCCGGGCAGTGCCCGGGCACGTGCCGCGCTTCCACGTTTTCACCGAGCAGCTCGAACGTGTCGCCCTGTTTCAGGGCTCGATCGATCACCGAGGCCTCCATCCGCAGTCCTGGGATCGCAAAAATCCCCATCACCTCCGGATGTTCGATGAACGCGCGGTCATCCTCGCCTGCATAGAGCGGCACGCCGGTATTTCGCACACGTGAGGCGTCGCCGGTATGATCCCAGTGTCCGTGGGTGATCAGCAGCGCCACCAGCTTGCAGTTCGTCTTGAGCAACTGCGCCTGCACCTCGGGCAGGACATCGTGCGGAGCGTCGACGAGCACCGCTTCATGCCGCGCGGCATCGATGAGCAGATAGGCGTTGGTCTCGAGCGGCCCGGCTGGCAGGACGTGGATTTCCATCGGTTTTGAAATGCGATCCGTCCCGAGCACGGGCAACCCCAGAATCCGCTTGGAGTCGCCGCGGCCATCGTTTTCCCTCTGCCGCTCATATGGACGTCATCAAGTTCGCGGTTCTCCCCGGCGACTACATCGGGCCGGAAGTCATGAACGAAGCCCTGCGCGTGCTCGAGCACGCCGCCAAGGGCGCAGGCCTCAAGCTCGACCACAAGCACGCCGACGTCGGCGGCGCCGGCATCGACAACCACGGCAAGGCCCTCCCCGACTCCACGCTCGCCACCTGCCGCGAGGCCGACGCCATCCTCTTCGGCTCCGTTGGCGGCCCGAAGTGGGAGAAGCTTCCGCCCAAGGAGCAGCCCGAGCGCGCCGCGCTCCTGCCCCTGCGCAAGGCATTCAACCTCTTCGCCAACATCCGCCCCGGCCTGCTCTACGCCGACCTGCGCGACGCCTCCCCGCTCAAGACCGAGCGCATCCCCAACGGCATCGACATCGTCTGTATCCGCGAACTCACTGGCGGCATCTACTTCGGAGCGAAGTCCACCGTCACCCTCGACAACGGCGAGACCCAGGCCACCGATACGATGGTCTACAAGACCTCCGAGATCGAGCGCATTGCCGAGGTCGCCGCCATGACCGCCTACTCCCGCGGCAAGAAGGTCTGCTCGGTCGACAAGGCCAACGTCCTCGAAACCTCCGTGCTCTGGCGCAAGACCGTCACCGCCTACTTCGCCAAGCACCACCCGGATCTCGCGCTCTCGCACCTCTACGTCGACAACGCCGCCATGCAGCTCGCGCGGGACCCGAACCAGTTCGACGTGCTCTTCACCGAAAACATGTTCGGCGACATCCTCTCCGACGAGATGGCCGTCATCTGCGGCTCGCTCGGCATGATGAGCTCCGCCTCGCTCGGCACCGGCAAGAACCGCTTCGGCAAGCCCTTCGGCCTCTTCGAGCCCGCCGGCGGCAGCGCCCCCGACATCGCCGGCAAAGGCGTCGCCAATCCCTGCGCACAGGTTCTCTCCTCCGCGCTCATGCTCCGCTACAGCTTCGGCCAGGACGCGCTCGCCACGAAGATCGAGGCTGCGGTCCGCAAGACCGTGACGGTCGACGGCGTGCGCACCGGCGACATCGCCTTCGGCAAGACTCCGGTCGGCACCAAGGCCATGGCCGACGCGATCATTCGCAATCTCGCCTGAGTCGAGTTGCGTCGATCCGCCGCCCGAACCGATTCGGGACAACTCAAAAGCCCCGGCACGGTATGCCGGGGCTTTTCGTTTTCGGAAACCGCTGGCCGCGCCAGTGCCGGTTCCGAGTGCACTACCTCAGGCCATCTTCTTGAGCATGCGCCGAATCGCCGCGAGCAGATCGGCGCTGGCGCACGGTTTCCCAAGAAACTCGCAGATCCCCGCCTCCTCCAACTCCCGCCGTTTCTCCGGTTTGTCGAGCCCACTGGTGGCGATGATAGCGACCTCCGGCACGATCGTCCGCAGGGCGCGCGTCAGGGCGACTCCATCCATGGCCGGCATGAACACATCGGTGAGCACAAGGCGCAGCGTCTCGGCGTGCTGCGACGCCAGTGCGAGGGCCGCATCTCCTTCGCCGACGGTCAACACCGCGTAGCCGTTCTTCAGCAACAGCGCGCGCGTCGCTTCGCGGATGGTCGGTTCATCGTCGACAATAAGGATGAGTTCGCCGTGGCCGCACGCTTGCGGGCTGGCGGCTGGTTCTTCGAATTCGGGTACCCCGGGCAGCGCCGGCAGATACACAATGAACCGGCTGCCATGCCCGCGCTCGCTGTAGACGCTCACGTGCCCGCCGTGGCTGCGCACGATGCCCAACACAGTCGAGAGCCCGAGTCCGGTGCCTTTGCCGGGCGCCTTCGTCGTGAAGAACGGTTCGAAGAGCCTCGCCTGGGTCTCCGGCGTCATGCCTTCGCCCGTGTCGACCACGCTCAGGCATACATAGGGTCCGGGCTTAAGACTGGAGCACTGAGGATGACCAGCATCGGGCAATTGGACGTTGCCGGCCGTGAGGGTGAGTCGGCCTCCCTCGGGCATCGCGTCGCGGGCGTTGACGCAGAGGTTGATGAGCACCTGGTGCAACTGGGTCGAGTTTGCCTCCACCGTCCACAGCTCCGCGTCGGCCTGGACTTCGAGCTCGATCGTCTTGGGAAACGTGGCGCGCACGAGTGTCGCCGTCTCCCGGATCAGGTGCCGCGGCTGCAGCACGATCCGCTCGCCCTCGACTCCGCGGCTGAAGGTCAGCAGTTGCTGGACGATGTCGGCGCCGCGGCGAGCGCTTCGCTCGATCATCGTGAGCAGCGACAGATCCTCGGCGCCCTTCGCCTCGTCCTTGAGAATCCCCGTGGCCATCAGGATCGGGGTGAGGATGTTGTTGAGATCGTGCGCCACGCCGTCGGCCAACGCACCGACCGCCTCCAGCCGCTGGGTGCGTAGGAACTGTGCCTCCATCCGTTTCTTCTCGGTGATGTCCTCGGCCGCGCCCACGAGGCGCACAACCTGCCCGGCCTCGTCGCGCACCGGGAATCCGCGGTCGTGGATCCAGCGGATCTCGCCGTCGTGCCGCACGATCCGGTAGCTCTCGTTGTATTCGCCCGTTACCGGCAGACGCGAGAAAGCCGTCGCGACCCGCGGCCGGTCCTCCTCCTGGATCGATCGCATCCACGCCCCGGGACAGGCATAGAGGCTCGCGCAACTCACGCCCCAGATCCGCGCGTAGGCCGGGCTCACATAGAGCTGCCGGCCGTTCGCCGGATCGTTGATCCAGAATACCTCGTTGATCGTCTCCGCCAGTTCGCGGAACCGCGCCTCGCTCTCGCGCAGCGCCGCCGTCGCCTTGTACAGCTCGGTGACGTCCTGGAACGCCCCGCGCACCCGCACGACCTTGTCGCCCTCCACGATCGGGTGCCCGATCGTGCGCACCCATTTGTGCACGCCGGTGGCAGTGACCAGTTCGAGCACCAGATCGTAGGACTGGCGCTGCTCCACCGCGGCTTTCAGCGCCGCCTCGATCCGCCGCCGCGACTCGCCGCGGTAGAAGCTCACCCCTCGGCTCAACGAGGTCTTGTCCGCCGGATCGAGTCCGTGGATGCGCGCGACCTCGTCGGTCCAGATCCCCTCGCCCGTCGTCGGGTCGAAGCTCCAGCCGCCGACCTTCGCGATCTCGCTGGTTTCGCGGAGCACCGTTTCCTGCAACCGCAGCTGTTCGTGCGCGAGTTTCTGCGCGGTGATGTCGTGCGCGAAGACCAGCGAGCCGTCCTTGTTATCGACGCGGAACGGTACCCCCGTCACCTCCGCATCGACCACCGTCCCGTCGCAGCGCACGAGGTGCTCCTCGGTCGCCGGCACAGCACGCCGTTCCTGGTTCAACCGTCTGATGCGCTCCTGCACCGAGGGATGGTCGGCCGGATGGAACCGATCGAGCACCGGCTGCCCCACCAACTCGCCCGCAGTGCTCGCCCCGAACAAGGCCTGCGCCGCCGCGTTGAGATAAGCGAACCGCCCGTCCGCCTGCAAAAAGATCGCCAAAGGCGCCCCCTCGACGACCGAGCGGAACCGCGCCTCGCTCTCGAGCAACCGTGCCTCCGCCATGATCCGCTCTGTGATGTCCTCAGAAAAGATCACAATCCCGCCGATCTCGTCTTTGGCATCAAGCCAGGGCCGCGACTCCCACCGCAGCCATTGCACCCGCCCATCGGCACGGGTCAACGGATCGGCTTTGGCCGTGAGCACCTCGCCGGCGAGGCACCGCCGGTGGATTTCCTTCACCGGCTCCGGGATCTCGGGCAGCACCTCGTAGTGGGACGCACCGATCACATTCCGGCCGCCAAGCTGGTAGTCGGCCAGCCAGCGCTGGCTCACTGCGATGTAGCGCATCTCGCGATCGAACATCGCCAGCGCCGCCGGTGCATGCTCGATGAACAATCGCTGCCGCGCTTCCACTGTGGCCAACGCCTCCGCCGCCCGCTGTCGCGCTTCGGCCTCCGCGGCAGTCCGGAACAGCTGTTTTCTCAATGCGAGATACAGCAACGCCGCCGTCACGAGCACGAACAACCACCCTTTCGAGATCGATAGCCACTCGATCACATGGGGATCGGAGGTCAGCAGCATCACCGCGCGATCCGACAGTAATATCCAGAGCGCCGCCACGAGCAGGTAGGCCAGCGCGGTATGGCGAGCCACGCGCCGCAGTTGCCAGGCCACAGTCGTGCTCATGGACTTCTCAGGTGCGTCGCTCATGGGGGATGAAGCACTTGTACCCAATAGGTTGCAGCCTGCAATTGCCGCCCGAACATTGGCTGACAGAACAGCCGTGCCCGGTGATTTCTGTGCGACCGCAGCTGCGTTCTCGCCCCGAAAGAAATTCTTTCCCACGCCGCGGCGCTTCGCTTTGCTCACCCACTTCCGCTCCAGCGGCCCGGCGGTTTCCGCCGCACCACGCCGCGCATTCCTCGCTACCGTTTCGCAACTTCAGCCTCCGCTTCCACCGTCTTTCTCCTCGCTACTCACTTCCCGCTACTCGCTACTTTTTCCGCCATGACCTCCGCCGAGATCCGCCAGTCCTTCCTCGATTTCTTCGCCCAGCAGCAGCACACCGTCGTGCCCTCCTCCTCGCTGCTGCCCGACTCGCCCGGACTGCTCTTCACCAACGCCGGCATGAACCAGTTCGTGCCCATCTTCCTCGGCGACAAGAAGCCCAACGTCTCCACATGGGCCGGCGTCCGCCCCGCCCGCGACAACCGCGCCTGCGACACCCAGAAATGCATCCGCGCCGGCGGCAAGCACAACGACCTCGAGGACGTCGGCTGGGATACCTACCACCACACGATGTTCGAGATGCTGGGCAACTGGTCCTTCGGCGACTACTTCAAGAAGGAGTCGCTCACCTGGGGCTGGACGCTTCTCACCCAGGTCTGGGGCATCCCCGCCAAGCGCCTCTTCGCCACCGTCTACTCGCCCAACAAGGCCAAGAACGACCCCTCTGAATTCGACCAGGAAGCCTACGATGTCTGGGTCGGCCTCTTCCGCGCCGCCGGCCTCGATCCCGCCGTCCACATCGTCAACGGCAACCGCAAGGACAACTTCTGGCAGATGGGCGACACCGGCCCCTGCGGCCCGTGCTCGGAAATCCATTTCAACCTGAACGCGAGCGACGACGAGCAGGCCGGCCGCGCGCTGGTCAACTCCAGCTCCTCCCGCTGCATCGAGATCTGGAACCACGTCTTCATCCAGTTCAACGGCAACGCCGACGGCACCTTCTCCCCGCTCGCCGCCAAACACGTCGACACCGGCATGGGCTTCGAACGCGTCGCCGGCATCTACGCCACGACAAACGGTTTCAAGGACTTCTCGGGCGAGCCCTCCAACTACAACTCCGACGTCTTCACCGCGCTCTTCGAGACCATTGAGCAACTCACCGGCGGCGCCAAGAAGTACGGACGCACTGTCCCGAAGACGCGCGAGAATCTCAGCGAGCAGGTCAAAACCGACATCGCCTTCCGCGTGCTCGCCGACCACGCCCGCTGCGTCTCCTGCGCGATCGCCGACGGCATCCTGCCCGGCAACGACGGCCGCAACTACGTCATCCGCCGCATTCTCCGCCGCGGCATCCTCTACGGACGCAAGGACCTCGGCCTCAGCGTCGGCTTCTTCGAGAAACTCGTCGCCGCCGTCGTCGCCTCGCTCGGCGACGTCTTCCCCGAGCTCAAGAGTCAGCAGAGCATCATCGAGCGCGTCGTGCGGTCGGAGGAGGAAAGCTTCGGTCGCACGCTCGACCGTGGGCTCGGAATCTTCAACGGCAACATCCAGGCACTTGAAGAAACCAACTACCTTGCAAAAGCAGGAGGAGAATCCGCCGTCATCACATTCAACACCGATGGTACCGAAAATGTATTGAAGGCAGGCACTAAAGAAATCCCAGGCTCCCTCGCCTTCGAGCTCTACGACACCTACGGCTTCCCGCTCGATATGACCGAGCTGCTCGCCGCCGAGCGCGGCCTGAAGGTCGACGTCGCCGGCTTCGAGGCCGAAATGGAGAAGCAGCGCGCCCTCGGCCGCGCCGCGCAGAAGAAGGAAATCATCGTCGCCGCCACCGAAGGCTCCGAGACCGTAGAGCACCAGCCGACGAAGTTCGTCGGCTACTCCGAACTCGAGACCGAGGCCAAACTACTTGAGGTCGTGCGCTCCGACAAGGACACCTTCCTCATCTTCGACCAGACTCCGTTCTACGCCGAGATGGGTGGCCAGTGCGGCGACACCGGCACCGTCACCCTCGCCGGCCAGACGCTCCAGATTTCGGACACCGTCAAGGACAAGTCCGGCCGTTACCTGCACAAGGTTGGAGGGCCGACCTCCGTGTCGGCCGTTCCGGGAACCACCGCCACGCTCTCCGTCGACGCCCTACGCCGCCGCGCCGTCGCCCGTCACCACACCGCCGAGCACCTGATCCACTGGGCGCTCCGCAAGGTCCTCGGCACCCACGTCCGCCAGGCCGGCACGTCGAAGACGCCCGACCGCATGCGGTTCGACTTCTCGCACTTCGAAGCGCTCACCCCCGCGCAGATCCACGAGATCGAGCAGCTCGTCAACGAGCGCATTCTCGACAACGCCCTCGTCGACACCTTCGAGACCGACTTCGACAAGAAGCCCGAGGGCACCCTCGCCTTCTTCAGCGAGAAGTACGGCAAGACCGTCCGCGTCGTCGATGTCGGCGGTTACAGCCGCGAACTCTGCGGCGGCACCCACGTTTCCACCACAGGCGAGATCGGCCTCGTCAAGATCGTCTCCGAGATGGCCATCGCCGCCGGCACCCGCCGCCTCGAGGTCGTCGCCGGCCAGGCCGCGCTCGATTTCGTCGCCGCCCACGAGGCCGCCCTCGCCGCCGTCAGCCACGCGCTCTCCGCCGGCCCGGCCGATGTCGCCAAGAAGCTCGACGCCCTCCTCGCCCATAAGGCCGAGCTGGAGAAGAAGCTGAAAGCCTTCGAACAAAAAGCCTCCGCCGGCCTCGCCGACGATCTCGCCGCGAAAGCCGTCGAGAAGGACGGCCTGAAGTTCGTCTCCGCCGTCGTCTCCGTCGACTCGCCCGACGCTCTCCGCGCCCTCGGCGCGCAGATCCTCGCCAAGCTCGGCGAGGGCGTCGTGCAACTCGGCGCCGCGATCGGCGACAAGGCCTCCGTCGCCGCGTTCTGCTCCCCCGTGGCGATCAAAGCCGGCAAGCAGGCCGGTCAGATCGTGCGCGACCTCTGCGGCAAGCTCGGCGGCAAAGGCGGCGGCAAGCCCGACTTCGCCATGGGCGGCGGCAAAGACACCGCGAAGCTCGCTGAAGTTCTCGCCTGCTGAGCCCAAGACCGACTGCGTTCTACGCGGTTCGCAGTGGCACGGGTCTCCAGACCCGTGTGCTTGAATTCTGCAACACGTGATGAAGCGCCAGCGCCGATTCATGGGTCTGGAGACCCATGCCACACGCTCGCCTACAAACACGCTTCCTCGCCGCGTTTGACTCCGACGCCCGCTGCCATACCGCGTATGGCATGAAGATGACCATGCACATCGACGACGAGTTGTTGGACCGCGTCATGAAGGCCTACGACTGCGAGTCCAAGACCGAGGCCGTCGAGATGGCCTTGAAGGAAATGGACCGGCGCGCGCGGCTTGCCGAACTCATGAAGAAGGGACTCGGTTTTGCCCCTGGCGAGTTGGCTGCCTCCGTCGATCCAAACTACGATCTCGAAGCGCTCCGTGTCGCCGAAGCTCCCGCCGAATATGGAAAACGGAATCCTCGTCGATAGTTCGGTCTTCATTCGGCTGCTCCGTCGGGACCTCGATCCGCTCGTTGCCTTTGCCACCGAGTTTGTCGGCCGTGACCTCGTAACTTGCGGCATCGTCCGAATCGAAGTCGTGCGAGGCATCAAAGATCTGCGAGTTCGCGCTCAGGTTGAAGGCCTGCTTTCACTCTGTCGGAACATCCCGACCGATGCCGCGATCTACGATGCTGCCACCGAGCTCGCTTGGTCGCTCGACCGCTCCGGCCAGGTCATCCCAGCGACCGACATCCTCATTGCCGTGAGCGCGCTCCATGTCGGCGCCAGCGTCCTCACGCTCGACCAGCACTTCTCCGTGGTGCCCAGACTGAATATGGCAAAGGTGCCGGACTCTTGGCTGTGACCCCGCCATGTGCGCGGTCCAACCTCGATGTTGCGCATTCCAAGTTGTCGCCAGTGCTCCGATGCCTACCGTCACGGCCCTCGTGAGCAAAACGACTACCACTACTTCCGACACGGCCGCGTCCGCCGCGGCCCCCGCGCTTATCCTCAGCTCGCTCGATGGCAAAATCGGCACGCTGACCTTCAACCACGACGAGAAGCTGAACTGCCTCAGCCATCTCCTCATGGATCAGTTCATGGGCGGCCTTGAGCAGCTCGTGAAAGATGGCGTCAACGTCATCGTCCTGCGCGCCCACCGCGGCGTGAAGGTCTGGTCCGCCGGACACGACATCAACGAGCTGCCGGAGCCGCGCCGCGATCCGCTCTCCTACGGCGATCCCCTCGAGACTCTGCTCCGGCGTATCCAGGACTGCCCGGTGCCGGTCATCGCGATGGTCGAGGGCACCGTCTGGGGCGGC
>Ga0209098_1002431_pt1 | contig 16463 bp, 15 predicted proteins | sample AD_JPNHW1_MetaG_FD_184429 | JGI IMG/M metagenome (GOLD analysis project Ga0209098, IMG submission 184429) | Active sludge microbial communities of municipal wastewater-treating anaerobic digesters from Japan - AD_JPNHW1_MetaG (SPAdes) (version 2) | ecosystem: Engineered > Bioreactor > Anaerobic... | reverse complement strand
GCCCTCAACGCCATCGTCAAAACCGCGGCCCTTGGCGCCACTGGCGCCACGCTGGAGGTCCTCTCCATGCAGGTCCACACGCTCTACCTCGAAGCCGATGCTGCCGTGCGCGAGATCGACACGCTGGCCCAGCAACTCACCGGCGCCCAGGAGCAGAACCGTCTGGCCGCAGTGGGCAGCGCCGAAACCAGCTTGGATCTCTCCGGCATCGTCGAACAGGTGCGCCGCGCTGCGGCAGATTATAGCTCAACCACTACAGCACTCGGCAAACAGTCCGTCGGTAACCGGGAGCAACTCGACAAGGCCACCGCACGACTCGACTCCCTCGATCAGTTCGCACGTCAACTGCGCAGCCTCCGCGAAGGCATCGACACCGAGCACGCCACCCTCACCCGCAGCCTCGGCCGCGCACTGTCACAAGCCCCGATCCCGGCAGTCCACGACGACGACAACCGCTACACCATGCAAAGCGAACGCGAGGTGCACCGTCGGATCGACGCCGCTCGTGTCGCCCCAGCCTCAGTACCCGCAGCGCCCGTCCAGCCCGCAACGCCACCTGCCCCCCCCACCGCAACCCCTCAGCCCGAAACGACTAAAGCCGCCGCCGCCCCATCCGATACTCCCGGCACAGGCGCCCCGGTCCCCACCGCGGCACCCCAGTCCTTCGGCGACAACGTCGAACTTTTCTGATGAATCCCCCGATCAGCAGCAGCCCCTCCGGCACCTTTCGCCTCGAAGGAGCGCTCGACCTCTACTCGGCAGAGCGCCTCCTCGGCACACTCACCGACTGCCTGGCCTCCAATAGCACCGTCACACTCGACCTCGGCGGGGTCGAGTCCTGCGACACCAGCGGCATCCAGCTGCTGCTGTCCGCCCGGCTCTCCGCCGCGCAACAGAGCAAGTCGGTGATCTTTCGCGACATTCCCGAGTCAATCGCCACCTGCTGCAGCCGTCTCGGTCTGCCGCCGCTCACCAACCCCACACCCACACCATGAGCCGAACGGTCATGACCGTCGACGATTCCGCCAGCATGCGCGACATGATCCGCTTCACGCTGCGCAACGCCGGCTACGACGTCCTTGAAGCCTCCGATGGGCGCGACGCGCTCCAGAAGCTGGCAGGATCCTCAACCTCACTGCTGATCACCGACCTCAACATGCCCAACATGGACGGGCTCGAGCTGATCCGCCAAGTCCGCCAGCTGCCCGCCTTCAAGTACCTGCCCATCGTCATGCTCACCACCGAGTCGCAGGACGCCAAGAAGCAGGCGGCCAAGGCCGCCGGCGCCAGCGGCTGGATCGTGAAACCCTTCCGCGGCGAGCAACTCGTCGCCGTCGCCAAGAAATTCCTTCCCTGACCCCCGCGCCCCAACCGCCCGCGTCGCGTCGTCACCCAGTACGTCGCAGATGAAAAGCTCCAACAACCCCACCGAAACGTTTCTCCAGGAAGCCGCCGAGCTCTTGGAGCAGGTCGAGGGTAACGCCCTGGAAATCAAACCGGGCACCGACTCCACCGAAAGCGTCAACCGACTCTTCCGCGCCTTCCATACCATCAAGGGATCCGGCTCGATGTTCGGCTTCACAGCGGTCGCCGAATTCACCCATCACATCGAGAGCGCCCTCGACTCCGTGCGTGTCGGCCGCATGGCCACCTCGCCCGAGCTGATCGCCCTCCTCCTCGCCGCCCGCGACCACATCGCCGACCTGCTCGCCTCCTCGCAGACCGGCAAACCCGCCGACAGCCAGGCCGGCCGCATCATCATCGAGGAGCTCCACGCCCTCCTGCCCCAGGAGGCGGAGCCCGAGCCCAATGCACTTTCCTCGCCCGCCCCGGTACCACCCCCGGCATCCGCCGAGCCGGAAGCCGGAGCCGCCAAGCGCTACCGCGTAGCCTTCCGCCCCAACGTCAATCTCCTCAGCGCCGGCACCGATCCCCGCTCCCTGCTCGACGAGCTTCGCGGCCTCGGGGCATGCACCATCGCCGCCGACGCTTCGGCAGTCCCGCCGCTCGACAAAATCCAGCCCGACGGCTGCTACCTGGCGTGGGCCATCACCCTCGTCACCGACAAGGGCGAGTCCGCCATCCGCGATGTCTTCATGTTCGTCGAGGACGGCGCCGATCTGCGCATCGAGGAAGTACCGATATCCACACCTCAAGCACCGACCCAGCCCGATATTCCGCACGCCGCTCCCCCCGTCGCCCCGGCACCCGCCGCCGCCGCCGCGCCACAGCACGCGCCACGGCCGACAGCCAAGGATGCGCCCTCCGTCGGCAACAAGTCCTCCTCCGTGCGCGTCGCCTCCGAGCGCCTCGATCTGCTCGTCAACCTCGTCGGCGAGCTGGTCATGACCCACTCGCGCATCTCGCAGGTGGCCACCGTCGCGAAGCTCCCGAGCCTCGACACCCCCGTCGAGGATCTCGAGCGCATCGTATCCGCCATCCGCGATGCCGTCCTCGGCATCCGCATGATGCCCATCGCCACCACCTTCAGCCGCTTCAAGCGCCTCGTCCACGACCTCTCCGCCGAACTGGGCAAGGAGATCGACCTCGTCGTCACCGGCGAGGAGACCGAGCTCGACAAGACCGTCCTCGACCAGCTCGGCGACCCGCTCGTCCATCTCGTCCGTAACAGCATCGACCACGCGATCGAGTCGCCCGATCAGCGCGAACGCGCCGGCAAGCCCCGCCGCGGGACCATTCACCTCTCCGCCGCCCACGAAGGCTCCAACGTCATCGTCACCATCCGCGACGACGGGAAGGGCCTCGACCTCAAGGCCATCCGCGCCAAGGCGGTCGACCGCAAGCTCATTGCCCCCGATGCCACCCTCTCCGAAAAGGAGATCATCAACCTCATCTTCCTGCCCGGGTTCTCCACCGCCGAGAAAGTCACCAGTGTCTCCGGACGCGGCGTCGGTATGGATGTCGTCCGCCGCCAGGTCGAGGCCCTGCGCGGCACGATCCAAGTCGAAACCCGGCCCGGCGCAGGCACCACCGTCGCCCTCAGTCTGCCGCTCACACTAGCCATCATCGAAGGCCAGCTCGTCGAGATCGGCCACGACCAGTTCATCGTGCCCATGTCGGCCGTCGCCGAGAACGTCGAGATCGAGGCCGTCGAGCGCACTTCCCGCAACGGCCGCAACCTCGTCCCCGTCCGCGGCGAGCTCATCCCCTACATCCGCCTGCGCGACCTCTTCGAGATCCGCGGTCAGGTGCCCGACATCGAGAAGATCGTCATCGTCCATCACGAGGGACACCGCGTCGGGCTCGTCGTCGACCGCGTGCTCGGCAGCCACCAGACCGTCATCCAGTCCCTCGGCCGCTTCTACCGCCACATCGAGGTCGCCTCCGGCGCCACGATCATGGGCGACGGCCGCGTCGCCCTCATCCTCGACCTCGCCGGCCTCGTCCGCACCTCCGGCCAGCCTCTTGGCGCCTAACCCCCACCGGCTGCTCGCAGCCACGTTCCTCTTCACCTCCTCCCCCACATCATGGCGACTATCCTGATTGTAGACGACTCCCCCTCCATCCGCATGTTCCTCGAGCAGACCCTTGTTGCCGCAGGTCATGAAGTGGTCACCGCCCCCGATGGTCGACACGGGCTCGCGACACTCCGCACGCGCAGCTTCGATCTCCTCATCACCGACATCTTCATGCCCGAGACCGATGGCATCGAGACCATCCGCACCGCCAGGCAGGCGGGCATCCTACCACGGGTGATCGCGATCAGCTCGAAGGACTCGATCATGAACCTGCTCCCGGCCGCCAAGATGCTCGGGGCGATGCGCACCATCCAGAAGCCCTTCACTGCCGAGCAGCTGAAGGAGGTCGTCGCCGCCGTCCTGCTCCAGCCGCCGCCCGCCGCCCGGGCCACCTCCGGGCCCTGACCCATTTGCGGGGCGCCGCGCCGCCCCTGTTCTGCGCCATCACACTCAACCGCTCACTACCATGAAAATCGCCACCAGACTCGCCCTCGGGTTCGGCATCGTCCTCGCCCTGCTCGCCACAGGGTTTCTCACCGGCCTCAACTCCCTGCGCCAACTCAACGCACAAACAGAAGTCATCACACAGCGCGAAGCTGTGAAGATCGCCCATTTCAATCGCGCCAACGAGCTCGCCTACATCAACGCCATCCTCGCCATCCAGGCCACCGTCGTCGACTCCCGCGACGAGCAAATCCGCCTCTTCGACAAGATCGCCGCCAACCGCGTCGCCTTCCTCAAACACATCGACGAGACCGAGCCCCTCATCATCACCGAGCGAGGCCGCGAGCTTCTCGCCCAAGTCCGCCAGACCCTCAACGTCTATGGCGAATCCCGCAACAAGGTGAAGGAGCTCCTCCTCGCCGGTAAGCGCGAGGAGGCAGTCGCTCACGCGCTCACCGACATGCTGCCCAAGCGCGAGGCCTTCACTGCCCCATTGCTCGCCATCATCGATGCGGCCGACACCACGATGAAGAAGGCGAAGGCCGAGAGCGACGCCCTCTACTCCAGCTCCCGTACCACGCTCCTGATACTCCTCTCCATCAGTGTCCTCATCGGCGCCTTCGCCGCCTGGTGGATCACCCGCAGCGTCGTCGGCCCCGTCCGCATGGCCGTCGCCTCCATGGACAAGATCGCACAGGGCGACCTCACCACGACACTCGACCACAAGTCCAAGGACGAGATCGGCCAGATGGTCGCCGCCATGAACGCCATGATCGAGAACGTCCGCCGCGTCGTCGGCGAAGTCACCGAGGCCGCCGACAACGTCGCCACCGGCAGCGAACAACTCAGCACCGCCGCCCAGCAGGTCTCCGAAGGCACCTCCGAACAGGCCGCCGCAGCCGAGGAAAGCACCTCCTCCATGGAGGAGATGGCCTCCAGCATCCAACAGAACGCCGACAACGCCAAGCAGACCGACAAGATCGCCAGCAAGGCCGCCGAGGACGCCAAGACCGGCGGCGACTCCGTCTTCCAGACTGTCAACGCCATGAAGGAGATCGCCGCCAAGATTAACATCATCGAGGAGATCGCCCGGAAGACCGACCTGCTCGCCCTCAACGCCGCCGTCGAGGCAGCCCGCGCCGGCGAGCACGGCAAGGGCTTCGCCGTCGTCGCCAGCGAGGTGCGCAAGCTCGCCGAACGCAGCGCCGCCGCCGCCGGCGAGATCAGCAAGCTCACCGGTGGCGGCGTGAAAGTCGCCGAAGAAGCCGGACAGATGCTCACCAAGCTCGTCCCCGACATCCGCAAGACCGCCGAGCTCGTCCAGGAGATCGCCTCCGCCAGTATCGAGCAGAACACCGGAGCCAATCAGGTCAACAAGGCCATCCAGCAGCTCGACCAGGTCATCCAGCAAAACTCCGCCGCCTCCGAGGAAATGGCCACCACCGCCGAGGAACTCGCCAGCCAGGCCGAGCAACTCCAGGCCGCCATCGCCTTCTTCAAGGTCAGCAGCTCCACCTCGTCGGTGCGCCGCGAGCACAAACCAGTCGCCACGGCTCCCAAACCCACCGCTAAGCCCGCGGCCGCGAAAACCAAGTCTCCGTCGACGACCAAACCGGGGAAATCCACCGGCGCCTCCATCGTCCTGGACGAGGGCCACGGCCACGCCGACGACAGCGACTTCCAGCGCTACTGATCCGGAAGTCCCAGGAGTACCGCAACCGCCACCAACTCCAGCCATGAGCGCCATCACTCAACCGGCTCAATACATCACCTTCCGCCTCGGCGACGAACTCTTCGCCGTCAACGTCGCCCAGGTCCGCGAGGTCCTCGACCTCACCCTCATCACCAAGGTGCCCACCGCGCCCGCCTACATGCGCGGCGTCGTCAACGTCCGCGGCAGCGCCATCCCCGTCGTCGACCTGCGCCTGCGCTTCGGGCTCCCCGCAGCTGTCGAGACCGTCAACACCCGTATCCTCGTCCTCGAACTCGAGATCGACGGCGAACAGGCCGTCCTCGGCGGCATCGCCGACAGCGTCCACGAGGTCATCGAGCTCGAGCCCTCCCAGATCGCCCCGCCGCCCACCATCGCCATGCGCTGGCGCAGCGAGTTCATCCAGGGCATGGGCAAGCGAGGCGACGAGTTCATCATCCTCCTCGATATCAACGCCGTCTTCACCGCCAGCGAGATGACGTCCATCTGCGCCACCGCCGAGGCGGCTCCACTTCCGCCAACCCAATAGCCACCGGCCTACCCGCCAACCGACACGCCATGCCCACCGAGGTACCCGCGCGCACCCTCACCACGGCCGACCTGACCCCGGAGCGATTCAAGCGCTTCGCGGAGTTCATCACCCGAGAGCTCGGCATCAAGATGTCCGAGCAGAAGATCCCCATGCTCCAGAGCCGCCTTCATCGGCGACTCCGGGCACTGGGCCTGCCCTCGGTCGAAGCCTACCAGAAGTACCTCTTCGATTCCGGCGAGGCCGAGCACGAGCTCGCCGACTTCATCGACGCCGTCACCACCAACAAGACCGACTTCCTGCGCGAGCCCCATCACTTCGAGTTCCTCGTCGGCAAGGTGCTGCCGCCATTCTCCAGCGAGACCCCGGCCCGCGGTTTCAAGCTCTGGTGCGCCGGCTGCTCGACCGGAGAGGAGCCCTACACGCTCTGCATGTATCTCAACGAGTACGCCGACACGCACCGCGGATTCGACTACTCCCTCTTCGCCACCGACATCTCAACCCAGGTCCTGCACGCCGCGCAGCACGCCGTGTACGACGAGAAGAAGATCGAGCCGATCCCCATGCCGTGGCGGAAAAAGTACCTCCTGCGCAGCCGCGACCCGGCCAAGCAGGCCGTGCGTTTCGTCCCCGAGCTGCGCTCCCACGTGCGCTTCGCGCGCCTCAACTTCATGGATTCCGACTACGGCGTGAAGGAGATGTTCGACGTCATCTTCTTCCGCAATGTCATGATCTATTTCGATCGCCCCACCCAAGAGGCGGTCGTCGGGAAGCTCTGCCGCCAGCTCCGCCCCGGCGGCTACTTCTTCACCGGCCACTCCGAATCGCTGCTCGGTCTCAATGTGCCCCTGCGCATGGTCTCCTCCGCGGTCTATCGGAAGCCTGCAGATAATGTCCCAGGCTGATACCATAGCCCCTCAGCCCGGCCGCGGACGCCTCCACCGCCAACGCACCCGCCCCGCCAGCGGACCGGTGAAGCTCCCGCACACCGACTTGCCCCGCCGCTACCTCAAGGCCGGCGACCTCATGATCTGCCGCACCGCCTGCGAGGTGACAACCGTCCTCGGCTCCTGCGTGGCCGTCACCTTCTTCAGCGCCCAGCTCAAGCTGGGCGGCATCTGCCACGCGATGCTCCCCGAGCCACGCCACGGCGACGATGCCTCCGAGCTCCGCAACGAGCAGCGCTGGAAGTATGTCCGCTACGCCCTCCAGGAATTGATCCAGTGCTTCTCGCAGCCCGGAGTGTCCCACGCCGCTGTCGAAGTGAAGCTGTTCGGAGGAGGCCACCTGCTCGCGCGCGGCGCCGACAACGAGAACGGTGCCAACGTCGGCGCCAACAACGTCGCCCTCGCCCGCACCATCCTCGCCGAGGCCGGATTCAAGATCGCCGCCGGCGATGTCGGCGGCCCCCACGGACGCAAGGTCGTCTTCAACACGCTCACCGGCGCCGTCCATATGAAGCTCCTCGGCCGCAACACCTCCGCAGCCTAACCGTCCCCGGCCTCACCCATGTCGCGCAAAATCCGCGTTCTCATCGTCGACGACTCCGCGACCGTCCGCCAGGCGCTCGCCACGCTGCTCGAGACGGATCCAGAAATCGAGGTCATGGGCACCGCCCCGGATCCCTATGTCGCCGCGCAACGCATCGCACAGGAGGTTCCCGACGTCATCACCCTCGATGTGGAGATGCCGCGCATGGACGGACTCACCTTCCTCGAGAAGATCATGCGGCAGCACCCGATCCCGATCGTGATCTGCTCCAGCCTCACCGAGAAAGGCTCGGAGACCGCCTTTGCGGCACTCGAGAAAGGCGCTGTCGAGATCATCACCAAGCCCAAGATGGGCACCAAGCGCTTCTTCGAGGAGTCCGCCGTCTACATCTGCGATGTCGTGAAGTCCGCAGCCCACGCGCAACTCAACCGCCGCGCCCGGCACGCCGAGCTGGTGCCGGCCATGCGGGTACAGCCAAAGCTCTCCGCGGATGTCGTCCTGGAGAAGCCGACATCCCGCGCGATGATCCAGACCACCGAGCGCATCGTCGCCGTCGGCGCCTCCACGGGCGGCACCGAGGCATTGCGCGAATTTCTCGAGGCCCTCCCCGCCGACGCCCCCGGCACCGTCATCGTCCAGCACATGCCGGAGAAGTTCACAGCCCAGTTCGCCACACGGCTCAACGGTCTGTGTCGTGTCACCGTCAAGGAGGCCGCCGACGGCGATTCCGTCCTGCGCGGCCAAGTCCTCATCGCCCCCGGCAACCGCCACCTGCTGCTCAAGCGCAGCGGCGCCCGCTACTACGTCGAAATCAAGGACGGCCCCCTCGTCAGCCGCCACCGCCCCTCCGTCGATGTCCTCTTCCGCTCCACCGCCCGCTACGCCGGCAAGAACGCCGTCGGTGTCATCATGACCGGCATGGGCGATGACGGCGCCCACGGCATGCGCGAGATGAAGGAGGCCGGCGCGTATAACATCGCCCAGGACGAAGCCAGCTGCGTCGTCTTCGGCATGCCCGCCGAGGCGATCAAGCTCGGCGGTGTCGACCGGATCCTGTCCCTGGAACAGATCGCGCCTGAGGTCGTCCGGCTCTGCCGCTGACATCCAACCCGCTGGCAGCTGTCTGAACTGCAACACCGGGGCTGCATTCATGGGAAGTGCTCGTCCCTCGGCGTCGGCTTGTGGCCGACAATGCATGCCTCGGGCTGCGCACGACCGCCACCACTTGGCGGCTCGGATTGCCAGCAACCGGTAAAATCCAGCACGCCCGCGCCTCCGGCATTGTGTGTGCCGCTCGGAACACCGTAGCTCTTCGCTCGCCCCAGCGCCGCCACCCCCTTGGCGCTCGCAAGCACCCTACTATCGTCATGCGCACACCCATCGTCATCCTGCTATCCTGCGCCATCGCCTCTTCTGCCTTCGCCACAGGCAGCATCTCACCCGAGCTGTTGGTAGACACGGCAACCGGCCACACCTCCACGCCCGGAGGTCTGTTGCTGCGCTGGCCGGGAGAACTGAATCGCCGTTACCGCATCGAAACGTCCAGCGACCTCGCCAAATGGACCTCCGTGAGCTCCGTCGTCGGACTTGATCGCACCTGCGTCTGGTTGGCCAAGCGCGCCTACGTGCCACCGGCCTCCGACCCCACCAAGACAGACCCAGAGGTGCGCAAGTTCTGGCGCGTGACGCCCTACGACTTCGACTCCAACAGCAACGGTCTCTCCGATCGCGCCGAGACTGAGACCGGCGCCGATCCCTTCGCCGGCGCACGCATCACGCTTCGCTGTCACTTCGTGCCCTTCGCGCTCTGCCTGAGCAACAGCATCTGGTCCATGCCGACCGCCGAGCAGATCTCCGTGTGCCAGGCGGCCGGGTACACCGGCATGGGCCTCGCCAGTTTCGGCTCGGAAGGCACGCTCAAGGCATTCGCCGACAACACGGATGTCGCTTCAGGTCGGTTCCGCATCTACAGCGCCCTGTGGTGGACGGCCACGACCGACACGTTCAACTGGACCGACATCGACAAGCGTCTCGCCCAGGCCGCCCGCATGCGCATGGCGATCTGGATGGTCGTCGCCGGCACCAAGAGCGCTGCCGACATCGAGACCGCCTACACCAACATCAAACTCGCCGCACAGCACTGCCAGAAGGCCGGCGTTCCGCTCGTGCTCTACTCGCACCAAGGGACGACCTTCGTCTGTGCCGAGGAAGCGCTCACACTGCTCAAAAGGTTGAACGCCGACACGGAGGTCGCCGCCGCCGTAGCCGCCAACACCAGCATCTCGATCCACCTCTGCCACGAGTTGAAGGCCGGCAAGGGAGCCTCCATCGCAGCCGTCGTCGCCAAAGTCGCGCCCTACTGCACGCTCGCCTCGATCAGCGGCGCCGAATCCGACACCGCCACCCGCGGCAACTGGGACACTGGCATCATGCCCCTCGACCAAGGCAGCTACGATGTGCGCCCATTCCTGCAAGCACTGGCGACCGCCGGCTACACCGGGCCGATGGAATACCACACCTACAACCTGCCGGATCCTCGCTACAACGACCACCTGGTCCGCACGCTCCTGCGTTGGCGCCAGCTGGTGACCACGCCGACCGACTGAGGGGCCGCCAGGCATCAGGGGGCCCTCTCGACAACGCCCGAAGTGCTCCACGCAACCAGGCACGAACCGAGCACTGCTGTCGTCTGTGCCGAGATCGGTATGCGAACAGTCGGCACATAACGGCCACCATTCCGCCTCCCCACAGGCTACGGCAACACGGTCACCACTATCCGCTTGTAGCGCGACAGCGCCGGCGTCCCCTTGTCGGTGACTCGAAGGATGAAGTGCACTGTCTCCGTTTTCTCGACCTTCGGCGCCACCACGCGGACAGCGATCAGGTTCTCCGCGCCGTCGAACGGCACAACGCCCGGGAAGGAGCCCGCCTCACGGTATTGGAACCAGAGGAAACTCAGGCTGTCGCCGTCGGGATCCGTCGAGCCGTGGGCATCGAGCGTGAAGCGTTCGCCACCGTGCACCGTGATCGCCTGCGGATGCGCCAGCGCCGGAATCGGTGGATGGTTCGCCGCCGCGACAGGCTTTGTTGTCCAGTCCATGCGTGCGGCGAAGTCGTTCTGGAAATCATCCCGCCAGCGCCAGAGCGTCACCTTCGCATCGTGGTACGAGCGATCACCGGCCACTACGGCCCGACCGTACTCGCCCTTCCTCGGCGGCGTGTAGTCGTCGCTCGCATTGGTCCAGATCGGGCGAGTCTCGGCCTCGGTGGGCACACCGTTGACGACGGTCGGCGGCACAGTGACCACCACCTCGGGGCGATAGAACTCGTACCGCCCACCCCAGCCGCCCCACTCCGGATGCTCAGGGTCGCCGAGCCCGTTGGGAATGAGCCCAAGCCACGCCGGTGTGTCGCCCTCCATCCCGTAGGCGACATCCGGATAGACGGCGCCCAGGGGGCCGTGCGCCTGTTGGATGTGCTCGGCCAGCCAGCGGTTGCTGATCGTGGCATTATCGAGCCCCGGCGCCTCGCTCATGATCGCGCTCCATGTAGCCCCAGCATAGTCCCCACCGGGTGTGACGATGCAGAAGAGTCGCGGAAAGCTCCGCCGAATCCAGGGACCGGAGTCGTCCTGATCGGAGATCATGTAGACCCGAAGCTTGCCAACCAGCCGCTCGGCCTCGGCTGCGGGTTTCGTGGCGCGGATCGTGTGGAGCGCCTGTGCGAGCGTGTTCGCCCCGCCCCAGACCGAGATCCAGAGCGGCCGGTCGTCGTCTCGCTCGAGTTCGCGGATGATCCAGTCCGCGCCTTCAGAGTCCTTGCCGTCGCCGACACCGCCCATGCCGTACTCGGGGCGGCCGTGTTTCACCAACGATTGGAGCGCGGCGGGGCTTGGAAAACGCGGATCGTGCCGCAGCAGGTTGCCATGGACTTTCGCATAGGCGCGGATCACCGCGCGGATCGAGTCCGGCGCAACGGAAGTCCGTTTCCACGTGGACGTGGTCGCGATCAGCCCCTTGAGATCGATCTCGTCCGTGTAGAGAAGAAGCCGCACCAGGCTCTGCGTGTCGTCGGGATCGGCCTCGATATCGGTCAGTACAATCAACCGCTGCGCATGCTCCGGTTGCACGAGCACGGCAGACGGACTCGGCTCGCCGCTCATACGGGAACACACGCAGATGGCCATGAATGCGGCCACCGAAGACGCACGGATGCAGAATGAGATCGGGGGAATTGGCATGGGGTACGGCGGCTTTCTCCGACTGAAAGCCCGATGCAGCCATCGAAATCTCCGCCGGCCCGTCCCAATTCCGGGAAAGCCGTTTCCCTGCATTGCCCAACCAGGGCCACGGTCGGATTTCGTGAGAAAATCCCTAACCACTGAATATCTGCGTGTTGCGGACAGTGGACATGCTTGGCACGGGCACTGCGGAAGGAATGGCGTAACTTCCACTCACTATGAAGAACACTCGCACCTTCCTCGCTCTTCTCGTCGGGATGACCGCGTCGATCGCCGCGATAGTCGCCGTCCTTTTCCTCCGCCTACCCGCCGCCGCTCTCTTCGAGTACGGCATCGGCACGCTCTTCATCCTCGGGCTTCTCGCCCTCATGGTCTCCGACGATCACGCCGCCGCTCTCGATCCCCAGCACGGCAGCTCCACTGCCCCGAAGGGACTCGCCCAACGGCTCCGCCGTCCGTTCGCCCACAACCGGTAAACACGAGACGCCGCCGTCTAGATCCAACCTCCGGCTACAGCCCCTCCGCACCGCCCCGCGCCCCACGCTCGCACTTGGTGCGCTCGCGCAGGAACGGCCGCATCGCCAGCCGATTGACTCGTCCGCAGCCTGCCAACACTCTTCGCACACCGCGCCACGCGCCCCCTCTCGCGACTCTCCAGCCCCATGTCCTCCCCCGCACGCATCCTCATCGCCGACGACCAACCCGACATCCTAGAAGCGCTCCGCCTCCTCCTGAAGGGCGAGGGCCATCAGGTCGAAACCGTCAAGACCCCACAGGGCGTGCTGAAGGCCCTCGAGTCCCGCGACTTCGACCTGCTGGTGATGGACCTCAACTACACCCGCGACACCACCTCCGGTCAGGAGGGCCTCGACCTTCTCCAGCGCATCCGTAACCTGGACTCAACGCTCCCCGTCGTCGTCATCACCGCCTGGGGCACCGTCGATGTCGCCGTCGAGGCCATGCGCCGCGGCGCCCGCGATTTCATCACCAAGCCCTGGGACAACGCCCGCCTCCTCGCCACCGTCGCCACCCAGGTCGAGCTCGGTTCCGCCGTACGGCGCTACCAGCGGCTCGAGCAGGAGAACGAGGTTCTCCGCGGCAAGGGCGGCCCGAAGCTCATCGCCGATTCCCCCGCGATGCGCCCCGTTCTCGAGCTCATCTCCCGCGTCGGCCCCTCCGACGCCAACGTCCTCATCACCGGCGAGAACGGCACCGGCAAGGGCGTCGTCGCCGAAGCGCTGCACGCCGTCTCACCCCGCGCCCGCAAGCCGCTCCTCACTGTCAACATGGGCGGCCTGCCCGAGGGCATCTTCGAGAGTGAACTCTTCGGCCACGTGAAGGGCGCGTTCACCGACGCCAAGGCCGACCGCGCCGGCCGCTTCGAGCTGGCCGACGGCGGCACGCTCTTCATGGACGAGATCGGCAACATCCCGCTCACGCAGCAGAACAAGCTCCTGCGCACACTTGAGACCGGCGAGTTCGAGCGGGTCGGATCATCGCGCACCCAACGCACCAACGTCCGCATCGTCTCCGCCACCAACTCCGACCTCGCCGTCGAGGTCACCTCGGGCAAGTTCCGCCAAGATCTCCTATTTCGCCTCAACACGATCGAGATCCACCTGCCACCACTGCGCGAGCGTCCCGAAGACATCGCCCTCCTCGCCCACCATTTCCTCAGGGAGCATACCGAGCACTACCGCAAGCTCGTCACCGGCTTCGAGGATACCGCCGTCGCCGCGATGAAGGCATGCCCTTGGCCCGGCAACGTCCGCCAGCTCGACCACGCCGTGGAGCGCGCCGTGCTCATGTGCCAGGGCAAGGCGATCCGCGCCGCCGATCTCGGCCTGCAGGCCGGCGCCGAGGCCGCCGCCCGCGTCGACGACATGAGTCTCGAGGAAGTGGAGGCATTTCTGATCAAGAAGGCCCTCGCCCGCCACGAAGGCAACGCCCGCAAAGCCGCCGAAGCCCTCGGCCTGAGCCGCAGCGCCTTCTACCGCCGGCTCGAGCGGTATGGGCTGTGAGCCATGCCAATCTTCGAGAGCGGCCACTCTGAGACCGAGATCCTCCGCACGGAGGCTTCGCCAGATCATCTACGGTGTTTCTTCCGCGCCCGAATCCGCGAGTGGCGCCAACCACTGTTCAGCGGTGAGTGCTTCACGATCGGCGTGTTCGACGATCTGATCGACGCAATCTCCCCGGAAACCGCCTTCGCCCTGCTCCCAACAGCGATCGCTATCGCACGAGAGTGGGCGGACTCGGAGATCCAACTGACGGCTCTCTCCCTGGTCGAAGAGCTGGCGCGCAAGTCCGCCACCACACAGATCCCCGCTGGATTGATAGAACTGCTCCGCGAGATCAACAATGCGCAAGCAACCTGTCCTCGCCAAACAACCGCCGGAATTGAAACTTGGTATCGTTGCGGCCACCAAGGCTAGTCAGTCGAGACAATGATCAGCCTCGTGCACACCCACACTCCGGAGCCACACCGAGCCCTCCGCCATTAGCGCAAATTAGCGTCCATTAGCGGTTTCCCTCTCCGCGCCGACATCGTCCCCACCGTGCCCCCCTCCCCCTCCAACACCAAGCCCCATCGCCTCAAGCACGAGACGCCCTACGACCAACGTCTGCTCTGGCTCGTGCTCGGCTCCGGCGCACCCGCCATCGCCACCGCGATGACGCTCCTCCTCGTCGACGACTTCACCACGCGCACCCGCTGGACGCTCGGTGTGTTCGTCGTCGGCTGCTGGTTCTTCGGCGCACTGCTCGTGCGCGAGAAAGTCGTCCGCCCGCTCCAGACCATTGCCAACCTTCTCGCCGCCCTGCGCGAAGGCGACTTTTCCATCCGCGCTCGCCGCCTCCCGCCCGACGACCCGCTCGGAGGCGTCCACGCCGAGATCAACTCCCTCGGATCCGTCCTGCGCGAGCAACGCCTCGTCGCCATGGAGGCCACCGCCCTCCTGCGCACCGTCATGGCCGAGATCGACGTCGCCATCTTCGCCTTCGACGATTCCGGTCTCCTCCGTCTCATCAACCGCTCCGGGCAGGAACTCCTCGCCCAGCCCGCCGAACGCGTCATTGGCCGTAGCGCCGCCGATCTCGGCCTCGGCATCTGCTTGGACGGCGAAGCCACCCGCGTGCTCCCGATCACCTTCCCCGGAGGCCAGGGCCGCTGGGCCATGCGCCGCACCTCATTCCGAGAACAAGGCCGCCCCCACCAGCTCATCGTCATCGCCGACCTCACCCGCGCCCTCCGCGACGAGGAGCTCAAGGCCTGGCAACGGCTCGTCCGCGTCCTCGGCCACGAGCTCAATAACTCCCTCGCGCCGATCAAATCCCTCGCCGGCAGCCTCACCACGATGCTCCAGCGCAAGCCCGCCGATTGGGAATCCGACATGGCCCACGGACTGGAGATCATCGCCACCCGAGCCGACGGCCTCGCGCGGTTCATGGAGTCCTACGCCCGCCTCGCCCGACTGCCCCAGCCCACGCTCGCCCCGGCCGACCTCTGCGCCATCGTCCGCCGTGCCGCCTCGCTGGAGACACGCGCCCCCGTCCATCTCGACGACTGCCCGCCGCTCCAGCTCCCGCTCGACGCCGCCCAGATCGAGCAGCTCCTCATCAACGTGATCAAGAACGCCGCCGAGGCCGCGCGTGAGACCGGCGGCGCCGTGCACATCCGGTGGTCGACATCCGCCCACGAAGCTGAGATCCGCATCGAGGACGAGGGCCCCGGCATCGCCAACCCGTCGAATCTCTTCGTGCCCTTCTTCACCACCAAGCCCGGCGGCTCCGGCATCGGGCTCGTCCTGTGTCGCCAGATTGCGGAGAACCACAGCGGCAGTTTCACACTCGCCAACCGCACCGACCGCACCGGCTCCGTAGCAACCATCCGGCTGCCCCTCAACCGGAACGTCGCTTCGGATTACTGAGTCCTGCGTATTGCACTGGCGCTGTGTGGTAGGTCGGGACCGTTGGGTATGCCGAGTGGACGTGCGCCGCAGCGATCCGTCCCTACCGCGGTCAGTCGATTGCGCGAGGATCAATAGCGCACCGGCACAACGAGCGCACCGAAGGAGCCGTGTAGACGCTGACCTCAGGAGTATCGCCACACTCCTACCACGAGGGGTCTCGCGTAGGCCTTCATCCGAATCGCACGCCCGACACCCGCAGCTCCCGATGGCCAAACAGCAATGCGACCGTTTTCGGAGCTCGCAAACAAGAGCTCCGGGCGAATCTACTCGGCACTCAGCTTTCGCCCAAACACAAACCCACACATGATGGACACCAAACCCCAAGGAGAAGCCTCCGCCAACGGCTTCTACAAACTCTCATCACTGACGCGCATCGGCTTCGGCGCCGGCGATCTGGCTCAGAACCTCATCTACCAGACCGTCGCCACCTACCTGCTCTTCTTCTACACGAACGTCTTCGGCATCGGTCCCGGCGCCGCGGCGTTCATGTTCCTGGTTGTCCGCCTGGTCGACGTCCTGTGGGACCCGTTCGTCGGCGCCTATGTCGACAAGCACAACCCCAAGCTCGGCAAGTACCGCTCCTACCTGATTCTCGGCG
>Ga0209098_1002429_pt1 | contig 16469 bp, 18 predicted proteins | sample AD_JPNHW1_MetaG_FD_184429 | JGI IMG/M metagenome (GOLD analysis project Ga0209098, IMG submission 184429) | Active sludge microbial communities of municipal wastewater-treating anaerobic digesters from Japan - AD_JPNHW1_MetaG (SPAdes) (version 2) | ecosystem: Engineered > Bioreactor > Anaerobic... | reverse complement strand
GACGTCGACAAATTCAGGGAATATATGCGGCTTGCCCTGGAAATTCTTGATGGTCGCCAAACCAAAAAGCCAAGCCTTCACGAATTAGCCGGGCTAGTCGAAGCTGCGATTCCACGTCAAGATGGATGGAATGAAGGTGACGAGCGCCCGACACGCAAGGCGATTTCCCACCAGCTTGCAAAGGAAAAGGATGGGCGATTAAGGGGCAAAATCAAGCCCTCTGAAAATCGTTCCCGGGACTGATTCAGAGCCGGGAATCCCCCCGGGCACTCTTTGGACATGCTCGTGACTCTGACAGTGTTTGTCGAGTCGGAAAGGAAAGCATGTCCACCGAATCAACCGCCCTCTCCCGCTTGATCGCCCAAAGCGCGGCTTCCAAAGCTGTGCCCACGGCGGCGCCCTCGCGCCTAGTCCGACGCCGTGACGTCGAAGCCATGACCGGCTTGCCCAAATCCACCTTGTACGACTACCTGCAAGACGGAAGATTCCCCAGCCCCGTGAAGCTATCCGCTCGGTCGGTCGCGTGGCATCTTTCGGATGTGCAAGCCTGGATCGACTCCCGGGTATCCGCTCGCCCTAACCAGAAGGCGGCATAACCATGGACTCGCGCACCACGCGACCCCGGGGGCGCCTTCGCCGGGACCTGATCGACATTCCAGCCTTCTTCAAGTCCGAAGGCTTCACCCCGAAGGGCGCCGGGCCTTGGGTTGAATTGGGTCGCTGTCCGTTCCACAAGGACCAACGCCCAAGCCTTCGGGGGAACCTGGAAACAGGGCGGGTGCGGTGCATGGCCTGCGGATGGAGCGGCGACCCGGTCGCGTTCATCATGAACAGACACAACTTGACCTTCGGACAGGCTGCGCGACACCTGGGCGCCTGGGAGGATCTTTCAGACCTTCCCCCCTCGCGCCTGGCCGGTGGTGTCCGTCGGGGAGGTGGCCGATGAAGTCGCCCTTCCTGAACGTCTCCGACGAGGTCCACGGCGGCGCCCTGGGCTTGTCTGGACACCTCGCCAAGCAAGGCTTCACCCTCGATGCAATCCACCAGTACACTACGGCCCAAGGTGTGCCCACCTGGTGGGCGTTGAGGTGGAAGAACTACACCACCGGAGAGAAAAGGCCGCTTCCAATGCGTCGGACAGAAACCGGCTTCGAGCTCAAGCGTCCAGAGTTCGGCCCGATGGGGGCGCCGTTGTACCGCCTCCATATCCTGGCCAACTACCCCGGCGAGGTGATCCGTCTAGTGGAAGGGGAGCCGTGCGCCGATCTCCTTGAGGGCCTGGGATATGTTGCGACCACCTGGCCCAATGGAGCGCAAAATGTCGGAAGGTCGGATCTTTCCCCGCTGGCCGGTGGGCGCGTGATTGCCCAGCCTGACAACGACGGACCCGGCTTTGAGGCGATGCGCCAAGCAAAGCCCATCCTGCACGGCCTGGGCGCCCGGGTGCTGACCGTTGACACGGCGGCGCTAGGCTTGCCCCCCAAGGGCGACATTGTGGATTGGATGCGCCTATTCGTGGCGCGTCACGGTGCGCGGCACTTACACGAAATTCCCAACGGGGTAGAAATGGCCAGGGCAGAAATTGACGCCTTTCCTCTGGTGGAATTGAAGGTGGCCGCATGATGCCCGAGGAATTCGATGCCCACTTCGAGGCGATGGACAACGGCACGGCGGCGCCTGGGCTGGTGGAGACAGATTTGAAACGGGAGGAGGCGCAAGCGGAAGTCCAAGCCATTCCCGAAGAGGGAGAAGACAAAAAGGGGAGCAACGCCCAAGCGTCCCGCCTGGTGTCCTTCGTGCAGGGGCGCGCCGCGCTTCTCCGCGACGGGAACCGGGACGTGTACGCCCTGGACAATGCGACACACGCCGTCCGCAAGATCGGAACTGGGGGGTTCCGCGACTGGCTAACGGCGGGATTCTTTGGAGAGTTCCGGGAGGCGGCACGCGGCCAAGCGATTTCCGAAGCGTGTTCGGTTCTTTCGGGCTTGGGGCGGGAATCGGGGACGGAGACGGAAGTCCACGTTCGAAGCGCCTTTCTTGATGGCTCCTATTACTTGGACCTCGGAGAAGAAGGGAGCGGGGGGGCAATCCGGGTTTGGCCGGGAGGCTGGGATGTAGTGGAAGTTCCGCCCGTTCATTTCGTCCGGTCGGCCTCAATGCGCCCCATTGCTTCGCTGGCTCGAGGCGGGAGTATTGAGCCGCTCTGGGAGATTGCGAACGTTCCCGAGGGGCTGCGCGTCTTGGTGATCGCATGGCTTTGCGAATGCCTTCGCCCCGAGACCGCGTTCCCTGTCCTGGAATTGACCGGCGAGGAAGGGAGCGCGAAGACTTCGACGCAAAAGGCGCTTCGAACCTTGATCGACCCGAATGCTTCGCTAGTGGACGCCCCGCCGAAGAGCGAGGAAGATTTGCTTCTCTCGGCATCGGACGCCCTGGTTTGTTCCATCGAAAACGTGTCCCATTTGTCGCCTGGAATGCAGGACGCTTTTTGTCGACTTGCCACCGGGGCCGGGTTGAAAAAGCGCAAGCTCTATTCAGACTCCGACGTGGTAACCCTGACCTTCAAGCGTCCCGTGGTCCTCAATGGTATTTCCGAAGCGGTCACGGCTTCTGATTTGGTGAACAGAACCATAACCATCGATCTTCCTCGATTGACTGGAGGCCACAAGGAAGAGACTGGCTTGCAGTCGGCCTTCGAATCGGCGCTTGGTGGCATTCGAGGCGCGTTGCTGGACATCTTCGCCGATGCCCTCTACCATTTGCCCCAGGTGGTCCTTCCGCCGTGCGAAGATACCCGTCTGGTCTCTTTCATGTCGCTGGGGGTGGCTGTCGCGGAGGCGATGGGTAAGGATGCCCAAGCCTTCCTTGGCCCCTACCTGGAAGGACGGGAAGAAGCCGGGGCGCGGATCCTTGACGGAAATGCGGTCGGTGCAGCGGTGCTCGCCTGGGCATCGAACAATCCGCAGGGAGCGACGTTCACCCCGAAGGAATGGTTCAACCGTTTGAAGCCGGACAGTGGATCGTCCGACGGCTCCTGGCCGAGATTCCCCCGGGGCCTTGGTGCGGCATTCAAGAGGTTGGCGCCAGCACTTCGACGCCAGGGGGTGGAGTGTCTTTCCGAAAAGGCACTTGGAGGACCAAAGAGAAGCGAAGGCAATCGCTGGAGGATCATTCCGAAATGAGGACTCCTGTTAGAGTCCCTGGCACAACCTCCACAATGTCCACAATGTCCATTCTTTGCCCTCGATTCGTGGACATAGTGGACATTGTGGAGGTAGGGAGGAAGAGTAAAACACGACCTATTCGAATTCCGTTCGCCCGAAGGTCCCACCCCTGCGCGGACGGAGGGCGAGGCCGGACACCCTGCAATGGGCGCGGGACATAGAAGCCACCACGGACGGCGCCACCAATGGCCAGGTGGTCACCAATGGCTTGGGTCCTCCTGAGGGGGTGCACCCCGCTGCGGTGCTTTATCCCCGCACAAAAACCCGCGTGAGGGGTCACATTGACGGGAGGTCCGAAGCGTGACGAAAGCAAAACCGCTTTGGTCCCTTCCCTTTGGTTTGCTAATGCTTGCAGAAAGTGCTATCATATTCCCGTGAGAGCAACGCACCGGAAAACATTGGAGGCGATCTTCTCCCGGCCTGTCCGAGGGGGCATCCGTTGGGCGGACATCGAAGCCCTGTTCCGGGAGCTTGGGGCGGAAGTCACGGAGCGCGAGGGCTCGCGAATCGGGGTGTACCTGTTCGGGGAGGTGCGGGTGTTTCATCGCCCCCATCCATCGCCCGACACCGACAAAGGAGCCGTTGCGAGCGTGCGGAAGTGGTTGGAAGGAAACGGGGTGGAGCCATGAACAACACGATGACCTTTGGCAAATACAAAGCCAGCATCCGCTTCGATGCGGAAATCGGGGAATTCCGAGGGGAGTTCCTCGGGTTGAACGGCGGCGCGGACTTCTACGGCAAGAGCTTGGCCGAATTGAAGCGGGAGGGCGCGGCCTCCCTCAAGGTTTTTTTGGAGATGTGCGCCGAAAAGGGGATCGAGCCGGAAAAGAATTACTCGGGGCGCCTCATGCTTCGCATTCCCCCGACGGTCCACGCTTCCGCCGTTGCCGCCGCCGCTGCCCACGGCAAGAGCTTGAACCAATGGGCGACGGAAGCCCTCTTGGAGGCGGCGCACGCTTAGGATCTACGACACCCCTCCCGCTTCCCGGATGGCCTCCACCTGGTGAGGTGAGAGCCTTTCCTCCCGAAGGTGTCGCGCCTTGGCCTGGTCCAGGAGGTAGGCTTCCAAGTCCCCGTTGAGGGTGGTTCCGTCCTGCAAGGCGACCCGCTCCAACCCTTCCACGGCTTGCCGGAGGTTGTCCGCTTCCGGCCAGGTGTCGAACCACGGCAGCGAACCAATCCAATCTTGGATCCGTTGCACGTCGGCTTGATCCACTTCCCGAAGAGCCGCTTCCAATTCCTCGCGTGCTGCGCTTGCGTCCTCGTCAAGGCGCCCGACGTGGTTTGACCCGTCCCACTCCACGGAATGCCCTTGGTGGATCCGGGAGAGGAGCGAGCGGCCTTCCTCGCCCTCGAGGTAGTCGGCCAGGGCAGGACCGGCCACGGAGGAGGCGACGGGAAACCGGAGGTCGCAACCATGCCACACGGCGGCGGGTACCCCGTTTCCAATTTCCCCGTTCCAATCGGCGGACACCTCGCCCTCCTCGGAGAGCTCCACAAAGGCGCCCTGGGGATTGGTTTGCCGGGGGTACTGGTGGAAGAGGGGGGCGCGGGAAGCGCGGAGGTTGTCGAGGCTCAACGAGAGGATGGATTCTGTTTGCATGGATGTACCTTGATTTGGAGGCAGCGGAAGGGTATCCCCCTCTCGCTTGGTACCTTGTTGGGTACCTCGCAAAGTTCGTTTTCCTGCAAACCCTTTAACCATCGATCCTAATTTGGGGTGTCGCGTACCTGTCGTGGGTACTTGGTGCTTGGAGCGGTTTCAGTGCGCCATTGCCCAATCCCGTCGATTCCGCGAAAGAGGTGGCTTGGATGTCGCGTTCCCGCCTGAAGATCCTGGTGGTCGACGACGAACCCATGATCGTGGAGGTTTTCCAGGAGATCCTGGGGCAGAAGTACGATGTCCATTCCGCGAGCACCGCAAGCGAAGTGCACCGGGTCCTGGATCGGGACCGGTTCGACGTCCTCATCACGGATTGGAACATGCCCGGTCTGAACGGGCTTGAATTGGCCGAACGGATGTGCGACCATCGTGACTGCCGCGTGATCGTCATCACCGGTGCCGACGAGGATTCGATGGCCGGGATCCGTTCCTCCGGTGTCTCGGTCCATCGGAAGCCCGTCCGGTGGAAGGCGTTGTTGAATGAACTGGAATCCATCGAGGTGAGCTCGCCATGAGCAAACTGGGAATTTCCTCCATCTTGTTGGCGCTGGGATTGAACCTGTCCACGGTGCTTCTGGGAACCGATTACCTGTGGAGTGTCCTTCTGGTGTTCGGTGGCGTGGGCGCATTCTTCGTGGCCAGTGGATGGAAGCATTTCACCCGCAGGGACGTGTGGGTGATCGTCACGCTCCTGGTGTTCTCCGACGTGATGACCGTGGTCATCGAGAAGCTGATGATCCATTTCGACGTCTGGGGCTTCTCGGACCGGACCTACCGCCTGATGGGCATCAACTTCCTGGGAGCGCCCATCGAGGAATTCATCTACTGGTGGCTGTGTCCGGTGGTGGTGGCCTTCGCGTACATCGCCCACCTGCGCACCGATACTCCCTCCGGGCCCACCGCATTCCACGCGCTGGAAATGGCCTTTCTGGCCAAGTGGGGCACCGGCAATCTCCAGGACCCCACCGCCGACGCGATCTTCGGGTTCCGTGCGATGGTGGCCAACACGGGGCACGGGACCAGGGTGACCTTGAGCTATCCCCAGGATGCGACCTGGACGGAACCGGTGGCGGCAGGGGGCGATTCCACGCGCTGACCGCCCCCAATGGCTACATTGCCTCCGACCCGGATCAGGGGAGATTTCCGAAGGAGACGCGCGGTGTCGGAGTTGAACAATCTCGTGGTGGCGATCATGGCTGGTGGGTCGGGGACCCGATTCTGGCCGATGAGTCGCGAGGATCGTCCCAAGCAGTTCCTCAACCTCACGGGAGCGCGCACCATGCTCCAGGTGACTCGCGACCGCCTGGAAGGATTGGTGCCTCCCGAGCGGATCCTGGTCCTCACCAATGCGCGGTTTCGGGATCTGGCGCGCGAGCAGCTTCCCGAGCTTCCTCCCGAGAACATCATCGGCGAGCCGATGGCCCGCGACACATCCGGCGCCGTGGCCCTGGCCGCCGCCCTTGTGGACAAGAAATGGCCGGGCGCGGTGCTGGCCATCCTCGCCGCCGACCACACCATCGAGCCCGCTTCCCGATTCCGCGAGGTCCTCCTGGCCACCGCGGAATCCGCTCGGGACGAGGGTGGTCTGTACACGTTCGGCATCCGTCCGCGGCACGCCGCGACGGGCTACGGATACCTGGAACTGGGCGACAAGATCGGCGAGCGACGTGGAGCCGCCTTCCACAAGCTGGCCGCCTTCCGCGAGAAGCCGGACGCCGCGACCGCCCAGACCTTCCTCGCCTCGGGGCGGCACCTGTGGAATTCAGGAATGTTCGTCTGGCGGACCGCGGACATACTCGCCGAGATCCGGAGGCATCTTCCCCAGCACTTCCAGGCCATGCAGGGGCCGGCCCGCGCCTGGGGGACGGCTGGTTTCGATGCCGCGCTCAAGGAGGCCTTCGAGCCCCTTCCCAAGGTCAGCATCGACTTCGGCGTGATGGAGAAGGCCTCCGATGTGCGCTGCGCGGTCGCGGATTTCGGATGGAACGATGTCGGAGGATGGGTCGCCCTCGAGGAGGTCCTCCCGCGCGATACGCATGGGAATTGGACCCAGGCCGATCTCCTGTCCATCGACAGCTCCCGCAACATCGTGGTGAGCGAGGTCGGGAGCCACAAGGTGGTGTGCCTGGGGGTGGAGGATTTGATCGTGGTCCACACTCCCGAGGCGACCCTGGTGTGCAAGAAGAGCGAGGCCGAGCGGATCAAGCAGGCGGTCGAGGCTCTGCGCAGCCGATGAGCCTGCCGGCCGCCCTGGGCTACCTGACCATTCTCCGGACTCCCGGCCGGAGAGCCTTCGACCTGTCGAGAGCGGTGTTGTGGTTCCCGGTGGTGGGCTTGTTCATCGGCGGATTCCTCTGTCTGGTCTGGTGGGGTGGCGTCCAGTTCGCGCCGCGGGCCATCGCTTCCCTCCTGACCGTCCTGGCCTGGACGTGGATCACCGGGGGAGTGCATCTGGACGGTCTGGCCAACAGTTCAGAAGCCCTCCTGTCCTGGCGATCCCGCCATCACATGCACGAGGTCCTTCGCACGCCCCACATCGGGCCGCTTGGCATGACGGCGGTCTTCGGGGTCCTTGCCGTGAAGGTCGTGGCCCTGGACAACCTTCCGGTCGATCGCGCGGCGGTGGCGCTTTTCTGCGCCCCCATGATGGGGCGGTCCTCCCAGCTTCTGGCCACGTGCCTTTCCCCGTACGCGAAGGATTCCGGCGTGGCCGTGAGCGCGTTCGGGGGCGATCGCAAGTGGATGCGGGTGGTGGCCGCCCTGGTTCCCATGGTGCTTCTGCTCCAGCTGGGCCCGCAGCGGGCCCTTGTCGCTCTCGTCGCCTGGCTCGCGCTGTTTCTGGTGATGTCGTTGCGCATCCGCAAACTGCTGGGGGGCATGACCGGCGCCACCCTCGGCGCTGTGACGGAAATCGTTGAGGCACTGATCATGGTGGTCGCCACTCTCGACCTGCCCTCCTGGGGCAAGCTGTTTCGTTGAGCCCGTCCGGGGGCGATCGGAAACTTCGGCTGGACAGCCCCCGCCTGCTCGGCGGGCTTGCCATGATGTGCGGGTTCGGGGCGTACGTCCACATCCAGTTCAATCCCCGTCTCTTCCATCTGCGCGGGTTGGACGAGGTCCAGATCGGCACCGTGCTGGCTCTGGGCAGCCTCGCGTCTCTGTTCAGTCCGCTCCTGGCCGGCTGGTGGATCGATCGCTTCGCCAAGCCTCGCTGGATCCTGGTGCTCTATTCTTTCGCCGGGGCCGCTGGTCTCGCGATCCTGCCCGAGCTCCACGGTCTGGCTCCTTTGATGGTCGGGTATTTCCTCGTCCAGGTGGCCTTCAGTCCCGTCTCCCCCATGACCCAATCCTTCGTGCTTTCCACCACGGAAGCGGGCCCGGGAAGCTTCCTGGCGATGCGGTCGATGGGAACGCTGGGATTCCTGCTGGTCTCGATCTGGCTGTCCATGTCCCTCCCGCGACTTTCCCTCGAACGCGCCTACGCGCTCATGGGAGCCTGCCTGCTCGGGGCGCTGCCGTTCCTGATGCTCCTGGGCGCCCGAGGACGCCGACAGCTCCCTTCCAGGACGCTTCGCTTCCGGGAGGTCCCGGGTTTCCTGTGGAACCGACGCCTGGTTCCGCTGTATGTCGGATGCGGGATCGGCTTCTTCTGCAACACCCTTGGGGTGAGCATCCTCCCCCATCTGGTGACCGGACCGCTGGGACGTCAGGATGCGGACATCGCCACGGCGTGGAGCGTGGCCACGAGCTTCGAAATGGCCTTCATGATCCTGTCCATCCCGTTCGTCCGTCGGTTCGGCTTGAAACGGTTCGTGATGCTGGGACTGGGGGCGACCTCCTTGCGTTGGGCTCTGGCCGCCGGAGCCGACGATTTCCGGTGGCTCTTGGTGGCCCAATCCCTCCATGGCCTCATGGTGGCGGGTGTCTTCACCGGACAGAGTTTGGCGTTGGCGCGAATGGTTCCGCCGGACCGTCTTGCCTCCGCGACCGCCGCCGCGGCCCTGCTCAACGGAGGTGTGATGAGCGTGGCCGGATCCCTGCTTTCCGGGTGGATCTGGAAGGTGTTCGGCTTGTCTGCGGTGTGCTGGACCACTGCCGTGGTGGCTGCGGTCGGATTCGTGTTCTTCTGGAGGTTCGGACCGGATCCCGGGGTCAGGGAATAGGTCGGGCGATCACTCGCGCCGGAGCGCCATCGAGATCGCTCGCCAGCAAGGGTAGACACACCAGGTCCCACCATCCGGTCGATACTCCGTGGAGCACCAAGCCTTCCACCAGGATCGTTCCTTCGCGCAGAAGCCGCCGATGCGTTTCGTCGGAGGCCTGGTAGGCCTGGATGGAGAGGTAGTCCATTCCGACCAATCTCATCCCGCGTTCCAGAAGCCATCCGGCGCCGTTCAGGTCCAAGCCCGCGTAATCGCGCTGGAAGGAGGGGAGGTCCATCAGCCGTCGGCGGGAGTTGGCGGTCTTGAACAGGATCCGCTTGGCGTCCCGAGGGATGGAGAGTCCTTCGAGGAGTTCCGCATCCAGGAGCTGGGCATCTCCGGTTTCACAGATCCAGGCGGGCCCCGCCAGGTCTTCCAGGGACAGATCCTCCACCATGCGCCCACCGGGAAGGAAGTGGGAGGGAGCATCCACATGGGTTCCGTTGTGGGAACTCATCGATATCCGGGAGACCCGCACCGGACTATCGTCCGCGATTTCGCAGACGGTTTCCGACCTGTAGAGCTCGGCGTCTTCCCAGGTTGGAGTGCGTTCGGAAAGCGGGTGGGTCAGGTCGACCCAGGTCATTCGTCGATCTGTTCCTGCTGCAGGAGGACGCCCCCCGGCGCGACCTGGGGAAGCAGGGCCCGGGACTGCACCAACTCCTCGAATTCCGCAAGTCTCGGGAGATCGTCGGGAAGCTTGGAAATTCCGAAATACTCGAGGAATTCGCGGGTGGTTCCGTAGGTGAGAGGACGTCCCGGCGTGTCGGTCCTGCCGGAAACCGTCACAAGACGCTTCTCCAGGAGCTTCTTCAGGGCTCCGTCGGCGCTCACGCCGCGGACCGCTTCGATTTCCGCTTTCGTGATGGGTTGCTTGTAGGCGACCACGGCAAGCGTCTCCAGAACGGCCTGGGACAGGCGCCTCCCCTGGACTTCCTTGAAGATCCCACGCAGCCATGGATAGAGCTCCGGTCGCGTCCGCAACCGCCATCCCCCTGCCGCCGAAACGATTTCGAAGGGGTGGCTGCCCTCCGCCAGGCGCCGGTTGGTGGATTCCACCAGCTTCTGGACCTTGGGTGCGGTGAGGGCGGGATCCACCAGTTCTCTCAGGTGACGCAAGGTCAACAACTCCGTGGAGGCGAACAGAGCTGCTTCCAGGAGGATTTCGTCGGCTGGACGGGGAATGGTCGGCTCCTCGAGATCCAGCTCTTCCTCGAAGGATTCCGGCAGGCTGAGGCCCGGTTCGGAAGCAAGCGGGGAGGCCTCCGCCCCGGAAAGGTTTCCGGGCGTTTCCGGAGGATGCTCGGGTTCTCCGTGCTCCAGGGGCACGTCGTCGACAGGATTCTCGGGCTGCTCGTCCATGGGAAGGCCAATCTAGATCCTTCCGGGCACCTTTCCCGGCGACCATTGGATCGCCACCTTGGCAGAAAGCTGTGGCAACGAGGATATTTCCCTCCCATGTCCGTGGACAACGAACCCAGAAGCCGGTTGGATCGGATCGATCGGGAGCTGGCCCTGCTTCCCCGAGGGCAGTTGGTGGTCCGCAGACGGGAGGGATCGCCCTGGGTGTTCCGCATCTGGAAGGAGGGAGCACGAACCCTTTCCGAGGCGGTGGGGGAGGTCGGAGGGAGGGAGCACATGGCCATGGCGACCTGGTTGGAACGGCGGAGGGATCTTTCCCGCGAACGTCGTCTGCTCGGTCGATGCTACGACTAATTTTCTCGTTTCGGCTCCCACTTCCACCATCGAGCGAACAGATGATTCCAGAGGCGTTGCGGCGCATTCCGAGTTTGGTTCTCATGGCCCTCCTTCCGGTCGCAGCGATTGCCCAAACGGTTTCGCAGGAAGATCTGATCGCCATCGAAAGGCTGCGCGCCGAGAGATCCGCTGGTGCCACCTCCGGATCGAGGAGCCAAGTGCAGGAGCCCGCACGGTCGAACGTGGTCGATCGAACTGGTGCCGTGGATCCGGACGAGTCGAGCTTGCCGATCGACAGCCTCCAGCGCAAGTCGCGAATGGTCGCGACCAGGAAGGACAGCATCGCGGGAGATTCCGTCCAGGGGATGGAACGATATGGAAGGTCCGTGTTCCGCAATGCCGACCCCAGCATGTTCGCCTCCCATGCGGGGGCCGTCGGGGAGGGATACCTTCTGGGGCCTGGTGACGAGGTCATCCTCACCATGTGGGGCCAGAAGGAGGGGCGATACCAGCTCGTCCTGGACCGGGAGGGCCAGATCCATCTGGAAGGCGTTGGCATGGTTTCCCTCAACGGACAGACCTTGGCTTCCGCTTCCGACATCCTGAGGAAACGCCTCAATCGCATCTACGCGGGGATCGGTGCGGGGCAGATGGATCTGACGTTGGGGAAGCTGAAACAGGTGCGTGTCTTCGTGGTGGGGCATGTGGAACGCCCGGGAAGCTTCCTCCTTTCCGGGAACACATCCCTGCTCGCAGCCGTCTACCAGGCCAAGGGACCGACCTTGGTGGGGTCCGAGCGCATGATGGAAATCGTCCGTGGCCGGAACCGCATCAAGGTGGACCTCTACGACTTCCTGTTCCGTGGCCAATCGAGTTCCCACACTCTCCAGGACGGGGACGTCGTCATGGTCCCGCCCCACGGACCGTTGGTGCAGATCAAGGGGGATGTGCAGCGTCCGGCCATCTACGAAATCCTTCCCACCGAAGGCGCCAAGGAACTGCTCGGCTATGCGGGAGGAATTCGCAGCACCGCTGCTTCCACCAACATGGTGGTCCAGAGGATCTTCGAGAACGGTCGGCGGGATTTCGTCACGATTCCCAGCCCTTCCGCGGTGCTGTCGGGTGCCTCCGCCTCCCTCCAGGATGGCGATGTTCTTCACGTCTTCCGAGGCAACGATCCGGCGATGTCCACGGTTTCGATCCTGGGAAGGGTTAGGTTTCCCGGCTCCTATCCGATCCGGGACGGCATGAGCGCCGCCGATCTGATCCAACTTGCCGGGGGAGCGACCCGGGATGCGTTCCAGGGACGCGTGATCGTTTCCCGCTTCCAGGTGGGTAAACTGCGTTCCTTCCATCGGTTTTCCATCCAGCAGGCGGATACGGCGCTCTTGAGGAACGAGGACACGCTGTACGTGTTCGACCAGTCGGAAATGACCCTCGCCGATTCCGTACGGGTTTCCGGGGCGGTTCGGAAGCCTGGCTACTATCCGTGGCGCGAAGGGATGACCGCCAAGGATCTGATCTTGATGGCGGGTGGAGGAATCTGGGGCGCGGATCTATCGAATCTCCGTTTGGAAACGCCGCGCCATGGTGGGCCGTCGCTGGTCGAGTTCATCCAGATCGATTCCGGCTTGTCCAGTGGCAAGTCGGATCGTCCCCTTTCTCCCCGAGCCCATTTGGCGGTCCCCCTCAATCCCAACGTTCGCAGCTTGGATCTGGTCCAGGTTCGGGGCTGGGTGGTCCAGCCTGGCGTCTACGCCTTGGAAGGGAATGGCGAGAGGCTCTCCTCTCTGTGGAAGCGGATCGGCGGTCTGCGCGAAGAAGCGTATCTGTCGGGGGCGAGTTTCCTGCGCATGACGGATTCCAGCTACAGCCGGATCCAGATCGACTTCCGCAAGGCGTTGGAGGAACCGGGCAGCACCAACGATCTCGCCCTGCATCCGGGCGACTCCATTTTCGTTCCCGCCCGACCGGCGACGGTTTCCGTCAAAGGCTGGGTGAACAGCCCTGCGAACGTCCTTTGGCGCGAAGGCAAGTCCTGGCGCTGGTACATCCAGCAGGCGGGAGGTTTCGCCGACAGCTCCGATCCGGCAAGGGTCTACGTCCGGTATGCCGATGGGACGATCCAGACCCGCGACAACGGGATCGCCGATTCTCCCACTCCTGGATCCGAGGTGATCGTCCCCTTCAAAGTCCCTCCGAAGCCGACCACCATCACCGATATCCTGAGCTCCGTGAACCTGATCCTGGGAACCGTGATCGCCGGGCTCACCATCTACGTCCTCATCTAGTCCAACGACTGATGGAAACGAAGAAGGGCCTCCGCTTGCGCGAAGGCCCTGGTTTACCTGGCTCCCCGGCTTGGGGCGTGCAGGTCAGTTTCCGGTTTGGATGTCCTTCGCACGTTGAGCTTCGTTGGAACCAGGGCACGATTTCTGGAGTTTGGCCCAGGCCTCGTCCCTATCCTTGGGAGCTTTCGCGTTGCCGTACACCAGGCCGAGTTTGAACCAGGCAGGGCATCTAGCGGGATCCTTGGGGTATTCCCTCACCACCTTGAGATAGAGCGTCCTCGCCTCGTCCCAATTGGATTGGGCGAAACGACACTCTCCCATCTTGTAGAGGGCCATCGGCTTGAGCGATCCGGACGAATCGCGGGCAACGATATCCGAGAACCCGCGATAGGCGAGATCGAACCGCCCTCGAGCGAAATCCTCCTGGGCCGTGTTGAGCGTGGATTCTAGGAAATTTCCAGCCGACTTCGCACCTGTGTCCGCCTTGCCGTTGGCTGGGCGGGCTTTGAGGGTGCCCAGTTGGCGATCCAAGTCGGACAGACGCAATTGGGTGTTTTCCAGTTGCGCCGTGATCTTCTGCATCTCGGAGGTCATCTGGGCGATGGCAAGTTGCAGATCCGCGCGGGTCCTGCTCACTTCGTCGCCGGACTTGACACCCATGTCGGCGAGCTTTTGGTTCATGGCCACCAAATCGCGTCTGGCGGAGTCGACCTTTCGGGTCATCTCCGCCGTTTCACCCCGATTGGCGCGGACTTCCGCATGGATCAGATCGAATTGGGAGCAGCCTGTCCCAAGAAGAGGCAGGCCGAGCCACAGGATGTTCCGTACGGAAATCAGCGGATCTCTCCGGGAAGATCGTCGCGGCGATCCTTGGACCACACGCTCTCGTCGGAACCGTTCGAGGCCTTCTCCTTGCCGTAGGAGATGGTCTTGAGCTGGCTGGACTTGACCCCGAAGGACTCAAGCCACTTCTTGGCAGCTGCGGCGCGGCGGTCGCCAAGAGCCTGGTTGTATTCGGTCGAGCCGCGCTCGTCGGCGTTGCCTTCGACGGTCACGAACAGTTCCGGATACTGCTTGAGGAGGCTGCCGACCTTGGTCAGGATGTCCTTGCCTTCGGGCTTGATCGAAGACTGGTCGAGGTCGAAGTAGATGGGCTGGAGAGCTTCGGCCATGAGACCCTGCAGGCGGGCGCGGCGTTCGGCGACGGTGTCGCGCGGCGGCGGCGGCGGCGGCGGGGGAGGAGGCTCCACTGCGGTCTCGACCGGCGGCGGCGGCGGCGGCGGGGGAGGGGCGGCAACTTCTGTCTTCGTGCAGGCGCCGATGAGCATCGATGCTCCCAACGCGGCCAAGGCAATCGCAAATTTCCGGTTCATGGAGGCTCCTTCAGGAGTTTTTGGTGGGGAGGCTTGGGTCTCCCTCCTGGGTTGGAGGGGCTCAGATGGCTTCAATGCATGTGTAAAGCATAAATACTAGTTGGGTCCGCGATCGGCCAGTGTCGAAAAGGCTCCCTAACGCGACCACGAAGGCTGGCTGGCATCGCCGTGGAAGGAAATCTGTCTGGTTCCGGTGCCATCCGCACGGCAGATCCATATGTCGGATCGCGCACCGAACCGGCGGGTGAAAACCAAATGGCGTCCATCCGGGGACCATTTCGGCTGTTCCCCGGGTCCCAGCCATTTCTCGTCGCTCCCATCGGGGGTGATGGTCAGGATCTGGAAGTCTCCAACTTGCCTGGCGAAGGCGATCCTGTCCCCTGCGGGCGACCATGCCGCTTGGTCGTTGTAGCCGCCGATCCAGGTGATGCGGCGCAGGTTGGCGCCATCCTTGTCCATCACGTATACCTGGGGGCTGCCGGTGCGATCGGAGGTGAAGGCGATCTCCCATCCGTTGGGAGACCACGACGGGCTCACCTCGAGAGCGGGGTTGAATGTCAGGCGGACCGGCTTGCCGTTGGGGTAGGCGCGAAAGATTTCCGTCTGGCCATCGATGGAAACCGCCAGAGCCAGTTCTCCATCGATGGGACTGGGGGAGGCGGAAATCTGCATGCCGGGAACGGAGGGGAGGAACCGCACTGGCTTTCCGTTGGATTCCATCCGCCAAAGGTGGGGCCCGTTCTTGCCCAGATAGGAGGACCAGATCAGGTTGCCGTCGCGATCCCACACCGGACTCAGGTTGATGCTGCCGTTTCTGGTCGCGGTTTGTGCTCCGAAGCCGTCGTAGTCCATGGTCCAGATTTCCTTCTGGCCGTCCTTGCCGCGAGCGAAGGCGATCCTCGTCGTGGCGATCCCGCGTTCGCCGAAGATCTGGAACACCGCGTCGTCGGAAAACCGGTGGGCCAGACGGCGCAGATCCTTGGTTCGGCCCGAATAGGTCTTTTCCAAGAGCTTGTCGCGGGACGATGCATCCACCAGCTGGAAACGGATGTCCACTTCGCCATCGACGGCGCCGGGCTTCACGGATCCCGTGAGGACCGTTGTGACACCTTGCTTGGCGAAGGATGAGGAATCCCACTTGGGTGCGGTGGAGACGCGGAACCTCCCGGAAAAATCGAGGTCCGCGCGGATGATCTCCTCAGGTTTGGCGACATTGGCGAATTCCTTGACCTTGTCGACTCCCTCGAAGGGAATCACCACCAGGCCCACCATCGATTCGGATGCGTCGGAACGGAGGACGAAGTCCTCCTGGGCGAAGCAGGGCAGGGCCGCCAAGGCGAGGAGCACCGAACGGAACAACCTATTGCGAAGAATACTGGAGCACATAGCGAACCACCACCTTGTCCTCTGGCCACACGTCGGGCACCGGGGGGAACATGGAAACGGCCTGGACAGCTCGCAGGGCGATGCGATCCAGGGATGCGTTTCCGGATTTGACCTTGAGCTGCGCAAGCGATGGCTTGCCATCGCGCGCCACTTGGAAAACCACTTCCGGCATCTGGGTCACCCCGGAAAGTCCACCAGGGGCCCGCCAATTCTGCTCCACCAGGAATTTCACCCGGGAAAGCCAGAAAGCCATCGGGGAAGGAAGCCCCTTGGCGGAGCCCACGGCGAGGGTGTCTCCACCTGGGACACCCTGCTTGCCCGGCTTCGCGTCGGTTGTGGATGCCGCTGCGGTCTTCTCCGCGGAGCCCTTCTCGGTGGGCTTGGATGTCTGTGGGGCGGGAGTGGGGGCTGATGCCGTGTTGGCGGGCGTCTTGGGAGCCACTCCTGTTTCCGAAGGGGGCTTGGGCGGAGTGGCCAAGCTCGGCTTGGAAGTTTCCGGTTGGGCAGGAGGTGGGGGAGTGGAGGTCTCCGCATCCGGGGGCTTGGTGGGGTGGGGATTGCGGGCGGGAGATCCACCGTCGCCCTTTGCCGGGATGCCCACGAGTTCGAAGGCCACCGGCTTGGTCTTCCGT
>Ga0209098_1002427_pt1 | contig 16479 bp, 7 predicted proteins | sample AD_JPNHW1_MetaG_FD_184429 | JGI IMG/M metagenome (GOLD analysis project Ga0209098, IMG submission 184429) | Active sludge microbial communities of municipal wastewater-treating anaerobic digesters from Japan - AD_JPNHW1_MetaG (SPAdes) (version 2) | ecosystem: Engineered > Bioreactor > Anaerobic >... | reverse complement strand
CGGAGCAAGGCCACCGCCAGCACCGATTCGCCCAGCCCCAGCAGCAGCAGTTCGAAGCTGCGGTCGAACGTCAGCGCCGCCGACAGGCCGCTCCACAACCCCACCGCCAAGGCGGAGGAAGGTCCCAGCATCAACGCCGCCAGGATGGTCGGCAGCGCCAGCGGCACGGCGAAGGGCGCCAGCCACGGCGGAATCCAGTTGAGGCCGACGGAAAGATAGCGGTAGAGGCTGGCCAGCGCGATGGCCAGCAAGCCCAGCAGCGCCAGCAGGAGCTTGCGGCGGCCCTTGGAATAGACGCCGGGTTGCGTGCCCTGCAGCCAGCCCGCGCACAGCGCCAGCGCGATCAGCATCAAGGCCGCGTCGCCCGTGCGCTTCAGGCGCCGGTCGTGCGGCGATTCCAGCTCGGCCGTGCGCCGGTTGTAGGCGTCGATCAGCGCCATCGTCTGCGGCGTGACCGTGGCGCCCTCTTCCATGAGCGTGGTGCCCGCCCGGACGGTCATCTCCACGGGCACGACGCCCCGCTGCGCCTCGGCGCGGCGCTCCTGCGTGAGCGGCTCGTCGTAATCCAGGTTGGGCCGCATCGCCGGCCGCGCCAATTCTTCGACCGTTTTATCCGCGACCTCGATGCCGAGCGCAACCAGCCGTTTCTGGGCTTCCGCCCGGTAGGCATCCAGCGCCGCCGCCGCCGTCGGCAAATCCTCCAGCCGGACGTTGCGAAAGACGCGGCGGTCGGCGTTCGACGGCTGGCTGACGTCGATGGCCGGACTGCGCGACACGCCTTGGAACCCGCTGTCCCGATCCACTTCCGACAGGATGCCGTTGAGCCAGACGCCGGACAGGCTGTCCTTGAGCGCCGCCAGCACGTCCAATTCCTTGCCGGCCGGAAAGAGATCCGCCAAGGCGCCGCCGGAAACGGAGAAGCCCAGCAGATCGGCGGCCACCGCCAGATCCGCTTCCAGCGCCTTGGCGACGGCGGCTTCATCCGGCGCCGCGCCGGGCTTGGCGGCGGCCGCCGCGGCCTCGCGCCGCAACGAGATGGCGCGATCCGCCAGTTTTTCCAGGGAGCGCCACGCGGCCTGCAAGGGTCCCATCTGGATGGAAAAGACCGGCACGACGGTTTCGAGCGCCTGTTGGCGCAGCAATTCCGTCGCCGCCAGGTTCTCGCACTCGAAATCGATGGCGGCCACCACCGTGACCGGCGCGCGCTGGCCTTCCGCCAGACCGGCATAGCGCTGCGGTCCGCCCAGATGGAGGAGGCCCACGCCCGTCAGCCACAAGATCAGCATCAGGCCCAGATTCTGCGCCGCGCGCCCCCTCCGGTGGCCGGCACGAGCCGCGCCTTGGCCGGTCGCGAGCGTTTTCGCCTTTGCGCCGATCCGGAACATCAGCCCGCGCCTCCGTTGCCCGCACCTTTTTCGCGGCCCTTGTAGGCTTCGATGATCCGCTGCACGAGCGGATGCCGCACCACGTCCGCGCCCGTCAGCCGCACGACGCCGACGCCCGGCACCTTCCGGAGCAGGAATTCCGCCTCCAGCAGGCCCGGCATCTTGTGGGCCGGCAGATCCACCTGCGTGAGATCGCCGTTCACCACCGCCTTGGAGCCGAAGCCCAGGCGCGTCAGGAACATCAGCATCTGCTCGCGCGTCGTGTTCTGCGCTTCGTCGAGGATGACGAAGGCGCGGTTCAGCGTGCGCCCGCGCATGTAGGCCAGCGGGGCCACTTCGATCACGCCGCGCTCGACCAGGCCCGGCACTTCCTCGGCCGGCATCATCTCGTGCAAGGCGTCGTACAGGGGCCGCAGGTAGGGCAGGATCTTTTGCTGGAGGTCGCCCGGCAGGAAACCCAGCGCCTCGCCGGCTTCCACGGCGGGCCGCGTGAGGATGATGCGCGATACTTCGTTTTTCAACAGCGCCGAAACGGCCATGGCCATCGCCAGCCAGGTCTTGCCCGTGCCGGCCGGTCCGAGGCCGATCGTCAGTTCGCTGCGGCGAATGGCGTCCAGGAACGCGGCTTGGCCGAACGTGCGCGGAAACACCGGCGCGCGGCCGGGCGCCACGTCGATCCGCATGCCGACCAGCTTGTCCAGATCGGCGCCGCGGCCCTCCACGTAGGCCTGGCGCGCGTAATCCACCGCGTGGCGGTTCAACGGCAAGCCGGCGTTTCGGACCCGCAGCAATCCGTCCACGAACGCCCCCGCCGCCGCCACCTTGGCGGCTTCGCCTTCGAGCTTCAGCCACAGGTCGCGCGACACCGCCGCGACGCCGAACGCCTGCTCCAGCGCCGGCAGGTATTCCTCGCGCGCGCCCGTCACGTCCTGCGCTTCGCGCGCGTTGTCGAAATGGATGATCCGTTCGGTCATGGAAACCCGCGGGACTAGCCGCCCGCCCCTTCCCGATCCGCCGCCGCGAGTTCGGCGTATGTCGCCGCGAGCGCCTGGGGCACGACGCGCGTCGCCCCCAGCACCGGCATGAAGTTCGTGTCGCCTTCCCAGCGCGGCACCACGTGCAGATGGACGTGGTCCGCCAAGCCCGCGCCCGCCGCCGCCCCTTCGTTGACGCCCACGTTGAACCCCTGCGGCCGCATGACCCGTTCCAGCAGGCGTTCGGCCCGGCAGGCCAGTTCCATCAGTTCGCCGCGCTCGGCAGCGGTCAGATCCCGCAGCCGCCCCACGTGGCGTAGGGGGGCCACCATCAGGTGGCCGCTGTTGTAGGGATAGCGATTCAGCAGCAACAGACCGGTCGGACCCCGGTGCACCACCAGGTTTTCGGCGTCGCGGGCCGGCCCCTCCCGGACGATCCGGCAGAGGAAACAATCCGTTTCCTTCGGTTGGCGGATGAACTCCATGCGCCACGGAGCCCACAGGCGCTGCGCTGTTTCGAAATCGGTCATTGGCGAGCACTTTACTCCGTTTGGCGCCGAAAAACACCCTAAAAACGCGGTCGCGCCCCCATCCATTTCCGCGCTGGCCCTCGTCCCGGCTTGGGCCTATTATGCCTCTCGACTACGATTCAAACATGGAAACCGACTCCACCCAATCCGTTTTGCCCACCAATGCCACCGACGCGATCGGCACCGATCGCATCGGCCGGTTGCTCTTGCGCTATTCCATTCCCGCCATCGTCGGCATGCTCGTGAACGCGCTCTACAACATCGTGGACCGCATGTTCATCGGCTACGGCATCGGCGCGCAGGGCATCGCCGGCGTCACCATCAGCTTTCCGCTGATGATGGCCATGGTCTCGTTCTCGATTCTGGTGGGCGTGGGCGCCAACACGCTCTTTTCGATCCGGATGGGCGAAGGCCGCCGGGACGAAGCCGAGCGCATTCTGGGCAACGCCTTCGGGCTGCTGTTCTTCATCCCGCTGGTCGCCTCGCTCGCCGGGCTGGCCTATCTCGATCCCCTGCTGCGCCTGATGGGCGCCGGCGACGATCTGCTGCCGTACGCCCGGGACTATGCCCGCATCATTTTGTACGGCATCGCGCTCAGCACCACCGGCCACGGCCTGTCGCATTTCATCCGCTCGGACGGGCATCCCCACGTCTCCATGATCGCCATGCTGATCGGCGCCGTCGCCAACACGATCCTGGATCCCCTCTTCATCTTCGTGTTCCACTGGGGCATGAAAGGCGCCGCTTGGGCCACCGTGATCTCGCAGGCGATATCCTTCGCCTGGTGCTTCGGCTATTTCCTGTTGCCGCGAGCCGGCACCCGCCTCCGGCGCCGGCACCTGCGCCTGGACTTCCGGCGCATCGTCTGGCCGCTCCTCGGCATCGGTTTCGCGCCGTTCGCGATGAACCTCGCCAACAGCCTGCTCAACGTCATCCTCAACCGCGGCCTGCGGCACTACGGCGGCGATGCCGCGATCGCCGTCATGGGCATCCTGTCGGCCTACATGAGCGTCATCTTCATGCCCGTGTTCGGCCTTTCGCAGGGCGCCCAGCCCCTGATGGGCTACAATTACGGCGCCCGCAAGTTCGACCGCGTGCGCCAGCTCTTCTGGACGTCCGCCGCCGCGGCGACCGGCGTGATGATCGTCGGCTGGATCGTCAGCCAGTCGTTTCCCGTGGCCATCCTGCGCCTGTTCGTCGCCGCCGACTCGCACCTGATTCCCCTCGGCACGCAGGCCCTGCGCATCTTCTCCCTCGCCTTCCCGGTCATCGGTCTCCCGATCATGGGCGGCCAATTCTTCCAAGCCATTGGCAAGCCGGTGCCGGCCACGCTGATCGCCCTGTCCCGCCAGATCCTGCTGTTCATTCCCTTCATTCTGGTGTTCCCGCTGTTCTGGGGCCTACCCGGCATCTACGCCGCCGCGCCCGCCTCCGACGTGCTCACAACGCTGATCGCCCTCCCCCTCGTGCTCCGCCAGCTCCGTGAACTGCGGCGCCGGGAAGAACCGCTGGCCGCACCAGGCGCCGCATGAAGACGTGCGGCACGTGCGGCGAAGAAATCGCGCCCGGCTCGACGGTCTGCCCCTACTGCGAGACCCCGCAATGCCCCGACCCGGACGATCGCGCCGCCGGCCCCGCCGTTCGCACCATCGACGTCGAAGCCGGACTGCCCACCGTGGCGGAAGCCTTGCGCCGGCTCGCCGCGCAGCTCGACCGCGCGCGCGCCGACGGCGTGCGCGTCGTCCGCGTCGTCCACGGCTGGGGCTCCCGCCAAGGCGGCGGCGGCAAGATCCGGCCCGCCGTGCGCCAATGGCTCCAAAGCCAGCTCGACGCCCGGCGCATCTGCGCGGTCCTGCCCGGCGACCGCTATGTCCCCGCGCGGCCGGACGGCCGCGACTTTCTCCGCCGACATCCCGCCCTGCGCGACTCCGAGCGCACCGACCGGGAAAATCCCGGCATCACCTTCGTCGAACCCTGATCCGCGCCGCCTCCGCGGTCGACCGCCGCCGCTCGCCGCCCCGAACGCGCGCAAAAAAAGCGCCGCGGATTGCTCCGCGGCGCCGCAAGGGCCAAGACGGGACCGTCTAGTTCGTGCTGGCCGTCGAGGTGCTGGTGCTCGTCGACGTTTCCGTGCCGCTGGTCGTGTTGGTGTCGGTGGTGGCCGGAATGATCGTGATCGTGACCGCCGGGGCGAACGCGTAGATGTCGTCGGCCGAACCCGCCGTGATCTTGGTGCCATCCAGCAAGCGCTCGGTGATGACGCCCTGGTTCACGAGGCCCGACAGCGTGCCGACGATCTTGCCGCCGGAACCGGAAACCTCGAAGGACGCGATGACCAGATCGCCGTTCGCCGGCAGTTCGCTCTCGTAATACGTGATCTTGGCGTGGGAGCCCTGGGATTCCTCGTCGCCGGACACCTGCTCGATGTCGGTGTTCTGCGCGCCGGAAGTCGATTGCATCTTCTTGATCCGGCCGACGTAGGATGCGCCGGTGTTGTCGACGATCGTGAGATTTTCGCCGGTGTGCTGGACGTTGAACGAGTAGGCGCTGACCTGCGTGGTGCTGAACTCGGTGCCGCTCTCCTCGGTCACGACCTGATAGGCGTAGGAAACCGCGATGGGATTCGCTTTGTCGTAGTCGGCATAGGCCGCATCGATCTCGATCGACCAGGCGCCGGACGCGTAGTTGATGGTGCCGCTGCCGTTGCCGGTGAGGATGCCGTTGGACTGGGCGTCGGACAGGTTGGCGCCGTTGCAGGAGACCGTGACGGAACCGGGCACGATGTTGCCGTGGCTCACCACGCCGGACCGGCGGGTGCCGCGGATCGGCATCGTCCAATCGGACTCGGATTCGCCGTAGACGTTCGTGGCGCCGGGCACGAAGTCCGGATCCAGCGGGATCGTGGTGCTGCCGCGATAGACGCCGCTGAAATTGACCCAGTCGTAGGCCGAGCTCCAGCTTTCCGCGTCGTCGCCCGTTTCCCAACTGCACCCCGTGACGCCGACGGCCAGCGCCGCCACACAAATGCCGATCCAAGCCAATCGTTTCATCCTGTCCGATCTCCTTGCTGAATGCCCTACTTTTACAACCATAAACTGTTTGCGCGCACGCCGTCAACGCCATTCGGCGGGGCTCCCGCATCCGGGAAGCCCCGTCGGCCGGCGCCTACGGATTGAACCGAATCCGGTAGAATTTCACCCGCGTGCCCGGTTCCGCCGGCACGAGGTTCGTGTACGCGCCCGCCAGCGAGAGGTTGGTCTTGAGCTCGTTGCTCCACGAACCGGTGGTCAGATCCGTCGTCGACTCGATCATCACGTTGGTCGAGGGACCGCCCGCCATCTGGTATTCAAGCGAGTAGTCCACCCCCAAGGTCCGGGGACTCTGCGTGAAGTTCACCGCCTTGGGCACGACCGGCAGATTGGGATTCAACGGGTCGTAGAGCGGCCGTTGGGCGTCTTCCTCGTAGTCCCCGTACCCATCGCCGTCGGTGTCGCCGCTCGTCGGATTCAGGTCGCCGCCGCCCGCGCTGTAGGGATCGTAATCGGCCGGATCGCCGTCGAGGCCGCCGAAGTTGTAGGTCACTTCGTAGCCGTCGTTCAAGCCATCGCCGTCGGTGTCGACCACCGCGGGATTCGAACCGCAGAGGAATTCCTGATAGTTGGTCAGGCCGTCGCCGTCCGGATCCAGCGCGGCGTCCGCGGCGATCAGCGGTTCGAGGTTGTTGGCCACTTCCCACCCGTCGCTCATGCCGTCGTCATCGGAATCCGGATCCCGCGAATTGGTGCCTTCGGCGATTTCGGCGCTGTCGTCCAAGCCGTCGCCATCCGTGTCCGCCCGCGTGGGATCGGTGCCGGCGGCCACTTCGGCGCCATCGTTGATGCCGTCGCCGTCGGTGTCGGCCACGATCGGATTGCTGCCGGCCGCCAGTTCCTGCGCGTTGGTCAAACCATCGGCGTCCGGATTGCCGGCCGCACCGTTGGCGCCCGTCGCATCCCGCGGCAACAGGCCGTAGGTCACTTCCCAGCCGTCCGGCAATCCATCGCCGTCCGAATCCGGATTCAACGGATTCGTGCCCTGCTCGGCTTCCTGGCCGTCAGTCAAACCGTCGCCGTCCGTGTCGGCCACGACCGGATTGGTGCCGGCCGCCTGTTCCTGGGCGTTGGTCCGGCCATCGCCGTCCGGATCGCCCGCGGCGCCATTCGCGCCGGAGGCGCTCATGGCGTTCAGGCCATAGGTGGCTTCCCACTTGTCGGCCAAGCCGTCGCCGTCGGAATCCGCGGAATTCGGCTTGGTGCCGAGCTGGAACTCATCGATGTCGAGCAGGCCATCGCCGTCCGTGTCGGTGTACTGGTTCATGCTGGTGAGGTTGCCGACGAAGGTCTTCTCCCAGATGTCCGGCAGGCCGTCGTTGTCGGCATCGGCATCGTGGATGGCCAGATCGTTGCCGGACATGTCGGTCGTGCTCTTGAGCTGGACCTTCTTCGCCGAGTAGTCCACGGCGTAGATGCTGGTGGCCGAATTTTCGCTGACGCCGCCGCGCCGGCTGATCGAGGCTTCGACCCACACGACGCCGCTGATCGACACCGGCTTGCCCTTGACCAGGCTCCAAGCCTCGCCCGCATCCTGCACGCCGTTGACGTTCAGGTCGTGGTAGGCCCGGATGTAGTAGTTGCCGATCGGCAAGCCCATCAGTTTGTACCGGAAGTTGCCATCGACCTTGGCCCGCGCCACGGGCCGCTGGTCGAAGCCGCTGCCGGAGAACGCCTCGACCACGATGGACGCGTTGGAGGCGAACCCATAGTAGTAGGCGCGGCCGGAAATGAGGCCGGCGCCGCCCTGCGCGGGCGTCTTCAGATCGACGGTGAAGTTCACACTCGAGCTGGTCGCGTTGGTACGCGGATTGGAGGCGCGGACCTGGATACAGTACTGCCCATTGGTGAGCTCGCCCCACCCGGCCAGCAGCGGCAGATCCATTTCGGCGATGCCTTCCCGATCCACGTAAGGCGCGAAGTTCGTGACGTTCAGGATCGTCGGGCCGTTCGTCGTGCCCTTCTGAATCTGGATTTGGACCCGGGCCGTGGCCGGATCGAGCTTCATGCGCAGTTTTTCATGCGCGTAGAGCACGGTGCCCATCGGGCAGGAGATCACCGGCGCGGCCAAGGTGGCCGGGTAGTCCACGGTGTTGGTGCCCGTCGCCATCAACGCGTTGTTCGCGTTGCAGACCTCCCAGGTATACGTGCCGTACATCGCGCCGGTGGCCATGGCGGCATTGACGCCGGTCGCGTTCCGGAAGTCGAATTCATGCAGGTAATTCCGGTTCGCCGAGCAGCCGCCGCGGGTCGCTTCGTAGACGACATAGCCGCCGCGCCGAACGCGCACATTGTAGGTCGCGGTTTCCACGGCGTTCGAACCGCCGCTGGCCGGATCCCAAGCGATGCGCGCAAAGCCGCCGCCCGTCTCCCGCAAGGCGATGTCGACCGTGGCTTCGCCCCAACTGAGGTTCTCCGGAGTGTACTCGCCGAAGCCCATCGGTTCCTTCTCGTCCCACTGGCCGTCGTTGTCGACGTCGATGAACGCCATGAAATAGGTCTGGCCCTGGCGCAGGTGACCGCCGTCCGTCCAATCGGCGAGGCTCAGCGTATTGCCGTCGCGAATCGGCGCTTCGAGTTCCATCGAGCCCATCGCGTCGGGGCAGTTCATTTCCGGATCCATGTAGGCCCAGACGCGCAGCGTGCCTGCCACCTCGGGGCAATCCGTCTTGAAGCGGAAGGTGATGTTCGGCTTGGGATACGACCGCGCATCGTCCGGATCGCAATACGGCACCTTGAAGCCGACGCCGCTGGTCATGTTGGAAGACACTTCGCCGTCTTTGTTGGTGGTGACCTCGTAGGTCGTCGCGCTGTGGGTGTAGTAATACGCCATGTATTCCGAGTAGTTGTCCCACCCGTCGCCGTCCGGATCGAGATTGGCGTCGAACCGCAACGGGCTGCACGCCGTCGGGAACAGCGATTCCCAGCTGTCGGGAATGTCGTCGCCATCCATGTAGAGGGAGCCGTAGGAGGCGCCCGTCGGCGGGCTGTCGTAGTCGCCCACGCCGTCGCCGTCGGTGTCGTTCTCGAACGGATGCGTTCCGGCCAGCCATTCGGCGCGGTTGTTCAGGCCGTCGTCGTCCGGATCGCCCCAGGCGCCGTTGACGAAATCGGTCGGATCGTACACGTAGTCGGGGCGGTCGTCGCCGTCGAGATCCACGCTCGACGCCGACGTTTCGCCGAAGCCGCCGTCCAAGTAGTTCAATCCATAGCGGAGTTCCCAGGAATCGGGCAGGCCGTCGCCGTCCGTGTCTTTGCCGCCGCTGGGCACGTAGCCGGATTCGGTCGCGGACGCGACGAAGAACTCGACCACGCCCGACATCTTGGCGGCGTTCGCCCACTGGTTCTCCCAGTCGCTGCCCACGGTGTAGTCCTCGGTGCTCGGGACGAAGCCCCAGCGCCGCCAGATCTTGTCTTCGGATTTGTAGGTCATGCCGTCGCTCTGAACGGCGACGTACAGGCCGTCTTCGTCGGCGGCCGCCGCCACGGTGGTCAGGGCGACGCCGGTCCATTGCACGATGGATTCGGTGGAACGCAGATAGAAGCGATGACCCGCCAGCAGCGGATCGGCCGTCAGGTCCACGGTCGTGCCGTCCTCCGAAACGCCGTTGTAGACGTAGATCACGCCGTCCGCGGGGCAGATGAACATGTCGCCCGGCGTCGGGTCGTAGGTCAGCATCTCGTCGATGGCGTTGATCTTCGCCACGAGCGTGGCGCGGACGTCCGCCAGCCAATGGCGCGCCTTGCCCCACCGCACCCACGAGGTGCCGTCGTAGCGATAGAGAATCTCCTCGGCGTGGTTCCAGCCGAAGTCGCCCACCTGGGCGATGCCCGTGCCCGCGACGACGCCGGTGCCGTCGAAGACCGGACCGACGCCGTTCAGCGGCTTCACCGTGCCGGAATCGTTGACGTAGACCTGCGAGCCGACGATCCACGTGTCGCCGTCGAGCATGTTCTGGGCGTCCGGCGCCGCCGTGTATTTCACGGAATACAGCAGATTGGTCGTCCGCGCCGTGTTCCAGGTGTTGCTGGTCAGGGTCGGCCAGCCGCCGTCGTCGAAGTTGAAGTACGCGGCCAGATTGTCTTCCTGGCCTTCCAGCACGACGGACATCTTTTCATTGATGGTCGCGACGTCCCGCTCGTCGGACCACAGCCGCAATTCGTCCACGAAACCGTTGAAGCGTTCGCCGATGCGGATGACGCTGGCGGGGCCTTCGCCGGTGGACGGCGCGCTGTGGTTGATGTCCTGCACGGTGCCGACCTGCACGCCGTTGACGTAGAGCGACAGGCGCTTGCCCGCGCCGTCGTAGGCGGCCGCCAGATGCGTCACCGAGGTGGGATTGTAGACCGCCGAAACCGGCAGCGCATTGGTGCCGCGCACGGCGACCGGCACGCCGATGCCCTTCGTGGTCTTGTACACGAAGCGGGCTTCGGGATAGAGCGCGGCGCCGGAACGCACCACGCGCAGTTCATAGTTGGCGATGAACATGCCGTTGGTGACCGTTTCCACGGCGCGGCGGAAGACCGGCGCGCCCTGGCCGTCGGCCAAGAAGTCCACGCGGGCCGGCAGCACCTTGGCTTCCAGCGTCCACGAGCTCTGCACGTATCCCGACCGGTCCAGGATCTCCAGCCAGCTGCCCGGCTTGCCGCTGAAATAAGCCGCCAGCCCCTGCTTGGGCGAGGTCGAATCGGACGGCGTGGTGGCGTTGCCCACCTCGTCGGAATCGGTCATGCCGTCGTCGTCGGTGTCCACCAGGTCGGCGCGCGCGGTGTTGCGCGCTTCCTGCAAGTTGGACAGGCCGTCGCCGTCGAAATCTTCTTCGCTGTCCGCAATGCCGTTTTCATCGGTGTCGATCTTGCGCGGATTCGTGCGGGACCAGTATTCCTGCAGGTTGGTCAGGCCGTCGCCGTCGAGATCGCCGTCGGCGTCGGACGACATCTTGCCGGTCACGCCCACTTGCGCGAAGGCCACGCCTTGTCTGGACACCCACCACGTTTCACCGTCGTCGATGAAGCCCAGCACCTGGCCCGACTTGATTTCCCACGTGACGTTCGTGGTCAGGGTCGAGGTCGCGTTGGTGCCGTCGTCCGCCGTGTTGGTCGTGACGGTATACTCGCCGATCAGCACCGTGTTCGGGCACAGCGAATTCACCAATTCGCCGTTCACTACCCCCGCGACGTTGGCGCAGGTCGCGCTGAACCACGTCACGCCGCCGTCGGCCGACGACCGGAACGTGTTGCCGTCGCGCGAGATCAGCACTTCCGCGGCGCCCAGCTTGCCCCAGTCGGGATCGTAGTTGAGCATCTTGTGTTCCGGCGTCATCCAAGAGAACGGATTCATTTCTTGGATGAGTTCCCAACTGTCCGGGAGCTTGTCGCCATCGGAATCCAGTTCGCCGCGTTGGTTGTCCAGCGCGCCGTTCACCGGCGCGGTGCGGCCGGCGTCGAAAATGAACCCGCCGCCGAAGTTGGTCGTGGGCAGCGCATAGGCGCGATCCGGATAGAGATAATCGTGGAACAGGCGGTTGGGCACGTCGGCCGTTCCGGGGAAGTCGTAGTTCAGCAAGCTGCACATGGCGCGGTGGCGATTGTCCACGGCCACGTCGCCGCCGTCGTCGAAGTTGTAGTAGGCCAACAGGGAGCCGTTCAGCTCCTGGCCATCCAGATCGACCCGTTGGCGGCCTTCCAGCAGGATGCCGCGGTTCGCCGCCACTTCGGCGCTCGAGCGCTCCACGCCCCAAATGCGCAGTTCGTCGATCCACAGCCGATTGGCGAAGCCCGTGCCGGTCGCGAAGGCCAGTTCGCCGCTGTTGCCGAAGGTCATTACCAAATAGTCGCCGGTGGTTTCTTCCACCACCTGGCGGGACTGCACCAGCGTGCCGTCCACGTACAGCGACAGCGCGTTCTTTTCATGGTCGAACGTGGCCGCCAAATGGACCCAGCGATTCCGCGGCAGCGGCCGCGTCGCGCTGGCCTGGTACCACTTGCCGCCCAGCGTGTGCAAGCCGGCGTAGGGCACCGTGTCCACGACCTGGCCGTTGATCGTGACGTTGGTCACGCCCAAGTCGTAGGCGCGGCGTTCCTTGGTGCCGATCATCATGTAGCCCTTGGCGAAGGAACCGCCCGCGGGCGCGGAACCTTCCAGATACACCCAAGATTCCACCGTGAAGTCGCGCGAGAAGTAGCGCGGATCGTCCACGAACAGCGTCTGCGAACCGTCGTCGGTCACGATCTTCGCCGACCGCGCCATCAGCGGGCTCAAGCCGAGCACCGGGCAGGACGGCTGCTTGCCGCGTGCGACGTCCATCTGGATTTCCATCGAATCCGACAAGCCGTCCGAATCCGAATCCCACCCCGGCATCGGCACCATCAGCGGTCGGTTGTCCGTGATGGGGAATCCGCCCTCGATCGGCCCCACCGCCCCCGCCAGCGCGCCATCCGGATCGGACAGGATGATGTCGCCCGCGACCGGCGGCAACGCCATCAGATCTTCCGGCGTGTAGGTGTTCGGCGTGTTGATGGAATACCACAGGTTGTCGAAGCCCGGCGTGTAGCGGCCGTCGCCGTTCACGTCGAAGTAGAAAAGACCGCTCAAGGAGGTGGCGAACGGCTGGAACCCGCCGACGCCCAGCGTCGCCACGAAGTCCGCCCCGTAATACTGGGCCAGCGTCTCCATGTCGTTCGTGTAAGACGGGAAGCTCGGCACACCGACGGTGGGAACCAGATTGTGCGAGATCTGTGTTTCAGTGGTAATGTTCGTAACCACGTTGGTGATGAGCGTGGGATCGACGGTGTCGTACTGGTTGGACAACGTCACAATCTGCACCCAGTTGGTCACCAGAGAGGCATACGCGACCGGGTGGAAGAATCCCGGGTAGTTGGATATCGAGTAGGACCCCTCGAGACCGGGGAGCATGATTTCGTCGTACATCGGCGCCTGCATGTCGTGACGCAGCAAAATCCAGTTAGCCAACACGTACGTTTCGAACGAGGACTGGTTCGGATAGTTCATCGCGCGGGCCACCCACGGAATGGTTTCGTCGCCGGAGCCGGTGATGAAGTCGATGCGGTAGCCGTCCTGGCCGTAGTATTCCTGGATGTTGAGCAAGCCGTCGCCGTCCGGATCGCCCAAGGCGCCGCCGGGGTTGATGGTCACGGCGGAATCGACGATGCCCAGCAGGGTGCCTGAATCGTCTTCATCTTCGTCTACGGCCAAGTCGAACGACGCCATGTCGGTCTTGGGATTGAGGCCGTGTTCGACTTCCCAGCCGTCCGTCAACCCGTCTTTGTCCGTATCCCAACCGTCGTACCGAACCACCAGATTCGGCCGGGGCTCCGTCCAATAGCTGGCCGCCGACGGCCAATGGATCGTACCCGGAACGCCGATGCCACCGACCTTGACGCTATTGGTCCAATCGGCTTTGGAATAATCGACCGTGAAATAACGCGCCACGTCGCCGAACTTGCTGTACTGGGCTTGCTGCAGATAGCCTACCGTTCCGTGCAAACACCCACCGCGGCTGGGTTCCGAAAAACGCAAGCCCGCGCTCGTCACCTTCTTGGCCGACAACGGGCATTTGGAGGAAAGAAACGGCCACGGAGCGAGAGGATTGCCCCACCCGTACGAGAGCAAGGGATGCAGGCACTGCTCCCGGAAGTTCGTCAGCCCGTCTTTTTCCGGGTCGGAGTTGTAATCGAAATTGTCGCCGGTTGGTTCGTTGGAAATCGCGTTGAACCCGTTCTTCGCGAAGAATTTCTCGAAGGAGTCCAGCATCCAGTCGTTGTCCGTGTCGCAGTCGAAAGGACTGGTCCAAGGTTTTCCGTCCAACTTGACGGTGGGAAAATGATCGCGGGTCACGCCCAGCGTGGGGCAACCTTCGGAGAAGTCGATGTCCTTGTTGGCCTTCTTCAGCTCTTGGAGCGCCGTCATGCCGTCGCCGTCGATGTCCGCCCCGGGCAGTTGCAGCGTCGTCACCGGCTTGTTGGTCATGACGGGATCCATCATCTTTCCGCCGTTGATCTTGCCCGAAACGATTCCGTCCACGACCACGATCGTGTAATTCGTGAAAGTCTCATAGATGTAGCCGTCGTCCTTGGGATCCAGACCAGCGTAAATTTCAACCGGATCCTTCAGCTTGTCGCCATCGGTGTCTTCCGCCCGCGGATTGGTGTCGGCAAAGATCGACATGTTGGCGGACTCGTACATGTCCGAAATGCCGTCGCAGTCGGTGTCGAAAAGCTGCGGATCGGGGCCGTAGCCAAAGAAATTCGTGGCCGTTTCGGACGCCACGGTGTTGATGTTGTACGTGAACCAGCCGGTGTAGCCATTGATGGTCACCGGCCAGCCTTCGAATTCCTCGATGTTGGTCAGGCCGTCGCCGTCCTTGTCGTCGGTGGGCTGGTAGCCGCTTTCCCACACCAGGTTGGTCTTCTGCGTAACCTGGTCGATTTCCATGACGACCCAGTTGTTGGCCGTGGCGAAGAAGTTGTAGTTGGAGTACAGGCCGACCTTCGTCACCGCCTGCGCCTCGCGCGGCCACAGGCAGCCCGCCAAGGCCAGCGCGGCTCCCCACATAAAGAATTTCGAAAAATGGCGCTTCACGATGTTTGCTGTTCGCATGGCAACCTCTGTTTTCCTGGGAGACACAACCTCTGTCGTTCCAAATCGCTTGTTCCGCCGCCTCATTCCGAAGCCGGCACCGTTTCCTGTTCCTTCGCGGCGATCAATCCGCGCAGTTCCGTCCGCAGCCGCAATTCCGCCAGCATGTCCTGCTGGGCCTTGTCGATCGCCTGGCGCTTTTCGAGAACCGCCGGATGGTCAAGCAAAAGCTTGTCCAAATTGGCTTTCAAGTCGGCAATCTGCTTTTTCAGCCCTTGGATCGCGGGATCGTTCTGCTCGACGTCCTCGTAGGTCGCGCGCATCTGCCGGTGCAGTTCCGGCACGCTGGCGGAATAGGCTTCGGCCGCCTTCATGCAAGCGGCTTCCGCGGCTTTCAGGGTTTCCAAATCGGCGTCTTTCAAGGCGGCCAGCCGCTGCTCGGGCGGCGGGAGGTTTGTCGCGGCTTCCGGCGCGGCGGCGACTTCCGCCGCGGGGACGTCGGCGGCGGGTTCAACGGCGGCGGGTTCCGGCGGCGCGGCCGGCGGCAACTTGAGGGCGGCCGGAATCTCCGGCGCGGCGGCCCGGGCTCCCTCCACTCCCGACAGGACTAGGCCCATGGCCAGCCAAAACAAAACCGCACCCGTCCTGCTCTTCATGCGCTCTTCCTGAAATCCTTATCAAGGGCATGATGCCCTTTTATGGAAAGTAAACTCCAAAAGGGAGTTGCTGGCAACCAAAAAAACGTCTTGCGCGCAGGCGTTTTTCCCTCTCCGGCGCCGTTGCGGCGCAAGACGTTTTGCGGCGCCTTGTGCAGCGTCGAAAATGCCCCGTCCGGCGCCGCGACCGCGGCGCGGTCCGCCGGATTCAAAGCGCGGCCAGGAAGGCATCCATTTCGGCGTCGGTGCCGATGCTCACCCGCAGGTAGCGCCCCGTGCGTTCGCCGGGGAAATAGCGCACGAGGATTTTTTGCCGCCGCAGGTCGGCGAACAGGTCCGCCGCCGCCCGCCCCGCCGGCGGTTCCACGAACAGGAAATTCGCCGCGGACGGCACCACCCGGAACCCGCGCTCGACCAACTCGGCGGACGTCCGTTCCCGCGTGGCGACGATGCGCGCCGCGTTGGCCTGCATCCACGGCAAATCCCCCAACGCGGCCAAGGCAACGGCCTGCGCCAGCCGGTCCACGTTGTAGGAATCCTTGAGCTTGTACAAAACGCCGATCAGCTCCGCCGAACCGATGGCCCATCCCATGCGCAATCCGGCCAAAGAGAACGACTTGGACATCGTGCGGCACACGAGCACGTTGGGCAGGCGCTTGGCCAGTTCCAGGCAGCTGCGCCCGCCGGCGAAGTCCACATAGGCTTCATCCGCCAGCACCACGCCTTGGAACCGCCGGCAAAAGGCTTCGATGGCTTCCAGAGGGTAGAAAACGCCCGTCGGCGCGTTGGGATTGGCGAGGAAAAAGAGCGAGGCGTTCAGATCCGCCGGCGGCTCCGTCCAGCCGAAGTCGTCCGGCAGCGGCACGGTTCGAAATCCCACTTCCTCCTCCGCCGCCAGCACCGGATAGAGCGAATAGGACGGCGCGAAGGACGCCGCCGCGCCGCCGGGCTGCGTGAACGCGCGCATGACCAGCCGGAGCACTTCGTCGGATCCGTTGCCCACGAACACGTTCTCGACGCAGACGCCGGCCTGCGCCGCCAGCCGCGCGCGCAAGGCCGAGCAAACCGGATCGGGATAGAGCCGCAGCGTTTCCGCCGCGTATTCCCGCACGGCGCGCACCACCGCCGGGCTCGGCGGGTACGGATTCTCGTTGGTGTTGAGCTTGACGAGGCCGGCCACCTGCGGCTGCTCGCCGGGCGCGTAGGCTTGGAGGTCCTGGACGGATTTTCGGATGTAGGCATTCAT
>Ga0209098_1002426_pt1 | contig 16480 bp, 13 predicted proteins | sample AD_JPNHW1_MetaG_FD_184429 | JGI IMG/M metagenome (GOLD analysis project Ga0209098, IMG submission 184429) | Active sludge microbial communities of municipal wastewater-treating anaerobic digesters from Japan - AD_JPNHW1_MetaG (SPAdes) (version 2) | ecosystem: Engineered > Bioreactor > Anaerobic... | reverse complement strand
CTTGCCAGCAGCGCTTCTACAATGTGACTACCGAGAAAACCCGTGCCACCAGTAATTGCTACCCGGCCTCTTACCATAGGAATACTTCCACACTCGTCCTCTCAAGGACCACGCTAAGGACCACAGTAAGGGCCACAGTAAGGGCCACGCTAAAGGCCACAATAAATCCATAATGCCGCTTTTGTGGCTATCTGGTGGCCCCCAGTCCTATTTGGCGTCGACCGTAGCCGTCTCTTTGGTGTCGCCCTCAGCTTCCGGAACTTCTTCTTTTTGAGTGCCGCCCCTCGTCTTCTTGCCTTTTGCGGCCCTTCGTTCTTCAGCCTTCTGTGCCGCTTTTTGTGCAGCTTTCTCCTGGTCAGCCTTCACCTTTTCATTTCGCTCTTCCCAGAGCTTTTCCGCCTGAGGCGCCCATTGTTTGGAAATATCTTCAGTCTTGGAAGTAAGTGTCACGACGTCTTCTTCGTCCAGTAGCTGCGTCGAATGCGCACCAGTGCGCTGTACCATCATGCGCAGTTTCTCTGGATTATCCAGGAGCGGGCACGGACGCAGGTGGTTTTCGTTGAACGGCTGGTTGGACTGATATTCTTTGAAAAGCGGCTGCTGCAGCGTTTCTATGAGACTGTGATCGTGGATATTCATGTTCGAGTAGTGAATAAATGCGCAAGGCTCCACATCACCAGCGGCATTGATATGCAGGTAAGAGCTTCCACCCGCAATGCAGCCCTTTACATACTCACCATCGTTCCAGAAATCCAGAACGAAAATGGGCTTGGTCTCGCGGATTTCCCTCACTCGGCGATACATGTAGGTGCGCTGCTCAGGTGTGGCCAAGAGATCCAGTTGCGCATCCTTGCCAAGCGGTATATACGTAAAGTACCAGCCAAAGCGCGCTCCCTTGCTCACCATAAAATCGATGTATTCGTCCGAGCCGACAACTTCGGTATTATATCGATGGTAACAGGTCGAGAAGCCAAATGGCACGCCATGGGCTTTGAGCAAATCCATGGCCTCGATCACCTTTTTGTAGGTTCCCTGCCCGCGGCGCATGTCTGTCTCTTTTTCAAAGCCCTCAACACTTATGGCAAGCACGAGGTTTCCCAGTTCCGCTGAGGCTTTTGCAAACTCCTCGTCTACGAGCGTTGCGTTCGAGAACGAAAGGAAGAAACAGTCGGAGTGTTTTTTTGCCAATTTGAGCAAATCGGCTTTCCGAACGAGTGGTTCGCCGCCCGAGTAGATGTACATGTAGATCCCGAGTTTTTTGCCTTCGTTGATGATCCTGTCCAAAAGATCGTAGTCCATATTGGCGGTCTTTTGGTACTCTGCAGCCCAGCATCCGGTGCAGTGCAGATTACATGCGGCCGTTGGATCCATCAGAATTGCCCATGGAATGTTGCACCCGTATTTTTTTGCAGCTTTTTCACGAACAGCCATGGACGATATCTCGCTGTTAAAGGCCAGGTTGGAAACAAGCTTGGTCATGCAGGCTGGTGATGTCTCCTTCAGAAGGTTGCGGACCATTATGTTCCAGTTGTTGTTTGGATCTTTGGCGATTGGCTCCAGTGCATCGAAAGCTGGAGAGAATTTTCCCGCTACGTCGAGTTTCCGGGCCCATTCCAACAGTTCTGGCATGTTTTTCTCGGGATCTTCTTTAAGGTAATTGACCTTGGACATCACGACGTTTTTCGCGAGACGCATGGTTAACGACATACATACCTCCCACTTCAAAATAGTAACTAAGGATGGTCCCTTCCCTCGGACAATAGAACTGGAGGCCATCTGGAACTTAAAATGAGCGGTCGGATCGGCCGGTTTCCTACCTTGCTACCAGGGGTAATCGCCGCGCCTTTCGATTCGATCCTTATTACACAGTGTTATTTTTTATTAACTTAAAAGTTACATATAAACTATACTATGTGTCAACATATGTGTCAACACAAATGTTGAATTGCCCAACACAAGCTTTTTCGTCATAATCGAACAACCTATGGACGAAGTCAAGACACAAAACGTGACCAGTTTGAGCCGCTCGGAAAAGCGGCTCGCTGCCAAGGGCGGGGTGGCATCGGTCAGCAAATTGACCGAGGTTGCGCTGCGCCGTTTCAACATGATCGAAGAAGGCGACAGGATTCTTATCGCTGTGTCGGGCGGTAAGGACTCCACAACCCTTGCCTGCGATCTTGCCGCAAAGCGTCGTTGGTGGCCGATCCACTACGAAATCCAGGCCATTCACATTGCCACGGATTTCTGTAACTGCTGCAAGAAAACCAGCTTAGTCTCACTCTTGGAATCGTGGGACGTGCCATATGTCTCGATCGATGTGCCGGTGATAGGGCGCTTAAAACCTGGTCGCTCGATGAATTGCTATTGGTGCTCTACGCAACGTCGAACTGAGCTTATTCGCTACGCGATGGCCAACGGCTACAACAAAATCGCGCTGGGGCACCACTTGGACGACATCGTGGAGACTTTACTCATGAATATGCTTTATAAAGGTGAGATCTCCGGAATGTTGCCTGTACTCAAGTACAAAAAATACCCGCTTTCGATAATTCGACCTCTCGCGCTGTGCGAGGAACGCCAGACCTTCGCGTACGCCGAGGAAAAGGGCTTTCGCTCCGCAGTCTGTACGTGTCCGTTCGGCCAAGACTCCAAGCGCCGCGAGGTCAGAAAGCGCGTCGAGGCGCTTACCGGCGGCTCGTCGTCCCAGAAGCGGCGCCTTTTTGAGTCGAGTCTCAACATCAAGATGGAATGCGATCCGGAGCTTCGTTAGCGAATTTCTTGACTTCTGCCTGCGCCGCTGCGATGCCTATCAAGGTACCTGGGCCCCCAACGCAGCCGCCAGGGCAGGCCATGCCTTCCACGAGGTTGGGTTTTGCCTTGCCGGATTTGATCTCCGCCAACATGTTGCGGCAGTTCTTAAGGGTGTCGGCGCGCATGAATTCGATTTTTTCCACGCCGAACTTGACCTTGGCGGCTTCGGCTATGGCCTCGCCCACACCGCCTGCAACGGCATAGCCTCGGCCCAGGCTACTCGCTTCTGGCGGGAATGCCTCGGGTGGGATAGATGCAAGGTCTATGCCTTTGGCGGCAAAAATGGCTGCCGTCTCCTCGTAGGTTAAAACATGGTCGACATAAGGGCGCAATTCGGGCTCGAGCGCCTCGGCCTTTTTTGCAATGCAGGGGCCGATAAAGACAATCTTTGCGTCCGGGTACTGTTCCTTTATGATTTTGGCGGTCTCAACCATCGGGGTGTAGGAATCCGCAATCTGATCGGAAAATTCCGGATAGAAATGGCGGGCGGTCTTGACCCAGGAGGGGCAGCAAGAAGTGCCGAGGAAACCCTCCTTGCCTTCGCCTAAGCGTTTGGCAAGAAGCAGGGTGTCCGAGTCCGCGCCGAGGGCCACCTCTTTTACGCCTCGGAAACCCACTTGCCTGAGACCTGCAGCGACGGCGCCAGGCTTTACGAGCTTGCCGAACTGGCCCACGAACGATGGCGCTACCAGGGCAAATGGCCGCCCAGATTCCGGACCTTTGAGCTGGAAAAGCACCTGCACCAGTTCGGTCTTGTCCGAAATGGCGGCAAAAGGGCACGACACGGTGCAAAGCCCGCACGCCACACACTTGGATTGGTCTATAGAAGCAAAGCCCTTTGAATCGGAGTGGATGGCGTTGACGCCACACGCAGCCGCGCAGGGCCGAACCATTCTGGTTATGGCCTGATAGGGGCAGGCACGCTGGCACTTGCCGCACTTAATGCACTTGTTCTGGTCTATGAGCGCCTGGCCTCCATCTTCTTTGAACGAGATAGCCTGCACAGGGCAGACGATGGAGCAGGGGTGCGCCATGCAGGCCTGGCACATGTCGGTGACGATAACCTTGTCTTCCGGACATTTCTCGCATGCCGCCCGGATGACGTTGATAAGCGGCGCTGTGATCACTTTCTGGTCGGTAAATGCCTGTTCGATGCCTTCTGTGACGGGCATGTTGTTGGCTTCCTCGATGAGGGGAAGGCCAAAGGCGAGCCGCATCCTCTGCCTGACAATGGACAGTTCCCGGTACGAACAGCACCGGTAGGACGGTTTTTCCATGTCGATAATCTGAAACGGAATGTATTCGATGTCCTTGGGCTGTTTGTCTTCGAGGATGAATTTGGCGATGGCCACAAAAATCTTGCGTCGAATGTCGGTACAGGGCGTGTACAGGCCACGCATTCTTTCAAATACTTCAGGCATAGGAACTCCTTCCCAAACGATGCTCTCTATAGCAATTTTATGCTGCCAGGAGTGCTTATTCAATGGCAAAGCAAACACGGCAAATGCAGCAAACACGGCAAACACGGCAAATGCAGCAAACACGGCAAACACGGCCAGATAAGATTTGGTGCATTGTTCATACTCGTTTGAAGTGGCTTGTAGTCGCTTGTATAGTGGCTATGCACCTGTTGCACAAGAAAGGCGAGTGGGCCACCATAGGGATACTAATACCTATGAGTACCTGAGAGGTTCTGAATCATGGCTAGTTATGCGCTTGGGCTCGACAATGGCGGTACAGTGACCAAAGCGGCACTGTTCGATTTGAAGGGCAACGAAATTGCCGTGGCTTCGCGACAAACGCCCGTACTGGCTCCCCGACCCGGCTATGCCGAGCGCGATATGGACGATCTTTGGCGGAGTAACTGCGAGTGTATCCAAGAGGTTCTGCAAAAATCCAATGTCGATCCTGCCTGCATTGTAGGTTTGGCCGTGACCGGTCATGGCAAGGGCTTGTACGCGTGGGGCAAGGACAACAGGCCGGCGTACAAGGGCATTGTGAGTACCGACAACCGCGCGTGGCAGTATCCCGAAAAATGGAAAAAGGAAGGTACTGCCGATCGCCTTTACCCTCGGCTTTGTCAAAAACTGATTCCGAGCCAGCAGGCCGCACTCTTAGCCTGGCTTAAAGACAATCTCCCAGAAGTGTACAAAAACATACGATATGCTTTTCCTGTAAAGGATTATATTAGGTTCAGACTGACAGGAGAGGCACGTTTCGAGGCCACGGATATTTCGGGTTCAGGACTTATGAACGTACGCGACGCACGGTTCGACCGCGACCTTTTGGAAGCATTGGGAATCGGCGAGGCCTTCGATATGCTGGCGCCGCTCTGTTACTCGGCGGATTTGTGCGGCAAAGTCACAAAAGAAGCGGCACAGCGTACAGGTCTTCTGGAAGGAACGCCGGTTGCGGGTGGCATGTTCGACATTGACGCCTGCGCCATAGCCATGGATATCACCTCGCCAGAGCAGCTCTGTACAATAACCGGTACCTGGTCGATCAATGAGTTCATCTCCAAAACGCCGATTCTTGGGACCCAGATCGCGATGAATTCTCTCTATGCGATTCCCGGCTATTACCTTCTTGAGGAATGCAGTGCGACAAGTGCGGGCAACTTGGACTGGTTTATCGAAAACTGTATGGGCAGCGCGAATTCTAATCCTGAAGCCAATCTCGGTCCTGGCGCCACGGGTAAAAACGCGGGCAAAAAACCGTACGACGAGATAAACAGGATGGTCTCGGAAGTCGATCCTGCCGCCTGTGACGTTTACTATTTGCCCTTTCTGTATGGATCGAACGTTCATCCGCTCGCCAAGGGGAGCTTTGTGGGGCTAACGTCGTATCACACCACGGCGCACATGGCGCGGGCGGTGTACGAGGGTGTGGTATACTCTGCAAAGACGCATATCGACCGGCTGCTTTCGGCAAGGTCTGCACCAAAAGCCATACGCATGGCCGGTGGGGCCGTCAATTCGCAAGTCTGGGTGCAAATGTTTGCCGACGTATTGGGAATCCCCATCGAAACGGTAAGAGGGGTCAAAGAATTGGGCGCCATGGGGTGTGCAATGGCTGCGACGGTTGCTGCCGGAGTTTATTCCGACTATATGGAGGCGGCCAAAGCTATGGTTCGCGTCAACGCTCCCGTCGAACCGGACTGGGACAAAAATCGAGTTTACAAGGAAAAGTACGGCAAATACTGCGCCGTCCGTGATGCCCTCGATTCGGTGTGGGACAGATTCGCCGTATAAAGTCGTATGAAATCTGTGGTACGACATGATGACAGGAGTGGCAATTTGATAGCCATGAGCAATTTGAAAGCCGAGAAAGGAGATTTGTATGCTTGAAGAGTTAAAGAATGCGGTCTTGAAGGCAAATCTTGAACTGCCCAAATATGGCCTTGTCACTTTTACTTGGGGGAATGTATCCGGCATTGACCGGCAGAAGGGACTTGTCGTCATAAAGCCATCGGGCGTCGAGTACGACGTCATGCAGGCGGATGACATGGTAGTAGTGGATCTAGCCGGCAAGGTGGTGGAGGGTAGGCTCAACCCTTCTTCTGACATGCCGACCCATGTCGAGCTTTACAAGGCCTTTCCTCACCTTGGAGGTATTGTGCATACTCATAGTCGTTGGGCAACGATCTTTGCGCAGGCGGGCATCGGCATTCCTGCGCTGGGAACCACCCATGCTGACTCATTCTACGGCGAAATTCCCTGTACCCGCGCCATGACAACAAAGGAAATAGAAGGTGATTACGAAAAAGAAACCGGCACCGTGATAATCGAGCGGTTCCGATATCTTAATCCCGACGACGTGCCCGCTGTCCTCGTGCGGAGTCATGGTCCCTTTACCTGGGGCTCGAGCCCTGCCGAAGCGGTGCACAACGCCGTTGTCCTGGAAGAAGTGGCCATGATGGCTTGGCATGTTTTGGCCCTGCAAGGCGAGATTGAACCCATGCAACAGACTTTGCTGGATAAGCATTTCTTCCGCAAGCATGGACCGAATGCGTATTACGGCCAGAAGTAACCATGTAGGGGACACAAGCGTTGCAACTTGCGAATAAGTCTGACAAGCGAGAGCGATACGTGATGAAGAAATACCAATTAGGGCTTTACGAAAAGAGTATGCCGGCAAACCTCACCTTGCACGAGAAGCTCGTAGAGACCAAACAAGCCGGCTTTGACTATATGGAACTCTCCATAGACGAAACCGAAGAAAAACTTGCTCGGTTGCAATGGACAAAAGGGGCAATAAAAGAACTCGTAAACGCAATGGCGGACGAGGCTGTACCCATTAAGTCCCTCTGTTTGAGTGGGCACAGACGGTATCCCCTGGGCCATCCGGATCCTGCGGTCCGGAAGCGCAGTCTGGAAATCATGCAGGGAGCCATTGTGCTGGCGGCACGACTTGGAGTGCGCATAATTCAAATCGCAGGCTACGACGTCTATTACGAACCCTCTACCGATGCAACGAAGCAGGATTTTGCGCAAAACCTCGCTCTTGCGGCAGAAATGGCTGCGCGTGAGGGAGTCGTACTCGCTTTTGAGACCATGGAAACCGAGTTTATCAACACTGTTTCCAAAGCGCTTGCCTGGGTAGACGCAATTCAGTCGCCCTACCTGCAGATTTATCCGGATTCGGGAAACATCTCGAACGCAGCGCGGCTGTATGATGGGAATCCTTGCGACGACCTGCGGACGGGGCGCGGTCATCTTGTGGCGCTCCATCTTAAGGAGGCAAAGCCCGGTGTCTATCGGGACTTGCAGTACGGAGAAGGTACCGTCGATTTTCCTTCGCTCGCGAGCACAGCCTATGAGCTGGGTGTACGGCTTTTTGTGGGCGAATTCTGGTACGACGGAAAGTCCGATTGGCGCCAGACGCTTCGCCTTAACGCAAAATTCCTTAGGAATGCGATTGCCTGAACTCGGAATGCAATAACCTGAACTTATTTCGGTCCGTTTTTTGATACCGGGGTTTCAGCAGGTAGAATACTTAAAAAATCGTTAAAAGAATACGCGTCTTTTTTGCAGTTCTGCGCTCTTGAAGGTAGTCAACCTTATTGCCTGTTTCATAGTATTGGCGAAACGAAATAAGGAGCGTTTATGCGTACGGAGCGTACACAACAGACAAGGGGTGTGGAACAGGCAAGAACTCGCGACGGTTTTGCATCGAGCATTGGCGCATTTGCGGCGACGCTTGGTTCAGCAGTGGGCCTTGGGAACATTTGGAAATTCCCGTACTTGACTGGCTCAAATGGGGGCGGTGCATTTGTTCTGGTCTATTTGGGTTCTGTTTTTTTAGTAGGCTTGCCAATTCTTGTGGCAGAACACCTGATCGGACGGAAAACGAGGCTCAACGCCATTCACGCGTATGGTTCGATAGTGCCTAAAGCTAAATACTGGTCTTTGATTGGTTGGGCAGGATTCCTTTCTGCAATCTTTATAATGGCATTTTATACCGACGTTTCGGGCTGGGTTTTTGCGTACATATTTAAGGCGATCGCAGTCGCGTTTACAGGTGGCGGGCTGAACGCGGAGACCTTTGCTAGCTTGGCAGGGGGCACGTGGGAACCACTTTTGTGGCAATTCCTCGTTCTGTGCCTGACGACGACGATCATTGCGTCTGGTGTTTCCCGCGGTATCGAGCGGGTGACCAAAACCTTGATGCCAATTCTGTTAGTGCTTCTTATTTTATGCGATATTCGCGCCCTCACACTTCCGGGGGCTTTTGCAGGGGTTACCTATCTTTTTAAGCCGGATTTTTCAAAACTCACAGGAGGCGCGATTCTTACCGCGCTGGGTCTGTCGTTTTTCAAGCTGTCGCTTGGCATGGGCACCATGACGACCTACGGCTCGTATATGCCGGAAAGCACCAAAATAGTTCCAAATGCGACACGTGTGGCCTTGGCAGATACAGTGGTCTCGCTCTTGGCGGGGCTCGCGATTTTCCCGGCAGTTTTTGCCTTTGGAGAATCGCCTGCAGGTGGACCTGGACTTCTTTTTAACATAATGCCGCTTATTTTTTCCAAAATGCCGCTTGGTTCTTTATTCACAGTCATTTTCTTTATTTTGAGCGCGATCGCGACGATGGGAGCAATGCTGAGTCTTGTGGAGGTGCCGGTTTCCTGGATGGTGGAGAAGGGCAAGATGAAGCGCCCGGTCGCGGCATACCTCACCGGCGCCATGATGTTTGCCTTGGGGATCCTGGCGACGCTTTCGCAAGGGGCTACGCTTGGCAACGTTAAAATAATGGGCAAGAATTTCTTCGATCTCTTTGATTTTCTTTCGTCAAATGTGCTTCTGCCGATTGGCGGGTTGGCCATAGCGATCCTTACAGGCTGGCTATTGAAAAAGCAGGCTATTGTGAATGAGCTGGAAAAGGGATATGGTGATGGAAAGAAACCGGGATATATCCAGCTGGTATATATCTTTATTAAGTACGTTTCGCCCGTGGTAATTTTTGTAATAATTCTAAACGGATTTGGTATCGTCTAAAGGGCAGGCGGTAGAGGATAAAAAGAGGGCCCCGCCGCACCGCACGGGGGCGGGGCGGCGGGGCCCTCTTGGGCAGCCAATGGCTTACTCCATCCTAACTACACGCTCAAGTTCACACTTTCCCGCATCTCGGCTTCCCGCCGCAGTTGCGCGTTGGAAAGCGCCGCATAAGCGCCATTCTTCTTCAGCAATTCCGCATGGGTACCTTGCTCGACAATCTGGCCATGATCTATCACAAGAATGTTGTCGGCACCGCGGATTGTAGAAAGTCGATGGGCGATTACAAAGCTCGTGCGCCCTTCCATGAGGGCAAGCATGGCTTTCTGAATGTTGACCTCGGTTCTAGTATCCACCGAGCTTGTCGCTTCATCCAAAATGAGGATCGAAGGATTGGCCAGCACGACGCGGGCAATAGCGAGAATCTGCCGTTGCCCCTGGCTTAATGAGCCACCATCTTCGCCCAGCACTGTATCGTAGCCGTTGGGCAAGTGCCGTATAAAGTCATCCGCTTCACAGGCCCGCGCTGCCGCCTCTACTTCTTCGTCTGTAGCTTCCAATCGGCCATAGCGAATGTTTTCTCTGACAGTACCGTTAAAGAGGTAGGTATCCTGCAAAACAATGCCTAAAGAGCGTCTCAGATTGTCCTTTTTTATCGTCTGAATATTGTGTCCGTCGATAAGGATTTCACCCGAATCTATATCGTAGAATCGAGTGAGCAAGTTCACTATTGTTGTTTTCCCCGCACCGGTAGGTCCAACCAGCGCAATGGTTTGGCCAGGCAAAGCGTGCAGGTTGATATCCTTTAAGACAGGTTCCCCTTCTTTGTAAGAGAAATACACGTGACGGAACTCTACGTCGCCCTTTATTTCTTTGAGTTCGATAGAATCGGGTGCATCCACAATCTCAGGCTGCTCGTCCAAGACTTCGAACACACGCTCTGCGCCTGCAATTGCTGCCTGAATAAGGTTGTACTGGTTGGCTATTTCGTTTATTGGCCGTGCAAACTGTTTGGAATAGCTCAAGAAGGCGGCAACAACACCCACGGTAAATTGTCCGGCTATGGCCAAGGCGCCACCTGCTGCTGCGACAACGAGGTAGCTGAAATTGTTGATAAAGTTCATGAGTGGTGGAATTGTACCAGAGTATATCTGAGCACTGGTGCCCGCAACCTTAAGCCTGACATTTATGTCGTCGAATTCGGCAATTTCGGCTTTTTCCCGACCAAAGGCCTTTACGACGTGTTGTCCAGAAACACCTTCCTCAATATAGCCATTTAAGCGGCCCAGTTCGGTCTGCTGTGCAGTAAAAGCCTGCCTGGTGCGTTTGGATATCCTCGTTGTAACAAGCAAGCCTAAGGGAATGATTATCAAAGCAAGAAGCGTCAGGATTGGGCTCAACGTGAGCATCATCACAAGGGAGCCTAGTAATGTCACCGTACTGGAAAAGAGCTGCGTAACGCTCGTGTTAAGAGTCATATTGATGGTTTCTACATCGTTTGTCAGGCGGCTCATGATTTCACCATGTGGCCGCGCATCAAAATAGCGCAGAGAAAGTGTTTGGAGCTTGGCGAACAGTTCTTTTCTAATATCGCGCACTGTGTCCTGCGCTATACGCGCCATGACGAATATCTGCAACCATGAAAAGAAGGTTCCAGCAAGATAGACGCCGACGAGGGTAAGAACCAGATTCCATAGTTTGGCCAAGTCGACTTTCCCTTTACCAGCAGCCATTATGTCGACTGCTTTACCGATAAAGAAAGGCCCGGAAAGCATCATGACCGAACTCATTAAGACTGAGAGAAAAACGATTATGAGCTTGATCTTATGGCGGTCCAGATATCTCCACAGGCGTTTTAGCGTTTGGGCGGAATTCTTAGCCTTCTCTCCTGGCCCCATGAACGCCCTTCCGCCGCCGCCACCTCTACCACCGCCAAAGCCGCCACCTCTACCCATTGGAGCAGCAGCTACCGGTTTAGTATTTTCTGACCCCAAAGAACTTTGTGTCTGTTCTGGGGCTGATTCTATTTTAGTTTTGTTATTTTCAGGCATTGGTTACTCCTTCGGTTACCTGTGAGCGGTAGATGTCCTGATAAATCTCGTTCGATTTCATGAGTTGTTCGTGAGTCCCTTCGCCGGCAATGCGACCATGGTCCAGAACGAGAATCTGGTCTGCGTCCAGAACAGAGCTAACGCGCTGAGCAATTACCAGCATTGTCATGCCTTTTTCTTCGCGTAGCCTTGTCTGAATCGTGGCCTCTGTTGCCATATCGACTGCACTTGTGGAATCGTCCAAAATGAGAATTGTTGGTTTGCGCAAAATTGCGCGGGCGATACAGAGTCGCTGACGCTGTCCACCAGAAAGCCCAACACCACGCTGGCCGATAATCGTATCAAACCCTTTTGGGAACGACTTTACAAAATCCAAGGCGCAGGCTACCCAAGCCGCTTTTTCGATCTCTTCGTCGGTAGCATTCGGGTTTCCCCAGCGAAGGTTCTCCGCTATTGTTCCGGTAAAGAGTACGGAGTCCTGCGGCACCAGGCCAATCTTTGAGCGGAGTTCCGCAAGGCCCATGGTTCGTATATCTTTGCCCTCAAGATAAATTGCACCCGAATCCACATCATAGAAACGGGGGATCAAGTTAATAAGTGTGCTTTTCCCCGATCCTGTAGAACCGAGAATACCGACGAGGTCGCCCTTATTAACCTTGAAAGAAACGTCGTAGAGCACAGGTTGGCTATCGGCGATTCGCGGATAATGAAAGGTTACATGGTCGTATTCCAGCACCGGTGTCGGCATTGCAGACGACGATATTTGAATCGGTGTATCCAAGTCTCCAGGGCGCAGGATAGTCTGCACCTGAGTGGTCTCAAGCGCTGTGGCATTTGTGCTGGTATTTGCGGTGTTGTTCGCGGTGTTGTTCGCGGTGTTGTCGGTGATCCTGGGCCTGTTGAGATGAACGGCCTCGAGCTCGCTTTCACCTTCCTTGTTGAGAACCTCGGCAATTCGGCGGGCGGAAGCCACTGCTCGTGATGCGTTCATAAGCACAAACGAAACCATGAGTAAACTGAAGAGGATCAATGAAAGATAGGTGGTAAAAGCAATTACTTTGCCCACTTCCATCGTTCCCAGATTGACTTGCTGACCGGAAAACCAGACGGCCACGACCACGGCCATGTTCATTATGAGGAACATGATTGGCAGAACCAGACCTACCATTCTGGTTCCAGTCACCGTGATTTCTGCCAAATCATTGTTTGCTTTGCCAAAACGCTTCTCCTCATAGTCGGAGCGAACGAAGGCCTTGATCAATCGGACGCCGGCCAGGTTTTCCCGCATAATGCCGTTGACACGGTCAAGGGCAGCTTGCACCTTCCTAAAGAGTGGAAAGCCTTTCATAATGACGAACGTCAGCGTCACTACAAGGATCGGCAGCACAAAAACCAGAATGAGCGAAAGGCCAGGGTTGATGGCAATCGCCATTATAATACCGCCGATGAGCAAAATCGGTGCGCCAACCATGATTCGCATCATAGAAAGTGTTAAGTTCTGCACCTGGACTACATCGTTCGTGAGTCGGGTAACAAGTGAGCCAGTGCTAAACTCATCCAACGAGTCGAACGAATAGGTCTGCACCTTCCTGAAAAGCCTCGAACGCAGATCCGAAGCTGCGGAAAGGGACGCCTTGCTTGCATAGTAAGTACACGCAATGCCGCCAGCCATACCGACTACCGAGATAAGGAGCATGAAGAGTCCTGTCTGCAAAACCGTACTCAGGTTTCCGACACTGACACCCTTATCAACAATGGTGGACATGAGTGTCGGCAACGAAAGGTCGCCGACGACTTCCACGGCCATCATCACGACAGCTAACAAAGCCCACTTCCAATAAGGGCTCAGAGCGCCAAATATTACACTTGAAGCAGTCTCTGGTTTAGCTGGCTTTGAAGTCCTGGATACAGTCTTGGCATTGTCATTTTGAGACATTGTATTGCTGCTTGCCTTAGAGCTTTCTGCCATTTTTATCTCCTGGAGTGCAGTGTTATTTTCCTTCTCTAATGCACTCCCTTTCTTATGCTTTTTCTGTTGCAACTACATTCTCCTTATCAGTTTCCAAATCCTCATTGGTTTTCATATTCCCAGGCAATGGAAGTTCCACACCCGCAACGTTGCCGCGCCCGAACGCAAGCATCGACGCAACGTCTCTGCCTGAAAGGTTCTTAACCATATTGTCGTTCATTCTTACGACAAAACCACTAAGCTGATTCAAGTCTTCCGCACTAAAGCCATCAAAGCACTCTTTATCGATGGCAATATAGCGATCCCGCAATTCTGTACCCATAGAACGGCCTTGTTCCGTGAGTCTAACCATGGCACAGCGGCGGTCTTTTTGACTTATGTCGCGCGCAATGAGCCCCGCTTCCTCCATTTTGGAGAGCATGACCGTAATAGTTGCAGGCCTGCGGCCGATAGTTTGGGCAAGCTGCGTTTGCGTCATACTGCCATGTTCCATAAGCGTAAAGAGAACATACGGTTGGCCTGGATAAAGCCTGAATTCGTTGAGAACTTCTTGTGTGCGTATAAAACGGAGCCTGGCGAAATCAGTCAGCAATTTGCCGACGACCTCAGGGGTGATTTTATCCATAAACGCTATGTCTCCAAAAATCTTGTACACCTTACATAAACATTATACAGTGTTCATGTAGAATAGTTAGCCTGCTAACAGTTGGCGAATATAGCGAAATCGACACAGCGTGGTCAACAAAATGGGCAGAATTTTCAAATATTTTAAAGAAAGTTCAGCGCCAAAGGTCCGTAATATGGAAATCCGCGGCAAGAAAATTCGCAAAGACAGACCATGTGGTCTTAGAAATATCGTACTGAACGCCGAACCCCAGGGCTCGGTCCCGCCGGCCATAATAAAGGCTTCCCACACCAAATGGGGTTAACCGCAGGTATACATGTGTAGAGTGCGCAGAAAAAGAAGGTTCCGAGCCCGTTGGTGCTGCTTGCCACATAGGGTGAAAGCCTTCCAGAACCCCGGCGGTGAGAAGCATTGAGTAAATGGCCGTTGGCTTATCCTTGCCGATATATCTTGGTCCTAAAATAGAATAACTGGCGGCAGCATTCAGAAAAAGCGTGCCGGCGGGCGCGGGCGCCACTTCGCCGATGAGCCCCAGGTTGGTCTCAAGTCGTGGGGTGAGGCCCAGCGTTGCCCCGAGCTCTGCGTAGGCGCCCGGGCCCGCCGGCCTGTACGAATCGGCACCAGCAAAAAAGGTCCAGGTTGACGCGGAAAGCGACAAGTCCTGGCCGTGCACACTGCCTGGCACGACGAACGCTACCAAAAGCGCTACCGTGGCAAAAGCCATTAGGGCAGTTCGGCTGTTATCGTTTGATTTGTCTTTTGATATAAGAAATTGCTTCATAGAATCCAACCCGCTGCAAAAACGTTACTCAAGTCTCTGTTCAACATCTTGCCAAATACCCCGCGCCGTGCGGCCTTGCGAGGTCCCAGAAGAGCAGCCATGACCTCACGATTAATAAAAGAAATAGGTAAAATCAAAGAGCCTGACTCCCCAACCGCCATATTTCAGATGACCATCCAAGACAACATCGAACGCTCCCATGGTGTAATAACCGTCGCCGGAAAAAAAACGCAAAGGCTGACACGAAACCAAGAAGATCTCTTTTCCTGCACCGCCTTGCCCCGCTTTTTCTCCAAAGGGTTGCACGTAAGCCCCAAAACTCACCATCGGTGCCAGGCTTACTCGTCGTACGAAGAGTTTTCCAAATGGATGCGCAAGGTACCTTCCAAACGTCACATCACACGATAGCCCTAGGTACGAAGCATCAAACTCCCATGGATTGAATGGCAAAAGCCAGTGTAATCCCAATGCCGCACTTACAAAAGGGCTCTGAACCGGGTCAATTCCCAGACCAAAGTTCACGTATTCCGCATCAGGCAACAGGTCTGGCGCTGCATAGCCTTGCAGGGTGACGGAATAGAACAAAGTCCTTGAAGGACCCAGCCGCTCCTGATTCGTGGTCTTTGCCGCCTGAGTATTTTGTGCAACCTGAGTATCTTGTGCAAAAACATTACCCCGCACGGCCAAAACGAGAACGAGGGCAGTTAATATAGAGCACAGCTGACGTTTCATACCTCATCCCTCATGTCTCAGCCCCCAATCACCATGACAAGATACTGGAGAAAATTGTTGAAAGTCCGGTAACTCTTAGCTTCCTCTAGAGTCACAAGCCTTGTCTGTGCCGTCAGGCTTTGAAGATTCTGATAGGCTTGCTGCACGACACGCGCATCATTAAATACAAATTCCATCTCCCTAGATAGGTGCTCAGAACGAAAATTGAAGTTTGCACTGCCAAAAGCCACCAAGGTTTGGTCTGCCATCATGAGTTTGTAATGAATAAAGACCTTTTCTGGCGATGTGTACAAATAAACGTTTGCACCTGCATCCATAAGCGGTTGTAGACAATAGCCCATGGCGCGATCGTAAGTATCCATATCTCCGTGATTTGAGATTAAGATGTTGACTTTTACACCTCGAGATGTGGCTGACCGGATCTTGTCCAGAAGTTCGTTGGTCACAAAGGAAAATGACTGTATCATCCAGATTTCTTTTTTGGCATAAAGAAAAAAGGCATCGAACATCGCGTCCGTAGTTCCCTTATTGTCGAGGCCCTGATCCGCAAGCCACAACGAAGTTTCCGGTGCTTCAACGGGTTGAATGGGGAAATCTGCCGGGTCTATATGCTCCGGAGAGAATGCGTTCCACGTTACACAGAACGAGCGGACCATCCGGCGCACCACGTCTTCGCTTTCGACTTCCACGGTGGTATCCATCTGCCCGCCTTCGGCGAATGGAGCCAGCGACTGCTGGTTAATATTCATGCCGCCTGTCGTGACATATTTGCCATCCACAATCCAGTACTTCCTGTGTTCCCTGTCCAGTAAATTTACGGTCGTAAAAAGCCGTTCTCCGGAAAAGCTATTGTATTCGGCGACGTGTACCCCCGCCTTGGCAAGTGTCTGCGAGACAACGGGGAGCACCTCTTTAGTCCCGATTCTATACTGCAAATACGACGAAGGATCCACAATAAAGTAAACGCGCACACCCTGTTGCGCTTTTTTCATTAGAGCGTCGTAGACTGGTGCGGAA
>Ga0209098_1002425_pt1 | contig 16481 bp, 12 predicted proteins | sample AD_JPNHW1_MetaG_FD_184429 | JGI IMG/M metagenome (GOLD analysis project Ga0209098, IMG submission 184429) | Active sludge microbial communities of municipal wastewater-treating anaerobic digesters from Japan - AD_JPNHW1_MetaG (SPAdes) (version 2) | ecosystem: Engineered > Bioreactor > Anaerobic... | reverse complement strand
CCACCCGCGCCTCTTCCGAAAGGAGGAGGTTGCGGCTCTGCTGCTGGGCGTCCGTCTGCTGGGCGCCGGGCCGGACGAAGATCCGGCCGTTGAAGACGGCCCTGGCCTTGTCGTCCACGATGGCCTTGTGGAGCTGGCGGCTGGTACCGTGGGGCCTGGTGTGGTCGATGAAGGAGTGGGTGTCCGCGACCTGGCTCTCCCCCAGCAGGGCGAGGCCGTCCAGGGTCAGTTCCGATTCCTCGTCCGTCAGCACCACGTGCGGGGTCTGCCGGGAGAGGCGGGCGCCCAGGGTGACGGTGCGGCAGGTGTAGCGCCCCCCCCGGTCCACCCGGGCCTGGAGGCTGGCGATGTGGAACGCCTCGCGGGACTCCCGCTGGACACGCTCGTGGACCACCTCGGCGCCCTCGCGGACGTGCACCTCCGCCACCGCGTTGGTCAGGGTCCGGCCGCGTCCCGCATACTCCTCCACCAGATGGAACTCGGAGCCCTTGTCGGCCACCACCAGCAGTCGCGGCAGGGAGCACGTGGGCTGGCCGCCTTCCTGGTCGCTGACGAACAGGACGTGCAGGACCGGCTCCACCTTGAGGTTCCTGGGCACGAAGAGGAAGGCGCCGTCCAGGAAGCGGGCGGTATTGAGATTGGCGAAGATGTCGCAACGCTCGGGGGAAGCCAGGCGGCCCAGGGAACAGGCGGCTTCCGAGGCACTGGACAGGCGCAGCATCCGGACCCCCGGCGGCAGGGCCGAGATGTTGCTGTGGCGAGGATCGAAGTGGCCGTTCACGAACACCAGCCGCGTGCCCCGGGCCTCGGGAAGGATCCGGTCCTTGATGTCCACGTCCCTGGGCTGTCCGGGCGCGAAGGTCTCCTCGTGGAGGGCCTTCAGGTCGGTGTATTTCCAGTCCTCCTGCTTCATCGTGGGGAACGCCTGGCCCGCCAGGGCCTTCTCGGCCGCCTGGCGGACGGGCTCCCACTCGGCCGGCCGCGGTCCGTCGAGCAGGGCGGTCATCGTGCTGCATTCGGTGAGGGTGGCCATCACGCCCTCCCGGCCGTTTCCGGTTTCAGCCAGTCGTAGCCCCGGTCCTCGAGCTCCATGGCCAGGTCCATGTCGCCGCTCTTGACGATGCGGCCGCCTGAGAGCACGTGGACCCTGTCGGGGTGCACGGTCTCCAGGATCCGCGGGAAGTGGGTGATCATGAGGAGGGCGCGGTCGGGGGATTTCTGGGCGTTCACGGCCTCGCCCAGCACGCGCAGGGCGTCGATGTCCAGGCCCGAGTCCAGCTCGTCCAGGATGGCCAGGGTCGGCTGGAGGACGCTCATCTGGAGGATCTCGTTGCGCTTCTTCTCGCCGCCGGAGAAACCCTCGTTGAGGCTGCGGTCCAGGAAGGCCGGGTCCATCTTCACGCTCTGGATCTTCGCCTGGATGAAGTCGTCGAACTCCAGGGGGTCCAGTTCGTCCCGGTCTTCGGCCTCGGCCTTCTTGTTGTAGGCCAGGCGGAGGAAGGAGGCATTGCTGACCCCGGGGACCTCGATGGGGTGCTGGAAGCCGAGGAACAGGCCCGCCCTGGCCCGCTCGTCGGGCTGCAGCTCGAAGAGGTTCCTGCCCTGGAAGAGCACCTCCCCGCCGGTCACCTCGAAGGCCGGATGGCCCGCCAGGACCTTGCCGAGGGTGGATTTTCCGGACCCGTTGGGTCCCATGATGGCGTGCACTTCCCCGGCCTTGATCTCCAGGTCGATGCCCTTGAGGATCTCATTGCCATGGACGGAGGCGGAAAGATTGCGGATCGACAGCATCTATGACTCCAGGGATTCAACCGCGAAAGGCGCGAAAGCGCTTCGCGCTCGCGAAAGGAGAAAGGGATTGTTTTTTAGCGTAGTTTCGCGTTTTCCGCGGTTTCATCATGTCTACCCGACCGAACCTTCCAGTTTCAGGCTGAGCAGCCTCGTGGCCTCGACGGCGAACTCCATGGGAAGCTCGCGGAAGACGTCCTTGCAGAACCCGTTGATGATCATCGAGATGGCGTCCTCGGCGGGGATCCCGCGCTGCTGGAAGTAGAAGAGCTGCTCCTCCCCGATCTTGCTGGTGGTGGCTTCGTGCTCCACCCTGGCCGACTTGTTCTGCACCTCGATGTAGGGGAAGGTGTTGGCGCTGCACCGCTGGCCGATCAGCATGGAATCGCACTGGCTGTAGTTGCGGGCCCCCTCCGCCTTCGGGGTCACCTTCACGAGGCCCCGGTAGCTGTTGGCGCTCTCCCCGGCGCTGATGCCCTTGCTGACGATGGTGGACTTGGTGTTCCGGCCGATGTGGACCATCTTGGTGCCGGTGTCCGCCTGCTGCTTGTGGTTGGTGAGGGCCACGGAATAGAACTCGCCGACGCTGTTCTCGCCCAGGAGCACGCAGCCGGGATACTTCCAGGTGATGGCGGAGCCCGTCTCCACCTGGGTCCAGCTGATCTTGGAGTTGCGGCCCTTGCAGAGGCCCCGCTTGGTGACGAAGTTGAAGATGCCGCCCCGGCCTTCCTTGTCGCCGGCATACCAGTTCTGGACCGTCGAGTACTTGATGTTGGCGTCGTCCAGGGCCACCAGTTCCACCACGGCCGCATGGAGCTGGTTCGTGTCGAACTGCGGCGCCGTGCAGCCCTCCAGGTAGCTGACGGAGGCGCCTTCCTCGGCGACGATGAGCGTGCGCTCGAACTGGCCCGACTCCTTGTTGTTGATCCGGAAGTAGGTGGAGAGGTCCATGGGGCACGCGACGCCCTTGGGGATGAAGCAGAAGGATCCGTCCGTGAAGACCGCGCTGTTCAGGGCCGCGTAGAAGTTGTCCGAGTAGGGCACCGCGGAGCCGAGATACTGCTTCACGAGATCCGGGTGTTCCCGCACGGCCTCGCTGAAGCTGCAGAAGATGATGCCCAGTTCAGAGAGCTTCTCCTTGTAGGTGGTCGTGACGCTGACGCTGTCGAAGACCACGTCCACGGCCACGCCCGCCAGGGCCTTCTGCTCGCTGATGGGCACCCCGAGCTTCTCGAAGGTGCGGACCAGTTCAGGGTCCACTTCGTCCATGCTCTGGTACTTGGGTTCCTTCTTCTTGGGCGCGGAATAGTAGACGATCTTCTGGAAGTCGGGCGTCTCGTAGTGGACGTTGGCCCAGGAGGGCTCGGTCAAGGTCAGCCAGTGCCGGTAGGCCTTGAGGCGGAACTCCAGGAGCCAGTCGGGCTCGCCCTTCTTGAGGCTGATGAGGCGGATGGTGTCCTCGGAGAGCCCCGGGGGGGCGCTTTCGGATTCGATGTCCGTCACGAAGCCGTACTTGTATTCCTGGCCGGTGACCTGTTGCAGAGACGAACTCATGGCTGCTCCCGTCGCCCCCTATTGTCCAATCCATACCAAAAAAGTCAACATTGGAAATCGCCTGGAAGGAACCTGGGGATCGACTTGTGATGGAAGCCCGCCGTCCCGCTACGTGGAGGCTTCGGGAGTCTTCTCCAGGTCCTTGACCAGGGCCTGCATCTTGCTCTTCAGGAGGTTCACCTGGGCTTCGGCCAGGTCCCCGGGAACGGCTTCGAGTCCGTCCTGGAGGGTCTGGAGGGCGTCCTCCCGCTCGCCCAGGGCCGCCAGGGCCGTGCCGAGCTGGAAGTGGTTGATGATCGTGGGCTCGGACTTGAGGACCGGCTCGATGAGTTCCACGACTTCTTCCGGCTTGCGCATCTCCATCAGGTACTGCCCGAGCAGGGTCCGGGCCCGGGCTTCCTGGCCGGGGAGGGGGCTCGCCTGGAGGCGCCTCACCTCGGCGAGGTCCTCCTGGCCCACCTTGCCGTTCATGAGGCGGTAGGCCTGGCGGATGATGGCCGCTTCCCAGGCCCCGCTGCTCTTGGGATGGGCCTTCAGGAAGGTGTCCAGCGCCTTCATGATGGCGGCCTCGTTCTCCTGTTCCATCAGGGGATCCACAGCGAGGCGCAGCGCCTGGAAGCAGAGCCTCGGATGGCGGCTGGAGGCCGCGAAGGTCAGCGCCTTCGGAATGGCGGTCTTCGTGTGCCTCTTCGCGGCGATCTGGAGCTCGATCCAGTCGGCCCGCTCGCTCTGGTCCTTGCGGCGGGCCTTCTTCAAGGCCACTTCCGCCTCGGCGAGATTGCCCTCCTTCAGCCAGTCCTCGGCATCGTCCAGCAGGAACCGGGCTTCCGCCTTCCCGCCCCGGGCGGAGCGCAGCTGGGCGGGGTTCTCGGCGTCCAGGAGCAGCAGCAGGTCCGGGTCGCCCGGATGCTGGCGGAGGAGGTCCTCCAAGATCGAGAAGGCCTTGGCTCGCTCGTTTCCAAGGATGTAGCCCTCGGCCAGGAGCTCCCGGACCATGAGGTCGCCGGGCACGTGTCCCGAGGCCTCCTTGAGCACCGCGACGGCCTTGGCGGCTTCCCCCCGGGCCAGGAGCACCTCGCCCATGAGGGAGAGGGTATCCCCGTCCCGCTGGATGTTCAGGGCGTCGCCGGCGGCTTCCAGGGCGCCCTGGAGGTCCTCCTCGTCGAGCAGCAGCTCGCAGAGCTGGATCTTCGGTTCCGCCTCGTCGGGCCGCAGTTCGATGGCCTTCCGGAGGGCCTCGATGGCCTCGTCCACCCGGCCGGGTTCGTCCTTCAGGACTTTCGCCAGGAGCATCCAGGCCTCGAAATGCCTCGGACTGAGCTGGACCACGCGCTTGGCCAGGTTCTCCGATTCCTCGAAATCCTGGGCGACTTCCTTCAGGGCGGCCACGGTGAAGACCAGTTCGTAGTTCTTGGGATCCAGGGCAAGGGCCTGGGCGAGGCGCTGGGCCGCCTCGGCGAGCTGGGCGGAGTCCAGCAGGGCGGAGGTCTCCAGGAGGGCGCGCCTCAGCTGGGACATGGACCGGGGCTTGGCGATGGGCAGGATCCTGGCCCGGTAGCGGGTGAAGAGCTCCCTGGCGCTGATCAGCTGCAGGTTCTCCTCGACCAGCTCCTCCCAGCGGGTGGAGAAGGCCTGGCCATCCAGCTGGCCCCGCTCCTCCATCTGCTGCACCAGGGACATCAGCCCGTTGCGGAGCATGACCTCGGAGCGCTCGAGCCTGCCCAGCTGGTCCGAGACCGTCTCCAGGTAGGTCTCGATCCGGCGCAGGTTCTCCTCGAGGCCGGTGATCCGCTCCAGGAGATGCTCGTCCAGGTCGTCGCCCGCGTTCTCGTCGCTCTCCTCTTCCTCCCAGCCCTGGTCCCCCGTGACGATGAGCAGGCGCGTCCCGCACTTCCGGCAGGTTTCCCGCTCCCCCGGATTCCAGGTGAAGCAGTTCTGGCAGTAGGTTCCCGGGATTTCCGTGTCCATGGAACCAGGATAGCCGGGCCCTGTTCCGGGTGGGGGCATTCCAGCGTTCCGGAAGCCTGGTTGATCTATCCTTGGGTTTCCGAGGTGGCCGTGAGCCGTGAAGAGAAGAGACAGGAAGCCATGGACCTGGTCGGGAGGGCCTACCAGCACCACATGAAGGGCGAACTCGACCGGGCGATCGAGCTCTACGGCCAGTCCCTCGCGGTCTTTCCCACGGCGGAGGCCTATACCTTCCGGGGCTGGGCGCGTTCCGGCGGGCCTGCCCCGGACTTCCCGGCGGCCATCGCCGACTGCCAGAGGGCCATCGACCTGGATCCGGAGTTCGGGAACCCTTACAACGACATCGGGGCCTACTACATCGAGATGGGCCAGCTGGACGACGCCGTCCCATGGCTGAAGATGGCGCTGAAGGCCAAGCGCTACGAGAACTACTGCTTCCCCCGCTTCAACCTCGGCCGCGTCTGCGAAGCCCAGGGGCGCCTGGAGGCTGCGCTCGAGCACTACCGTGCGGCCCTGGAGGAGAACGCGGGCTACGCGCAGGCGGCCAGGGCCGTCGAGCGGATCGAGGCCCGCCTGGGGACTCCCTGAGCGATCCTGGCCGGAGGGTGTCTAGGACGGCACGAGCTTCAGGGGGATCCGGAGCTTCCGGCCCCGCCGGAAGATCTCGAGCTGGACCGTTCCGCCCATGGGTTCGGCCTCGAGGGCGTCCAGGAAACGATCGTGGTCGGGGGTGGCCTTGCCGTTCACCGACAGGATGACGTCTCCCAGGACGTAGCGGTTGCCGGATCTCGCGATCCCCTGCAGGCCCGCCCTGTCGGCGGCGCCGCCATCGCGCACCTGCAGCACGATGACGCCCTCCGGCGCGTTGAAGTAGGAACGGTAGGATTCCGGCAGAGGATCGAACCCCGGGTCGGGCCGGGCGGTCCTTCCCCGCGAGATGAGCTGGGGCACGACCCGGTTCACGGTGTCCACCGGCACGGCGAACCCGATGCCGGCGCTGCTTCCCGAGGTGCTCTGGATGGCCGTGTTCACGCCGATGAGCCGTCCCGAAGTGTCGAGCAGCGGACCTCCCGAGTTGCCCGGGTTGATGGCGGCGTCCGTCTGGATGACGCCGGAGATCCTCCGCCGGGTGGCGCTCTGGATCTCCCGGCCCAGGGCCGAGACGACCCCGGTGGTGAGGGTCTGGTCGAGCCCGAAGGGGTTCCCGATGGCGAGCACCCGCTGGCCCACCTGCAGGTCCGAACTGGTGCCCAGGGGAATCGGCCTGAGCTGGGCCGGGCGGGTCAGGAGCCGCAGGACGGCGAGATCCTTCTCCGGCGCGAGCCCGACCACCTCGGCCTTGTGGGTGCTGTGGTCGCTGAGGGTGACCGCCAGCTCCTGGGCCTGCTCGATGACGTGGTAGTTCGTGACCACGTGCCCCTGGTCGTCCCAGAGGAAGCCGGTGCCCGTCCCGGTGGGCACGGCCTGGACGTCGAGGCTGAACCAGTCCTGCCGGTAGGCGATGGAGGTGATGTAGACCACGGAGGGCCTGGCCTCCTTGAACCGGTTGATGAAGACCTGCTCCTCGGGGAGGAGCGGTCCCCGCTCGGCGATGGGCCGCGGGGAGGCGGGCTGGTGCAGGATCGCCTGGCTGCTGCACCACCCCACGAGCACGCCCGTGCAGACCAGGAGGGTGACGATCGCGGCTCTTCGCATGGGAACTCCCGCAGGGATACCGATCCTTCAAATATGGATCCGCGGGAAGGCCCGGGGGAACGCAAATCGTGCAGCGCCATGGGCGATGCGCCTGCCGCGGCCCCGAAGACCTCCCTGCGGTTTTCCGGCTCGACGTGCCGCGAGGACATCGAGACTCCACTGGACATGGGGCCTCCATGGGGCCGACGGGTGCTGGGATGGATCCAGGTGGGGGCTGTCTGGGAGGCAGTGGATGGAGATATGCTCGCGACAAGGGTTTATGTGAAAAAATGCATAAATATTTTTCGTTAACATAAAAAATGGAAAATATTATTCTATTAAATATTTGCTTGGAATTTGTATGGAATACGAAGGATTTTTCGAATGAAAAGAATAAAATTTTTCATTAACAAAATTTTTGGATAAATGTTATCTCTTCCAACCATGCCAGGATGTGGCATCCTTGAGCCATCGATTCAGCAGCCGTCGATCGCCTGGGTTCTAGGGCGCAGGCGGCGTCACCCGGTGGTCCGGATTGGAGAAGCGTCATGAGGAAAGAGAACGTGAAGGTCGCGATCTGGGGCTTTGGCGCCATGGGAAGTGGAATGGCCGAGGTCCTGCTCCGCAAGAAGGGCGTGGATATCGTCGGTGTCTGCGACATCCATCCGGCCCGGCAGGGGAAGAGCATGTTCGAGGTGCTGGGCGTTCCCAAGGGTGACCGGAAGGACGTGGTCATCCAGGGGGACATCGCGAAGGTTGTCAGCAAGGGGTCCGCCGACGTGGTCCTCCTGGCGACCGACAGCTTCACGCGCAACGCCTTCGGCAAGATCAAGCAGATCGTGGAGCTGGGCATCAACGTCATCTCCACCGCGGAGGAGATGTCCTATCCCAAGGCGAAGGAGCCCGAGTTGGCCGCCGAGATCGACCGCCTGGCCAAGGCGAACGGTGTGAGCGTCCTGGGCACCGGCATCAACCCCGGCCTCATCATGGACCTCCTCGTCATCCTCATGACCGGCGCGTGCACCGACGTCGAGTACGTCAAGGCCGAGCGCGTGAACAGCCTCTCCCCCTTCGGCCCCGCGGTCATGGAGGAGCAGGGCGTCGGCATCTCCCTGGAGGATTTCAACCGGAAGTCCAAGGAAGGCCACCTGGCCGGCCACGTGGGCTTCAACGAGTCCGTGAACATGATCTGCGACGCCATCGGCTGGAAGCTCGACAAGCCGGTCGAGCAGACGATGGCCCCCATCGTCTCGAACGTGCTCCGCAAGACCAAGTACGCGGAAGTGAAGCCGGGCGACGTCGCCGGCTGCACCATGAAGGGCTTCGGGACGGTCGGCGGCAAGCTGGCCGTGGAGATGGTCCATCCCCAGCAGATCGAGCCCCAGCTCGAGGGCACCGACACGGGCGACTATGTGATCATCAAGGGCACGCCGAACGTCAACCTGGCCAACAAGCCCGAAGTGCCCGGCGGCATCGGCACCATCGCCATGTGCATCAACATGATCCCCCAGGTCATCAATGCGCGCCCCGGCCTGCACACCATGATCGACCTGCCCGTTCCCCGCGCCATCATGGGCGACATGCGCGAGCAGATCCAGGACTGACCTGGAACGGTCGTGAGCGAGGCCATGATGGGCTCTGTCTCGAATTTCCGCATCTAGCACGGTCGCACCCCGGAGGCCTGCCGGTCGCGGAATCACCTTCCGCGCACCCCCGCCTCCGCGGGGCGGCCTTTTTCAAGGACCAAGCCATGAGCAAGATCGCCAAGGGAACCTGGGTCGAGATCGAAAGGGTGCTGCTCAAGCCCGAGGAGCGTGCCCCCAATCTTCCGGAAGAGACGCGCAGGTGCCCTTATCTCCTTCACATCTCGGGATTCCTGCAGGAGGATGCCGCGATCGGGGATACGGTCAAAGTCCGCAGCCTCATCGGGCATGAGCACACGGGAGTGCTGAAGGTCGTCAATCCCAGCTACGCCCACAGCTTCGGGCCCACGGTGCCCGAGCTCCTCAGGATCGGAAGGAGGGACAACCAATGAGCGCGCCGAACCGGGACATGTCCTACGCCGCCGTCATGGCGCGCAAGAACGAGATCATGAAGGCGTCCATGGGCATGGACTACAACGACTTCATCCAGAGCCCCATCGCCTTCGACTACGAGCGCATGATGCGCGAGACCGGCTACAGCATCGAGGACGTCGCCCGCATCCAGGCCGAGTCTAAGGTGGGGAACACGCCGCTCTTCGAGCTGCGGAACCTCACGGAGGCGGTGCGGTCCTTCGCCGGCCCCGGCAAGGGCGCCCGGATCATGGTGAAGGACGAGGCCGCCAACGCCTCGGGCTCCTTCAAGGCACGGCGGGCCTCCATCAGCGCCTTCGAGGCCCGGAAGAAGGGCTACAAGGGCGTGGCCACGGCCACCAGCGGCAACTACGGCGCGGCCGTGGCCAGCCAGGCGGCCATGCGTTCCCTGAAGTGCATCGTCCTCCAGGAAGTCTTCGATTCCAGGGGCGTCGGCCAGCCGGAGATCGTCGAGAAGAGCCGCGCCTGCGAGGCGTACGGCGCGGAAGTGCAGCGCCTTTCCGTGGGGCCGGAGCTCTTCTACCAGCTCCTGATGACCCTGGAGACCACGGGCTACTTCAATGCCAGCCTCTACACCCCCTTCGGCATCAAGGGCGTGGAGACCCTGGGCGTGGAGGTGGCCGAGCAGGTCCGCAAGTACTGCGGCAAGGATCCGGACGCGGTCGTCATCACGAACGCCGGAGGGGGCAACCTCACCGGCACGGCCCGGGGCCTCATCGCCGCCGGCTGCAAGACCCGCATCGTGGCCTGCTCCGTGGACCTCGGCGGCCTGCACATGGCCTCCGACACCGACTTCAACCGGAAGTCCTTCACCACGGGCCACACCGGCTTCGGAGTCCCCTTCGCCACCTGGCCAGACCGTGTGGACGTCCCCCGCAACGCCGCCCGCAGCCTGCGCTACATGGACGAGTACCAGCTCGTCACCCAGGGCGAGGTCTTCTACGTCACCGAGCTCCTGACCAAGCTGGAAGGCCTCGAGCGCGGCCCGGCGGGCAACACGAGCCTTACCGCCGCCGTGACCCTGGCGCGCCAGATGGACCGCGACCAGATCGTGGTGGTCCAGGAGACGGAATACACGGGAGCCGGCAAGCACCACAACCGCCAGCTCTCCTTCGCCCGCGAGAACGGCATCGAGGTCCGCGTGGGCGACCCCCGGGAGAATGTCCCCGGCAAGGTCATCGTCATCCCGGAGCGCCTGGAGCAGGTGCGCGGCATGAGCCAGGACATGGACAAGCTGCGCATGTCCTACCTCAGGAACGCCAGCAAGGCCCACCCGGTGGCCCAGTGGAGCGACGGCGACTTCGCCTTCCTCGCCGCGGACCTCAAGGAGGACCTGGCCTGGGTCAAGGCCGCCGCCGGGAAGCTCTAGCAACCGCAGGGAACCGGGCGCGCAGGGCTCCAGTACCCCCATCCTGCGCGCCCGGGTTTCCGGATCATGCTTGTTTTCTTGTCATTCCCGATCAAGGAGAGATCTTTATGACCGACGAACGCATCGCCCGGTTCGAGAAACGCCGGGAGGAGCTCAGGAAGCTGAGCGACGACCAGCTCAAGGAACGTTTCTGGACGCTGTGCAACCAGGTGGTGGAGCCCATCGTGGGGCTCGCCAGGACCCACACCAGCCCGTCCATCGAGCGCTCGGTGCTGCTGCGCATGGGCATCGACAGCGTCAGCTCGCACGGCGTGGTGGACCGCATCGGCGAGGCCGGCCTATTGGGCAAGGGCGCCGGCCACGTGGTGCTCAAGCTCGCCCAGAAGACCGGCAAGGATGTGCGGGCCGCCGCCGCCGCCATCCTCGAGGACAAGGAAGTCCTCCAGGGACTGTTCTGATTCCGACGCGAGAGAGATGACACCATGACGAAGAAACCCCTCGAACCCAACAAGAAGCTCGACATCGAATACATCCTCGAAGGACTCGAGAACTACCATCCCGCCCGCAAGGGCTGGACCTGGCGCGAGGTCCCCTCGGAGGGCATCGACATGGGCCCCTTCCACTACAGGGACATGTCCAGGCCCTTGAAGAACTCGATCGGCCTGCCCGCCTCCAAGTACTTCGACCACATCGACCCCCAGCCCAAGTGCGTCGTGACCGCCGAGATCGCCTCCGGACGATTCGAGGACGACCTCCGCCGCATGCGCATGGCCGCCTGGAACGGCGCCGACCACATCATGGTCATCCGCACCACGGGCCAGAGCCACATCGACGGCCTGATGGAAGGGACGCCCGAAGGCACCGGCGGAGTGCCCATCACCCGCAAGCAGATCCGCGCGAGCCGCAAGGCCTGCGACCTGATCGAGGAGGAAGTCGGGAGGCCCATCAACTTCCACAGCTACGTCTCCGGCGTGGCGGGACCGGAAGTGGCCGTCCTCTTCGCCGAGGAGGGCATCAACGGCGCCCACCAGGACCCCCAGTACAACGTCCTCTACCGCAACGTGAACATGTACCGGTCCTTCGTGGATGCGGCCGAGGCCAAGAAGGTGATGGCGGGCGCCAGCATCTTCCAGATCGACGGGGCCCACAACGCCAACGCCACCGCCAAGGCCGGCTGGCTGGTGATGCCCGAGCTGATGGTGCAGCACGGCATCAACTGCGCCTTCTCCGTCGCGGCGGGCATGCAGAAGGACCTCATCGGCCTCAGCACCGTGCCCCCCGATTCCCCGCCGGCCCCGAAGCTCTGGTACGACCTGCCCTACGCCGTGGCCCTGCGCGACTTCTTCAGCGACTACAAGATCCGGGCCCAGCAGAACACGCGCTACATCGAGGCCGACATCGAGGAAGCCGTCCGCACCCACACGGTGGACACGCTGATCTCCATGCTCACGAGCGCGGACATCCAGAGCACCATCACGCCGGACGAAGGCCGCAACGTGCCCTGGCACTACAACACCATCCGCGGCGTCCAGACCGTGAAGCAGACCTGGGCCGCCCTGGACGGCATCAAGGAACTCGTGAGCCTCAGGCACGAAGGTCCCCTGGGCGGGATGGTGCGCGACCTCAAGGAGCGCGCCGTGGGCTTCCTGGAGGAACTGGTGGAAGAGGGCGGCTACTTCGCCGGCGTGGAGAAGGGCTTCTTCGTGGACTCCGCCAAGTATCCCGAGCGCAACGGGGACGGCATCGCCCGTGACGGCAAGGGCGGCGTGGGCGTCGGTTCCATCGTGCCCCGCGACAAAGACTACTACGCCCCGGTCTGCGACCACTTCGGGAACAACCACCTGCCGGCAGGCGTGAAGCATGCCTGCGATCCCATCCACGGCTGCACCCTCTGCGACCCCGCCAAGATCGCCTTCATCGACGAGCTGGACCCCGAGGATTCCTGCGGCAAGCGCCTCGAGGCCACCAGGCCCTACCGGACGGGCAACCTCATCAAGCCCGAGGCCGAGTGGGCCGGGGACGGCACGGTGCTGGTCCAGCTCTTCGTCCCCCAGAACGAGGACATCGCGCCGGTCTACGCGCTGGAGATGGCCAAGAAGATGGGCCTGGCCGATCCGGAAGTCGTGAACACCATGGTCCTGCAGCCCGCCGAAGGCTGCTTCGTCGAAGTGAAGGGCAAGGTCACCTTCGACATCGACAAGACCACCCTCAAGATCCCCGAGAAGGAAGTGGTCCTGCCCGAGCAGGAGCTCCGCGACATCGTGAAGAAGCTGGGACTCAGGGTCGTGGCCGGGACCGTGGGCGAGGACGAGCACAGCGTCGGGCTGCGCGAGATCCTCGACATCAAGCACGGCGGCATCGAGAAGTACGGCGTGAAGTACCACTACCTGGGGACGTCCGTCCCCATCGGCAAGCTGGTGGACGCCGCCATCGAGACCGGCGCCCACGCCATCCTCATCTCCACGATCATCAGCCACAACGACATCCACCGGGCCCAGATGAAGAAGCTGGCGGAACTCTGCCAGGAGAAGGGCATCCGCGACAGGATCATCCTGATCGCAGGCGGGACCCAGGTGAGCCGCGACATGGCCAAGGAAACCGGCCTCGACGCCACCTTCGGCCGGGGCACCAAGGGCATCCACGTCGTGAACGCCATGGCGAAGGCCCTCAAGGCCCGGGGCGTCGTGTAGCAGCATCCGCCACGGAGAATTCGGAGAAGGCCCTCCCGCTTCCTCCGCGTCTCCGTGGCGTTTTTTTGAGGCCCTCATGCCCAACGAGATCGAGATCCTGACCATCGAAGTGGGAAGCACCATCACGAAGGTGAACGGGTTCAACCTGGCCGAGGGGGGAGGATTCGAGCACGTCGCCCAGGGATTCGCGCCCACCAGCGTGGCCCAGGGGGACGTGGGGCTGGGGGTCCAGCAGGCCACCGCCGACCTGGAATCCCGGTTCGGGGCGCCGGTCGGCAACCCGGAGATCTTCGTGAACAGCTCCGCGGCGGGCGGCCTCCGCATGACGGTCCACGGGCTCACCTACAGCATGACCGCCCGGGCGGCCCGGGAGGCCTCCCTCGGCGCCGGGGCCATCGTCAAGATGGTCACGGCGGGGGCGCTGGACGACTTCGAGCTCGAGGAAATCTCGGCGATCCATCCCAACATCATCCTGCTCGCGGGGGGCGTCGACTTCGGTGAGAAGGCCACCGTCCTGCGGAACGCGGAGAAGCTCGCCTCCCTGAAGCTGACGGTGCCCGTGGTCTATGCCGGGAACGTGGCGCTGCGCAAGCCCATCCATCACCTGTTCCACGAGGCGGGCATCGAACTGCTGCTGGCGGACAACGTCTTCCCCGACGTGGACGTCCTGAACATCGAGCCCCTCCGCCACCTCATCCACGAGGTCTTCAGCCGGCACATCATCCATGCGCCGGGCATGGCCAAGTTCGCCGAACTGACCCACTGGGGCATCCTCCCCACGCCGGGGGCCGTCCTCCGGGGCACCGAGCTCTTCGCGGAGGTCATGGGCGACTGCCTGGTCTTCGACGTCGGCGGCGCCACCACGGACGTCCACTCCGTCACCGACGGCAGCTCCGAGTTCGCCTCCAAGCTCGTGGAGCCGGAGCCCCGCGCCAAGCGCACGGTGGAGGGCGACCTGGGGGTCTACGTCAACGCCCGCAACATCATGGACATGGCCGGCGACGAGGCCTGGGAGGCGCGCATGTCCGACCTCCAGGCCATGCCCGCCACGGAGCGCGAGAAGGAACTCACCCGCTGGCTCTGCGCCCGCGCGGTGGAGGTCGGCGCGAGGCGGCACGCGGGGGTCGTCACCGACCTCTACACCCCCACGGGCAAGAAGAAGATCGTGAAGGGCAAGGACCTGACCGCCGTGAAGTGGGTGGTGGCCACGGGCGGAGCCCTGACCCGCATCGAGGGCGGCGCCGACTGCCTCCGGGCCATCTGCACCGGCGCGGGCAAGCATCTGCTGCCTTCCAAGGAGGCCCGCATCCTCATCGACCGGAACTATCTGTTCTCGGCCCTGGGCACCCTGGCCCAGGCCTATCCGGAGGAAGTGAAGCGGACCTTCGAACGATGGGCGGGCGCCGAGGGAGAGCTCGCGAAGAGCCTGCTGGGCGAGGACCCGAATCCGAGCTAGGCAGTCGCGGGATGCAGCCCAAAGCGAAGTCGATTCAACAAGGAAGCAAGGGATGAAGGGGATGGAAAGCCAGCGAGGATCGAAGGCCGGGCGCCTCCACCCTGTTCCCCTTGTTCCCTACCTGCCGGTGTCTGTCCCCTGAACCTGGAGTCCTCTCATGTCCTTCGGTACCCCTCGTCTCGAAATCCATCCTGACCGGATCGCGGCCAACGCCTGGTCCGTGATCCAGACCTGCCATGCGCACGGGGCGCAGGTGGCGTGCGTCACCAAGGTGACCTGCGCCCATCCCGCGGTGGTCCAGGCCCTCGAGCAGGGCGGCGCGGACATGCTCGCCGATTCCCGGATCCCGAACCTGGAGGCCGTCGCCGGGACCGGCACGCGGCTTCCGCTGATGCTCCTGCGCATTCCCGCGCCCAGCCAGGCGATGGACGTGGTGCGCCACGCCGACCTGTCGCTGAACTCCAGCCTCCAGACCCTCCAGCTGCTGTCCGAGGCGGCCGAATTCCTGCACAAGCGGCACCAGGCCATCGTGATGGTGGACGTGGGCGACCTGCGCGAGGGCGTGTGGCCGGACCGCGCCGTCGAGGTGGTCAAGGGGGCCGCCAGGCTCCCCGGCCTCGAGATCCTGGGCCTGGGATGCAACCTGGCCTGCTACGGGGGCGTGATCCCGAGCGTCGAGAACATGAACGCGCTGATCGCGGTCCGGGACGCGTGCCGCAAGGCGACGGGGCTCGACCTGGCGGTCCTCTCCGGCGGCAACAGCTCCAGCCTCCCGCTCCTGGCCTCCGGCCGGATGCCGAAGGAGATCAACCACTTCCGGTTGGGCGAGTCGATCGTGCTGGGGCGCAACGTGCTGGACCGCAGTCCGTGGCCCGGCACCCGCCAGGACACCCTCCGGCTCCTGGCGGAAGTGGTGGAGCTCGAACGCAAGCCCTCCGTGCCCATCGGGGACCGGGGGCAGAACGCCTTCGGGGAGACCACCGAGTTCGAGGACCGCGGCGTCCGTCTGCGGGCCATCTGCAACCTGGGGCGCCAGGATGCCGTCCTGGACGGCCTGGAACCCGAGGATGAGGGGATCATCGTCGTGGGCGGCAGCAGCGACCACCTCATCCTGGACGTCGAGGACGCCCGCGGGCGGGTCAGCCTGGGCCAGGAACTCGCCTTCCGCCCGGGCTACGGGGCCCTGCTGGCCCTGGCCACCTCTCCCTACGTGCAGAAGGTGGTCGTGAAGGACTGATGCCCGGCCCCGGTGGGCGGTGATGTAAAACACAACTCACCCCAACTTTTCCGTGCGTTTTCGCTTGGTAATCCGGAACCTTGGTGGTGTGATTTTCACAGAGGTTTCAACATGCTCTATCAGACTCATGCCCGTGTTCATCTTGGAAATATCCGCAAGAACATCGAAGGGATCCGCAAGGCCCTAGGCCCCGGCCGCAAGGTGCTCATCGCCGTGAAGGCCAACGGCTACGGCCACGGCTCGGTCCCGGTTTCGCTCATGGCCGAGCGCACCGGCGTCGCGGACTGGCTCGGCGTCGCCACGGTTCCCGAGGGCATCGATCTCCGGAAGGGCGGCGTCCGCCTTCCGATCCTCAAGCTGTCCCACGCCTTCCCCGAGGAGATGCAGGCCGCCGTCGAGAACGGCATCACCCTGGCCGTCGGCGAGAAGTCCAACATCGAGGCGCTCCAGTCCGTGAGCAAGGCCCTCGGGATCAAGGCGCGCGTGCACCTCAAGGTGGACACGGGCATGGGCCGCATCGGCGTCAGCGTGGAGGAGGCGCCCGCCCTGGCGCGCTTCATCGAGCAGGAATGCCCCGACATCTACCTGGAGGGGGTGTTCACCCACCTGCCCGTCAGCGACGACAGCCGGCAGATCCCCTTCACCAAGGCCCAGATCGCCCGCTTCAAGC
>Ga0209098_1002424_pt1 | contig 16481 bp, 15 predicted proteins | sample AD_JPNHW1_MetaG_FD_184429 | JGI IMG/M metagenome (GOLD analysis project Ga0209098, IMG submission 184429) | Active sludge microbial communities of municipal wastewater-treating anaerobic digesters from Japan - AD_JPNHW1_MetaG (SPAdes) (version 2) | ecosystem: Engineered > Bioreactor > Anaerobic... | reverse complement strand
GTTTGAACTCCACTTTGGCAGCCTGCCCTTGATTGGTTGCGCGCGCAAATTCGCCGAGGCCTTCACCTTCCCCGGGGGCGCCTTCGACAACCTGGAGTACTATGGCAGGGACACGCGCCTGGACGCCGGGTTGGCGGAGCCTGAACGCATGCTGCTCTTTGACCCGCAGACCAGCGGCGGGCTGCTGCTGGCGGTTCCGGAGGGCAGGCTGGAAGCCTTCGCGCGGGCAAGAGAGGCGGCAGACCTTCCGGCCTGGGAGATTGGCCGGGTGGTTGAAGGGCAGGGCATCACAGTATTCGCGGACTGAACAGCGCGAGGGTGAGATTGAGGGGGGAAGGCTTGTCCATCTATAGTTTGTACATAAGCAAATATCACGCGGCAACCACCGTATGATGGGTTATGGAACAAGACCCGCTCATCCGCAGGGAGATAAGCGATGCAAGCTGAAGACATGGCCACGGCTAGCCCGCCAACCCTTTACACCATCGGCCACAGCAATGTGCCGGCGGAAAAAATCGTGGACCTGCTGCGCCAGTTTCAAATCGCGCTGTTGGTGGACGTACGCAGCCAGCCGTACAGTAAGTATTCCAGCCAGTTTAATCGTGAGATCTTCGCGCAAACCCTGCGAGAGGCGGTGATTGACTACCGCTACATGGGCGACATCCTGGGCGGCCGGCCAAATGACCCCTCCGTTTACAAAGATGACCGTATCCCCGAAGAAAAAAATAATCGCCAGCGCGCGCTTGATTACGCCAGGATGATGAACCGCGCGGAATTTCAGCAAGGCATCCGGGAACTGATGGACCTGGTAAATTCGCGGCGGGTGGCCGTGATGTGCTCCGAAGAGAACCCGGCGGTCTGCCACCGGCATCTGCTGATTGGCTGCTATTTGGCTGAAAAAGGCTGCGGCGTGCTGCACATCCGCGGGGATGGCAGCATCATCACGGAAAGCGCGCTGGCAGGTGAAGTGCGTGACCCAAACACTGATCAGCTTTCACTTTTTTAGGAGGAGACATGAAACTTAAAACCATCGGCTTCACACAGAAATCCGCGGAGGAATTTTTCGCGCTTTTACGGGAAAACGGCGTGGAAAGAGTGGTGGACATCCGTGAGCACCCCGGCGGACAGCTTTCGGGATTTGCCAAGCAGGGTGACCTGCGCTATTTTTTAAAAGCATTGAACAACTGCGACTACGTGCATCTTGAAGAACTCGCGCCCAGCGCGGAAGTGTTGAAAGCCTACCGGGCTGACCACAACTGGGAGAAATACCGGGGTGCCTTTTTAAAGCTGATGAAGGAACGGAACATCCCGGAGACTTTGGACCGCAAATTGTTCGAGGAAAAGACGTGCTGCCTGTTGTGCAGCGAAAAATCGGCGGACACCTGCCATCGGAAGCTGGTGGCGGAACTGCTGGTGGCGAACTGGCCTGATGTTGAAGTGACGCATCTGTAGGTCCGGCAAGCCCATGCATTGACAGCCGGAAAACTGTTGTAAAATGGGGAGGATATTTTAACAACAGAGGTAGTATGGAAGAAAACAGCAGTAATTCAGAAATTATCACCAGTTTTGAGAAAAACCGCACGGAAACCATCGTTTTTAGCCTGAATGAATTCAAGGGCAAAATGCTGACGGACATCCGGGTGTATGCCCGCCTGGCCAGCCGCGAAGAACCAACCCCCACGCGCAAAGGCGTGAGCTTGCCAGTAGAAAAATGGCCCGAACTCTACAACGCCATCAAGGCCCTGGAGAACTTTTTGACCGTGGAGGGGCAGGCGGCGGAAATAGCCAAGAGCGCTTCGCAGGTGGTAAGGGTGAGCACGCGCATGTACCGGGAAAAGATGCTCATGGACATCCGCGTGATGGCCAAGTATGGCGGCGCGGAGGAATTTCGCTTTACGGACAAAGGCGTGTCGATGTCCGTGGAGTTGATTGACGACCTATTGAGCGCGGCGGGCAAGATGGATGCCGCGGTCGGTGAGCTCGGATGAGCCTGGAACAAGAACAGAAGGTTGCTTTTGGCAACCTTCTTCTTTTATAAGAGCCGGCTGCACATCCCAGGGTTTAGGCTCGCAAGCCATCCAGTTTCCAGGCAAATTCCGCCAGTTGGTAAAATTCGATGTAAAATTATTTTGTTACAGGTAGCTTGTTGTATTTCATGAAAGGAGATCCAGGAGAAAAGCTCTTTTTCGCGCCACCATCCACCCAATCTCACCTTTTAGGAGAAAACATGAACAAAAAGTTTGCCATTTACACCACTTTGTTTCTCATCTTTACCCTCCTGCTCGCGGCTTGCGCTAAGCCTGCCGCCACAACTGAACCAACCGTGGACTGCAAGGCGGAGACCGCCTCTGAAACCGTTGGCTCGTACCAGGTGCCTGCCCCTGTGAAGGGCTGCTACAACGTCGCGTTTGTATATGTTGGCCCACACGATGACGGCGGTTGGTCGCAGTCCCATGATGTAGGCCGGATGTACGTCCAGGACACGCTCCAGGGCGTTCACACCGCTTATGTCGAGAACGTGGCTGAAGGCGCCGATGCCGAGCAGGTGACCCGCTCGCTGGCCCGCAAGGGTTTTGACGTCATCTTCACCACTTCCTTCGGCTTTATGGATGCCACCGAGACCGTTGCCAACGAATTTCCGGATATCGACTTCATCCACATCAGCGGTTATAAGACCAACGAAGCCAACTTTGGTAACCTGATGGGCGCCATGGAAGACATCAAGTACCTGGCCGGCATGCTGGCTGGATCCCGTGCCAAGATGGACGGCAACCCGAAACTCGGTTACATGGCCACCTTCCCAATCCCTGAGGAACTGCGCCTGGGCAATGCTTTTGCCCTGGGTGTGCAGAGGACCTGCCCCGAATGCACCATTGATGTGCGCTTCATCAACACCTGGCATGACCCCATCCTGGAACAGGAAGGCGCCAAGTCGTTGTTTGATGCCGGCGCCCAGGTGGTTATGACCGGCGCGGACACCCCCGCCCCGGCCCTGGCCGCCCCCGAAGGCAAGTGGGGTATCACCTACGACTACAAGGGCAACTGCACGCTGGATACCTGCCTGACCTCCATGTATTGGAACTGGGGCATCCTGTATGCCAAGATTGTGGATGAATCCCGCGCGGGCACCTGGAAAGGCACCTGGGATTACTTTGATGCCGATTCCGGCGGTTTGGGCCTGTATGGCTTCATGGAAGGCGAAACCATGATGCCCGGCGTGAAAGACCTGCCGGCTGCGGACCTCAAGCTGGTGAAGGACACGCTCGCCGAGATGCTGGCTGGCAAGTTCACGCGCTTCGACGTCTTCAAGGGCCCAATTACCGACAACAAGGGCAATGTCATCCTGCCGGATGGTGTCAGCCTTCAGCAAATTGACCTGGATGGCTTCAAGGAGTTCGGCAGCACCTGCACCACCTGCATGTACTGGTGGAACCAGAACTTCACGGCCGAACTGCCCGACCTATAAAAACCAATACGACAACGAGAGATGGCTCAAATGAGCCATCTCTCTTATTCCAAAAGAAAAGACTTCCACAGCGATGACTTTACCGACATCCATCCCTGAAAGCCCCGCGGTTGAAATGCAGGATATTGTGCTGCGTTTTCCGGGCGTTTTGGCCAATGACCATGTGAGCTTCACCTTGAATAAGGGTGAAATCCACGCCCTGCTGGGGGAGAACGGGGCAGGGAAAAGCAGCCTGATGAATGTGTTAACCGGGCTGTACAAACCCCAATCCGGCACGATTCGCGTCAATGGCAAGAAAGTTGTGTTTAATTCGCCTAAGGACGCCATCCTGAGCGGGATTGGCATGATTCACCAGCACTTCATGCTGGTGCCAAACCAGAGCGTCACCGAAAACATTCTCATCGGGCTGGATGAGCCACGCTTTACGCTCAACCTGAAGAAATACGATGAGAAGGTAAGGGAACTGGCCGCGCAGTTTGGGCTGAACATTGACCCCACCGCCAAGATTTGGCAGCTTTCGGTGGGTGAACAGCAGCGGGTTGAAATTCTCAAAATCCTGTATCGCGGCGCGAACATCTTGGTGTTGGACGAGCCGACCGCCGTGTTGGCGCCACAGGAGGCGGACGAGCTGATTTTGACACTGCGAGGCATGGCCGCCCAGGGAAAATCCATCGTGTTCATCAGCCACAAGCTCAACGAAGTCCGCGCTGTGGCGGACCGGCTGACCATCCTGCGCAAGGGCAAGACCACGGCCGAGGGCGTCCCGCTGGAGGGGCTGACCAAGGAGAAACTGGCCTCGCTGATGGTTGGACGGGAAGTGCTCTTCAACCTGAAGAAATGCGACCAGGAAGCCGGAGACACCGTGCTGATGCTGGAAGACGTGAGCGCGATGAACAACAAGGACCTGCCGGCGCTCAAGAATGTGAGCCTGTGTCTGAAGGAAGGCGAAATATTGGGCATTGCAGGCGTGGCCGGCAACGGGCAGAGCGAGCTGGTGGAAGTCATCACCGGCATGCGGACCTGCACGGGGCGCATCTGGATGGGCGGCAAAAACATCGCCAACAAGACCCCCCAGTTCTCGATTGAACAAGGGCTGGCACACATCCCGGAAGACCGTGTGGGGGTGGGAACAGCGCCCAACCTGTCCATAACCAAGAACGTCATCATGAAGAACTTTGAGCACGAGCCCATCAGCCACCGTTGGCGCCTGGATTACACAGCCGCCAACAACCAGGCCAAAAAACTGCGTGAACAATACGACATCCAATCGCCAAGCGTGGAAACGCAGGCGCGCAAGCTCTCAGGCGGCAACCTGCAGAAGTTGATTTTGGCCCGCGAGCTTTCCTCCCAACCGCGCCTGGTGGTGGCCATGCAGCCCACCCGCGGGCTGGACGTTGGGGCGATTGAGGGCGTGCAGCAGCTGCTGCTAAACCAGCGTGAGCAAGGCTGCGCCATTTTGCTCGTCTCAGAAGACCTGGACGAGTTGATGGACCTTTCGGACCGGATTGCCGTGATGTACGAGGGTGAAATCGTGGGGATTGTGAACCCCAAGGTCACGGACATCAACACGATTGGCCTGATGATGACCGGCATGGCACGCCGTGGGACGGAGTGCGATGATGGCGTTTTCCCGCCGGAAGCCGGCCAGGCTGACGCAGATGCCGGGGCGCAAACCGGAGAAACCGACGAAGCAGCGCAAGCTGACGCGGAAACAGCCACACCAGAGCCGCCCGCCCCACCCGAGGAGGAAATTGAGCCGGCGATGCCGGCGGAGGAAGCGGAATACCTCCCGCCGGAGACTGAAAAAGAAAGAATTTTGCGCAAAGTGCGCGGGCCAGACTGGAATAAAGGAGGCAGACCATGAGGCTGCCTTATTCTCTGCAATTGGTGAAACGCACCGAGGAAACACCCAAATGGCTGCCGGCGGTCACATCGCTGGGGGCCGTGGTGGTCGCGTTTGTGTTCAGCGGCATCGTTTTGGCTTTGATGAAAGCCGACCCCTTACGCATTTACCAGTACTTCTTTAGGGCCGCGTTCGGCTCCTGGGGCGCGTTTTCGGATGTGGTTGTGAAGGCCACCCCGCTAATCCTGATTGGCCTGGGCTGCAGTGTGGCTTTCAGGATGCACCTGTGGAACATCGGGGCAGAGGGGCAATTTTACATCGGCGCTTTTTTTGCCAGCCTGGTGGTTTTGGTGCCGCTGGTGCCACTGGAGACAACCCCCAAGTTTGTCATCCTGAGCCTGATGGCCATCTTGGGATTGATTGGCGGCGCTGTGTATGGTTTTATCCCCGGGGTGCTCAAAGCGCGCTTCAATATTAATGAAGTCATCACCACCCTGATGCTCAACTACATCGCGGTGTTTTGGAATAATTACTGGATTTTTGGCAAGTATTCGGACGCGGGTTTCCAAATGACGCGCACCTTCCCCAATGTGGCCTGGCTGCCCCGCCTGGCCGACCTGGCCAAGCAGTACCCCGTTTTTTCGGGCATCACGCTGCATTTGGGCGTGGTGTTTGGGCTGGTGGCAGCGGTCATCGTGTGGCTGATTGTGTACCGCAGCCGCTGGGGCTACAAAATAAACCTGATTGGGGACAACCCGCGCGCAGCCCGCTACGCCGGGATTGATATCACCCGCAACATCATCCTGGTGTTCATGTTTTCTGGCGCGCTGGCCGGGCTGGCGGGCATGGCAGAGGTCAGCGGCGTGGTGCACCGGCTGCAGGAACGCATTTCAACGTCGTACGGCTTTTCGGGCGTAATTGTCGCCTGGCTGGCCAAGCTGAACCCTTACGCGGTCATCGTGGTGTCCATCCTGTTTGGCGCGCTCATCGTAGCCGGCCGGGAAATTCAGCCTTCAGGTGTCTCGTTCATGATCCAGGGCACCATCCTCTTCCTGGTCATCAGCAGTGACGTGCTGCTCAAGTATCACGTGCGGTTGGTCCGCACGGAGGAGGAAACAGCATGAACCTGGATGTCATCTTACGCGCCGGCATTTCCACCGGCACCATCCTGCTGATTGCCGCGATTGGCGAAATTTTATCTGAACGCTCCGGAATCCAGAACCTGGGGGTGGAAGGCATGATGCTCTTTGGAGCAATGGCCGCCTTCAAAGTCAGTTACGAAAGCGGGAGCGTGATTCTCGCGCTGCTGGCCGCCATCGGCGCGGGAGGGCTGCTAAGCCTCGCGCATGCCTTGGTGACCATTCACTTCCAGGCTGACCAGACCGTGAGCGGGCTTTCACTGACCTTTTTGGGGACTGGCCTGGCGCTGGTGCTGGGCGAAGGGCTGACGGGGCTGAACACCCCCACCGTCCCCAACGCGACCATTCCGCTGCTTTCGCTAATCCCCTGGGTTGGTAAAATCTTCTTCACCGACCAGAACCTGCTGGTTTACTTTGGCTATTTACTCATCCCAGCCTCGTGGTATTTCATCTTCAAGACTAAACCCGGGCTGCACCTGCGCGCGGTGGGCGAAAACCCGGCCGCGGCGGACACGCTGGGCGTGAATATCTACCGGACGCGCTACCTCTATACGTTCATTGGGGGCTGCATGGCCGGCCTGGCGGGAGCCAGCATCAGCGTGGCCATTTCCCCAGGCTGGTACAGCAACCTGACGACTTCCGGCCAGGGCTGGATCGCGGTGGCGCTGGTCATCTTCGCGCAGTGGAACCCGACCGGCGCGGCAGTGGGCGGATACCTGTTTGGCATGTTGAGGCGCTTCATGCTCGACCTGCAGGGCCCCACGATGCTGCTGGGGTACAAGAACCCATTTTTCTATGACCACAACCTGGTTTTCTTTTTACAGATGACCCCGTTCGTACTGACCATCATAGCCCTACTGTGGGGGTCTGCCAGGGCGCGCCGAAAACGCCTGGGAGCCCCGGCTGCGTTGGGTGTGCCCTACGTACGCGGCGAGCGAGGGCTCTGAGTGCCCTTTGGAGAACAACACAAAGGCGGCGGGCCACAAACCTGCCGCCTTCTGCATGCTTAGGCAAGGAAATGTTGGTCAACAGCGCTAGTTCACGCAAAGATGGCAGGCAATGAACCCACCAGACCAGAAAACGACGATGTCACTACCCGACTCAGCCCCCAATTTGGCCGCGGGCACCCAGCGATCGGGCGTGCCTGGGGAAATCATGCTGCTGCTGACCGCCTTCATTTGGGGCACCGGCTTCAGCGTGCAGCGCCTGGCCATGGCCCTGGTGCAGCCCTTCACGTTCATCGCGGCGCGCTTTTTGATTGGCTCCGTGGTGCTGCTGCCGCTGCTCGCCTGGCAGGGCGGGGCAACGCCCAAAGACAAGGAAACAGGCCGGGGGTCAGGGCGCGCCTGGCTCGTGGCCAGCCTGGGTTGCGGCGGGGTGCTCTTTTTGGCAGCGTCCTTCCAACAAGTGGGGATTGTGACCACCACAGCAGGGAAGGCCGGCTTCATCACGGCGCTGTATATCGTGATTGTGCCCATCCTGGGGTTGTTCTTGGGCAAAAGTGTCCGTCTGGCGCATTGGATGGCTGTTGGGTTGGGCGTATCGGGGCTGTATTTGCTGGCTGTCACCAGCCAGTTCACCATCCAGCGCGGGGACGCGGCGGTGCTCATTGGCGCGCTGCTGTGGGCGTTGCACATTTTGGCGATTGACCGGGCCACCCGAAAGACCTCCGGGCTCAAGGTCGCTTTTGGACAGTTCCTGGTGGCCGGGGTGCTGGGCTTCATTGTCGCGCTGGCAAGGGAAGCCCCCACGCTGGATGCATTGAAATCCGCGGGGTGGCTTATCGCGTACGCGGGCATCGTGGTGGTGGGGGTAGCCTATACTCTGCAGGTGCTTGGGCAGGTGAGGGTGCAGCCGGCGGTCGCCAGCCTGATTCTCAGCCTGGAATCGGTGTTCGCGCTGCTGGCCGGGATGCTGTTTTTGGGCGAACGCATGAGCGCGCGGGAAGGACTGGGGTGCGTGTTGATGCTGGCCGCCGTGGTGCTGGCCCAGCTAAAAAGCAAGCCGCTGGATGCGGTTACACAGGAAGACGCGGGGCCGGCACACAAGGCCGGGCAGCACGAGGATTAAGCAAAAACAGCCCTTTTGGGGCTGTTTTGGTCACTTGTATTTCAGAGGTCAGGGTTCCAGCGGATAGCCGGCGGCAATCCATGCTTCGAGCCCGCCGAGGATCGGATTGGCTCGTTTAATCCCGTTTTGTAACATGAGGAACGCCGCACGGGCGCTCGTGTTTTCAGCCGGTCAGGTACAGTAGGTGATGTACCACACCTCGGGGTCCAGGGTGGCAAGCGCGGCTTCAACATCCGCAACGGGCAGGCTGAGAGCGCCTGCAGCGTGGGAGGCCGCGAATTGTTCAGCAGAACGCGTATCCAGCAGGACCGCATCGCCGTTCTGGACCGCCTGGTAGGCTTCCTGCGGGCTAATCCGGGGCACGTCATCCTGGGTGCGCAGCACCGGGTTGCCAGCTTTACCGCGCGCACCAAGGTAGATGGAAAAACCAACCGCCACTACCATGACAGCCAGGAAGGCAATCAGGGGCCATGGGGTTTTCTTGCCATTTTGGGACCTACTGCGTTTGTTCATACGCTCATTATGCCTTATTGCAGACCGGTATTTAAAGGGTTTGTATAACCCCGCTTCAAGAAGATGCGCACGCGCAAGGCTTACCCATACGCTTAACGCCCCTTTTCCCCGGCAGATCGGGGCAATCCCCAATTGAAAATGCCCAAAACCACGAAAATGCGATAAACTCAGCACTGCTTTCACGCCGCGTGGACGACTCGCGCGGCGCCGGCCAGGTTAATGATGATTATTCAAGGCACACAGATTGTTCTCCAACAAATCCTCATTCTGTTCATGATGATTGGGATTGGGTATCTTTGCGCCCAGTACAAGGTCGTGGACGGTCAGTTGGCGCGCCCGCTGACCAACTTAATCCTGATGGTGATGACCCCCGCGGTCATCATCACCGCCTTCCAGGTCTCCGCGAAGGATTTGGAAGTAGGAAACATGCTCATCGCGGCCGTGACCGCCGTGTTGGTTTTCCTGGTGGGCGGCTTGTTGGCGCACCTGGTGTTCCATCGCGAACCGGTCAGCCGGCAGGGCATGCTCATCTTCTCGGCGGTGTTCTACAACGCCGGCTTTTTTGGCCTGCCGCTGGTGAAGGCGGTTTTAGGTGACCTGGGCGCTGCGTACACTTCCATCTTTGTGGCGGTTTTTAACGTGATGCTGTGGACTTACGGAGTGTGGTTGATGGACGGCAAGAACGGGGGCAGCCGGCTGCGCAACCTGGCCAACCCCGGCGTCATCACCGTCATCATCGTGCTGTTGTTTTACGCGTTCAAAATTACGCTGCCGGGGATAATCCGCCAGCCCATCGCCTCGCTGGCCGCGGTACAGTCCCCCATGGCCATGATCATCGTGGGTATCCAGTTCCATACCTTCCGCGAACAATTCAACCTGAAGGACACCGGCGCGTGGAAGGTGATGCTGCTGCGGGATTTGCTGGTACCCTTGCTGATTCTGCCGGTCATCTACCTGCTGACGCATGATGAAACGCTGTTCCTGGCCTGCGCGTTGACCGCGGCCACACCGACGGCCATGAACTCGGTGCTGTTTGCCACCCGTTACGAAAAAGACATAAACCTGGCCGTGCAAATGGTGATGCTTACCACGCTGGGGGTCATCATCACCATCCCGCTGATTATGGCGCTGGCGTACTGGCTGATTGGGACGTTTTAACGCAAGGTAACTGGCTTGTATGTAAAAAGATGTAATTGGGAGTTAATATAACCAGCTAATCAAGCTGACAAGTGGAATTACGAATTCCATCTCGCCTTCGGTTTAACCCTCAACGAAAAATAAAATCAGAGCCCGGTATGGCCGGTCCCCTTCTCCAGAAGGAGGCCCCACGTCAACCACCATTCACGGTATACACTGAAATCCGGCAACCCTGGGGGTCGGAATACAGAACCCCTTCAAGAATTAAGTTCTCCTTATCAGCTTCCGCTCCTGAAGAATCAAAAATCTTCCAACTGTTTGGCCCCCAGACCGTCTTGTCTATCACCATGCAGTTCGGCGCTTCAGCCTGGACGAAGGAAGCGAACATACTGCCAGTTTTATCCATAATTTTTATTCGACAGATTCCCATATTACACTCAGCAGGGAAGTTCCAGAAATCAATGGACACCTGGATTCGGACCAGCTGCTTTTGGAAACCCAACTCCGCGCAACGCTCAACCACGGTCGCCTGCATACCATGGCCGATGGTGTAACGCTCCAGGAGCGGCTTAATGTTCGTCTCCAAGGGAACCAGAACACTTGGTGGCATCTGGGATTGAATCTTGTCAACCCAGAGTGTACATTTTCCATCCGCCTGGTCTGGATTAAAGCGTGGCAATCCGGTCACGGAGACTAGAAATCCATGATGGACAACCTGGCCAGAATAATCACGCATCACCAGGTCCTTCTCTGTGAAAAACTCGGGAATGGGATCCATGGTGTTCGGTCCCTCTCCAAGTTTTACATACACTCTCAAGGTTTGTGAGTCCTCGGTGAGGAAGTCAGACAAGCTCATTCCCCGCCAGTCCCCGGAACCATACACGACATACTTTGGCATAAACACGTAGCCATCAATGGTCACCTCCTTACCCAACCTGGATAATCCCTCACAATTTTCCAGTAATTGCTGACTCGTGAGAATTTGTGGGGCAGGGGTCTGTGTTTGCGTGGGAGTCAGGGTTGGAGAAGGCACTCGTGTGGACGTCTCGGTGGGCCTGTTTGTGCTTGCCGTGGTCAAGGTGGTGGTTGTGACGAATAACGGAGACATTGTGCACGCGCCAAGAAAGAATACGCTCGCGTACGCAAGGATCAATCGAAAAGCTTTGTGCCTGCCAACTCTGATTGAACCCATTTTCCGCCTTCCCAAGGTAAGGATCAACAAAGAGTGAAACGAAACAACAGACTGGTAGAAAAAAGTATACCAAACTACAAAGCAAGCCGTATGCTTTTGCCCATTCGTTGGTGAGGAATAGAGACCAGGTTGCCAGGTTCTGCTTTGATAATCAGACGCCACTCCTCCTGGCTCGAAACTTCACAATCACGCATCCATTCCGACCCGCGGCTGGCCGGCCTCAAACCTGACCCGCACGCGAAGGGCGTGGCCATCGCCTGAGACCCGGAAAAGCGCTTCCCCGCCAGCCTCATCCAGCGTCTCCGTCTGCCAGGTGGCCTGCCCGAGCCAGGGGTTAGCAGCGCGGAAATCCGCCAACTGGCGCAGCAGACCGGCAGTCGGATGGCCCGTGGCGGAGGCCCAGTTCATGGGGCCGCGCGCCTCGTCAAACCCAGGGGAACCGGGGTCGTGAATGGATTGGGCCTGGGGCAGGTCGCTTTCGGTACCGTAGTAAATGATGGGCTGGCCTGGCAGCAGGTAGAGCATGGTGAGGGCGGCATGCTCCGCTTCAAGGCTGCCCAGGGCAGTGAAGAGGAAGCGGTTCATGTCGTGATTGTCGATGAAAGCCGGGCGCGAGAACCCCCGCGGGAAGTACAGGGGGTTGTTTTCGAGATACGCGGCGAACCTGGAAAGGGGCCAGCCGCGCGTGGCGAAGGTCTCGCGTAGCGCCTGGCAAGTGAGGAAGTCCAGCGTGCCATCCATGGTGCCGGCAAAAGAAAGCTGTTCATCCGCGGGGCCAACCACCTCACCGAAAGTCCAACAGTCCGGGTTGACCGCGCGGCAGGCCCGGCGGAAATCCGCCCAAAATTCCTGGCCAGGACCAGGGGCATAGTCGAGCCGGTAGCCATCCACCCCAAGCGCGAGCCATTTTTGGGCGATTTCGAGCAGGTGCGCGCGTGCCGGGCTGCCAAAGCGCAAATCGAGCTCCGGCATGCTTCGCACGTCGTAATAGGCGGTATAGCGTGGCCACTTCTCCCATTTGTACCAGGCGCGTTCGGGGCTTTCGGGGCTGGCTAAGGCTGATTGCATGGCCCAATGCTGGTCGGAGGTGTGGTTGGCCACAAAGTCCAGCAGCAGGCGCATACCGCGGGCGTGGGCCCCGGCAATCAATTCGCGCAGGTCGGCTTCCGTGCCAAAGCGCGGCTCAATTTGAGCGTAATCGCTGGCGTCGTAGCCGTGATGGGTGGGGCTTTTGAAGATGGGGGTGAGCCAAACGGTATTGCAGCCCAACGCCTTGATATGGTCGAGCTTCTCGGTCACGCCGCGCAGGGTGCCACCAAAGGGCTGGCAGAGGTTGGCGGTCTGCAGCCAATCCCTCCCGGCGCCCGGGTTGAAGCGGTCGACAAAGACCTGGTAGGTGACCGCGTCCGCGGCCCAGGCCGGGGGATTGGGGTGCGGGTCCAACCAGAGGGCATAGGGCGTGGCATCAGCCGATGTGGACGATTGCGTTTCGGCATAAGCGCGTTTGCCGCCAGGCAACGCGGCCCAAACGTAATAGCGCAGCATGGTCCCCGAGGGCATGGGTGGCAGTTCGCAGACCCAATGACGCAGCCAGGTCCAGGCGGTGGTATCCCAGGTGGTTTGGGTGGGGGTGAAAGGCAGGTCGGTGGAAGTTGCCCAGTCGTCTGTGGTGAAGGAAACCACCACGGAGCGGGCGCAAATATCGGCGCTGGTGGATGCCCGGAGCGTGACGGCCTGACCATCCGCGGGCAGCCAGGGGGAGCGGACGGCGTGATGACGGACGCCCAGCACGTCGCGGACGTGACGGGCAGCGCCTTTTTGGGGCTTGTCCAGGTCACCAAACAGGTGATCCGGGTAGGGATGGTGCGATTGGGGCATGGGCTGTTCTCCCGAATGGTTATCGGGATAATTGTAAGCGAAAAGCGCGCCCGCGGCAGGCGCGCCAGTTATCGGGGGGGGAGGATAATCGATTATCCCGCGCGACAACTGCCCCAGGCAGCGCCAAGCGGGGGGATGGCGGTAAGGATAGCGCGTGAAGGACGGGTCAGGCCTTGCTGGAGGGCAGGAAGAGGCCCACAAGCAACAGCAACCCACCAAAGGCCATCCCGATAACCTGGGTGGAATGAATGCCGGGATAATAACCGGGATAAATATAATCAGCCGCGAAGGATACGCCAAACGCGAGAATGCCAAGCAAGACGAGCAAGGTTTTTATCGTTTTCCGGGACATGAAAACCTCCTGTGACCCGCGTAGAGCCCAAAATTGCTGGGATGGTTCAACAATGTTTCCATTAATATTGTATCCACAATCAGGGAAAAAGGGGGCAAAACATTCCCCGATATCACACGCGCGCCCAACAAGGGAAACAGTCCGCCCCACGGCAAGTGTGGGGCGGGCATTAGCGTTCAACACAAGCGTGTTATCGTAAGACAATTGGCGCGTAGGTCCTAAACCATTGCGCAGCCATCCTGAGATTGTCGCTCAAATCAATCGCACACCCTGGGTCCCCACAAGCCCGGTAAGTAGGCTGCATGTACCCTATGAAGGTCAGGCCCGCGCTATTGATGGAGATATTGTTCCAGATGCCCGTGGTGGACCAGTCATTCCCATCCACGATGTGCTTCTGCCAGCCTCCACCCGCGCCCACGCGGGCGTTGGGATAGCCGACATACAAGCGTTGTGCTTCGTCCCCGGTGAACTTGTTGTTCCACGAAGCCACCGGATAGTTGTTCGGGTCAAAGGTGAGCGCGAAGGTTGTGTTGTTGATATTGTCGATGAAGGCGTCCAAATCGCTGCAATCCCAACGATAGACCGGATCAGTTCCTAAATACCCGTCCTTGCCACAATTACCACCGCTTCCCACATACGTGGCGCGCATGATCATATCCTTGGTGGTGGGTTTGTGATTATAGAGTAGAGCGGCGTGTGTCCTATCAGAACCATAGGCAAGCGCCAGCTTGGTGCCAATTGTACCCACTGAGGGCGCGTCAATATCAATACAGCGCCAGGTGTCACCGCCAGGCCCACAGTTGGACGCTCTACCCGGGATACTGCCCCAGGGGTAGGCATAACGCACGGCGTTACCCTTGGTGTAAGCGATGCCTGTATCGCCCCCGGCGTAAGCCAGGCTGGGCTGGCCTAGGGGTGTCGCCACGGAAACCTCAATCACATCGCACTGGTAACCAGAGGCAACGTGGTAGCACGAGGTATTGCTTCCCCCGACATAGTGCAGATAAACCAATTGGTAGGTCCTAATGTCGCCATTATCCCGGAATACTGCGGCGAGCCTGAAATGTCCGCCAACCAGTTCGATGGATGGGGCGCCAATCATGGTGCCACCAAATTTGGACTCTTCAATCAGGTATTCCCAGTTTATGTCGTTGCGGCTCATGTTGTTGAAGTACTCCATGAGCCAGCCTTGAATGTAAGTGCCATCGCTAAAAGCCCAGGCCAGGCCGAAAGTATCGGGGCCAAAGCGGTCGGTGCCGACATTGCTGAGTGAACCGTTGACCATGGTGGTGACTCCCCAGAAATCACATTTCCATCCCGCGTTGGACGGGCAATTACCCGGCACGTCCTGGGTGGCAAGGTGGGCCCATTGGATTTGAGGGATGCCGGTTTGTTCAAAGCTTATCAGGGGAATTTCCGCCGCTCCCACCAGGGCTGTGGACAGGTTAATCACATCGGTTTCATCGCCATCGATGGTCGCTTTGGTATATGGGAAATCAATCACGTTGACATCGAGCGCGGCCGCGTCCACCTGGACCAGGCCGCAAAATACAACAAAAACCATTCCAATCATGAAAATGGCTCTGACCTTCATCGCTCCCTCCTTGTTGGTTAAGCGAACATGTCGTTGGGTTGAGGTTGTTGTGGTTTGACCAGGCACTGGCACGCCCAAGGGAAGATGATCAACCAGGACGGATTATACAAAATGTATTTGATGGTTTTGGGTCGTTGGAACGGGCAAGCCCGTTGATAATTAGATGATAGCACGTGGATTTACCATTTTCAAGCCCGGCACCAGCCCCCAGAGGTTCAGACCAGAAAAGCAGGCCTGGTCACTGCGTGAAGTCTTATAAAGCTTGGATGTCGCGTGGAAAGGGTTGAAACGTTATGTTAAGATGCGCCCATGAAAACAAAACTGCTGCTTTCACTAATCATTTTGGTGCTTACGGTTACCGCCTGCGCCAGCCCGGCGGGACCGACGACGGCCGCGCCTAGCCTCCCAGGTGAGCTGGAGGCGACACAGGGAGCCATCGTTTCCCCCACCGCCGCGCCTGGTGCCTCATTTACTCCAGAGACCGCGTCGCCTGAAATGGAAACACCCACCCAGCCAGCAGAACCAACGCCAATCGCGACCCAGCCGGCCCCCAAAGTTACAGTGGCGGCTGCCCTTCTGGACGTGCCATGGGAAATTGTTCCCCTCCCTGATGGCAGCCTGCTGGTGACGGAACGCCCGGGGCGATTGGTCCACCTGGTGGAACCCGGCATCGTACTGGATGTGCCCGGCGTGGTTGAAACCAGCGAGGGAGGGCTGCTGGGGCTGGCAATTGACCCAGACTTTGATGAAAATGGCTGGCTCTACCTCTACCTTACGGCCAACGAAAATGGTGGCCTGGTGAACCGGGTGGAACGCTATACCTTCAACGGCCAAGCCCTTTCAGAACGGCAGGTGTTGTTGGTAGGTATCCGGGGGGCCGCCGTGCACGATGGCGGAAGGCTGGCTTTCGGGCCGGATGGCTATTTGTACATCACCACCGGAGACGCAGGCGACGCTGCCTCCGCCCAGGACCTGGCCTCGCTGAATGGCAAGATTTTGCGCATCGCGGCCAATGGGAGCATCCCGCCCGATAATCCCTTTGGCACAGCAGTGTGGTCTTTTGGGCACCGCAATCCGCAGGGCCTGGCCTGGGACGCGCAGGGCAGGCTTTGGGCGGTGGAGCACGGTCCGAGTGGGCTAGGCTCGGGGTACGACGAATTGAACCTGATAATCCCGGGAGGCAATTATGGCTGGCCAGTCATCCAGGGCGATGAGACCGCGGAGGGGATGCTCAGCCCCGTATTGCAGTCGGGAGGGAATGAAACCTGGGCGCCAGCAGACCTGGCCTTTTTGAATG
>Ga0209098_1002417_pt1 | contig 16507 bp, 15 predicted proteins | sample AD_JPNHW1_MetaG_FD_184429 | JGI IMG/M metagenome (GOLD analysis project Ga0209098, IMG submission 184429) | Active sludge microbial communities of municipal wastewater-treating anaerobic digesters from Japan - AD_JPNHW1_MetaG (SPAdes) (version 2) | ecosystem: Engineered > Bioreactor > Anaerobic... | reverse complement strand
TCTTGCAGGAGCATTTTGAAGCAGCAAAAAACTATTCGGAGTTTCTCGGCATGATATTACGATAACATTGGTTAAATCTTTTTTTGAAGTACTGGAAGAACAATTTATTTTAATAAAAAACAAAAAAATGATATGTAAAACTTTTTAACAAATATTAAAAACATTCCTTCGCCTGCCCGCCCCACTGGCATACAGCAGCATAGCAGACAGGACCGGGTTTGGAATGATATTTATATTTTGTAAGTATGAGGCAGTCAAAAGTCCTTTGTGCGCCTTTGTGCCAACCTTTGAGCTACTTTGTGGTAAATAAAAGCAACTAAACAACAAAGCATTACAAAGTGCACACAAAGTCTGCCACGGCAGACACTCAGACTAATTATACACAATATTGCCTTTTAAGACAGCCTCCAATATCAAATTAGAATGTCATTCCATGTAGCACAGCAATATAATGAATCTTTATTTAATTTTGTTGCTTCTAAAAAGATTTATCCGATACAATGAAAAAGAACATTCTTCTTACATTCGATTATGAATTGTTTCTCGGCAGCCGCAGCGGAACGGTTGAGAACTGCTTAATTAGGCCGACTGAAAAAATTCTGAATATATTGAAAGAAAATCAGGCACGGGCGATTTTTTTTATTGATACCACATATTTGTACCGACTCGAAAAGTTAAGTGAAACCAATGCGAATGCGGAACGTGATTTTAACATAATAAAGCAACAGTTGGTAGAAATAGCCTCTGAAGGCCACTATCTGTTCCATCATCTGCATCCGCACTGGCTGGATGCACGGTATCTTGAAGATATAAATCAATGGGATTTGTCGGATACCGGACGCTATGCCTTTGCCTCACTGAATGAATCCGGCAAAGATATGCTGTTTAAATACTCTGATAGTTTCCTGACAGATATTAATGCTAAGGCACATTCAAAAAATAAATGTAATGGATACAGGGCAGGTGGACTGTACATTGAACCGTTTGACAGCTTCAAACCTTTCTTCGAAAAGTATGGTATAAAATATGAATTCAGTGTGGTGCCGGGAGAAAAAAAGACAGGTGAAAAATTGTTTTATGATTTCACACAATGCCCTGACGATAGGCCTTATTCGTTTAGTGAAAATCCCACGGTAGAATCTGTTCAGGGAGGATTTATTGAGTTTCCGATAACAAAAATTAAAATTAAGGGTATTACCAAATTATTGAACTCAATTTACTACAGATCAAGCAAAATAACGCCGGGAAACAAGCTGTTTGGGGATGGCGTGTCCGTGACTTCCGCGATCAGAAACTCGGACAATGATGGGTCAGGAAAAAAATACTTATCGTTTGAAATGGCCATCAGCATTGAATTGCTCAATCCTGTCTTACTTGCTTTATTCAAAAGGACTATCAAACAAAAACACTTTGTGCATTTTTTATCTCATCCCAAACTGCAGTCTGAAGTAAGTGTGCGGTCAATGGATAAATTGCTGCAATTTTGTAATAGTAATTTTGAATGTGAATTCGATTTTATGGGATTTTACAAATAATGAAAAAAATACTGATCCTATCATATTTCTTTCCACCCTCCACGTTCACGGGGAGTTTCAGAATCTACTCCTGGGCCAAATACCTGTCGCGCTTTGGCTGGTATCCCATCGTGGTTACCCGCAGCTGGGATGTTCCCGTGAACAATTACCAAGACATGTCGGCCACGACCTCCGGCAAGATCGTCCATCAGAAATTTGAAAACTATGAGGTCTACTTTCTCCCATACAAAGGCAACCTCAGAGACCGCCTGTATGCTCGGTATGGCGACCGACGGATGGTCGTACTGAGAAAAATTCTCTCTTTTTTTGAGCAGATAGTACAAAATTATGGTTTGTGGGTGGTTCCGTTCAAAAATCTGTACAAATTCTCTGGGAAACTACTGGAAGAAAACAAGGATATCAAATGTATGATAACATCAGGACGCCCTTATGTCTTGTTTCACTTTTGCCATAAGTTAACGAAGAAGTATAATATACCATGGATAGCCGACTATCGTGATGACTGGAATACCAGCCAGTGGCTCAGAAATATTCCGTTTAAAGATAAGGTTATTATGAAATTTGAAAGCAGAAGTGAAAAAAAATGGCTTTCAAATGCAGCATGTTTTACGACCATATCGCAGGCTTATGTAAATTCAATTTCCGGTTTCGTGAAAAAGAGCGGGTACGCTGTTATGAACGGATTTGATCCTGAAGATTACAGGGATATTGTTCCTGCTGAAAACAGCAATGTATTTACCATACTGTTCAATGGCTCGCTTTATGATACACAGCCGGTAGAGATCTTCACCAATGCGTATAGAAAATTCGTTCAGTCGCCCGACAAAAAAGAAAAAATAAAATTAGTTTTCCTTGGTTTGAATTTTGAAAAATTACAGTCCGACCGGGTAAGAAAACTCCTGGAAGGCCTGGAATCATTTTATGAAATCACCGACCGGTTTGAAAAAAAGAAAGCACTCGGAATAATGGCTGCATCCCATTTGTTTCTGATGTTCTCGCATACCAATATTAAGGGTGTGACATCGAGCAAAATATTTGATTACCTTGCTTTGGGAAAGCCGATATTATTGTGCCCATCCGATAATGAAATACTTGAGGAAATAGTTGTCTCAACAAATTCGGGATTCGTCTGCGATACTGCGGATAATATCATTTCGGTACTGAATCAACTTTACGATAAATATGTCCTGACCGGTGATACTTCCTGTACAAGAGAAAACAATACTGTTGAGTTTTATTCACGAATCAATCAGACAAAAAAAATGGCTGAAATAATTAATACAGCAACATCGGCAGGAGGTTAATCATTCAGACTTGTTTACTGTTGTTTATCTGATTTGATGAGCAACCCAAAAAAATATTCTAATATTGATGAAAAAAATCAGGAACAGTGAAGGTGTCATTTTATTTAATAATATTGTAAAAAATTACCATGATCAGAACAGGCGATAAAGCAGCCATAGAAAAACGATTTTCACAGGAAGAGGTTATAGCGTATGCTAAATCATCAAATGACAATAATCCTGTGCATTTTGACCAGGATTACGCAAAGAAAACCGTATTTGAAAAACCAATAGTACATGGCATGTTGGCGGCCAGTTTGTTTGGCGGACTGCTCGGTTCTGAGTTGCCGGGCAAAGGAACTATACATTTGGGGCAGGAATTGAAATTCATTAATCCGGTCATGGTCGGTGAAAAAGTTTTGGCCACTATTGAAGTCATTCATATACGCGAGGATAAACCGGTATATACATTTGACTGCCAACTGACTAAAGAAGACGGCTCTGTCGCTATTCGGGGAACCGCAGTTGTAATCTACAGAGGGGAAGTTTTTAAATGAATTGTATTAGTGAAATTTGTTCATTTGCTGATCAATTTTGACTGTAAAACTCTGATCAAACATAAAACAAATATACAATAAGAACGTAAATATGTTTTTAAACGAAGAACAAAAAATGCTCAGGCAATCCGTCAGGGATTTTGCCATACGAGAAATAGATCCTCTGGCAGATGAATTGGATAAAAAGGAAGAGTTTTCTTATGAATTGACCCGGAAAATGGGGGATCTGGGCTTGTTTGGCATGTTGACGCCCCGGGAATATGGAGGCTCCGATATGGGGTTTTTATCGCTGGTTATTGCAGTAGAAGAACTGGCGCGGGTTGACAGTTCCCAGGCAGCCACGCTGGCTGCACATGAAACGCTCGGCGCGTATCCTATCGTAAGGCACGGAACAGAGGAGCAAAAGAAAAAATACCTGCCCTTGTTATGCGATGGTAAGGGTTTGTGGGCATTCGGACTGACAGAACCCGAGGCCGGCTCCGATTCCAGGAATACCAAAACCATAGCCGAACGCAAAAACAATAAATGGATCATTAACGGGAGTAAAATATTTATTACCAATGCCAGCACAGATATTACCAAGGGCATAACACTGCAAACCATAGTTAAAGAAAACGGAAAAAATAATTTTACCTGTTTCATCGTTGAACCCGGAATTAACAATTATACGGCCAGACCTATGAAAAACAAACTGTGCTGGCGGGCATCCAATACATCCGAACTTTTCTTTAATGATTGTGAAGTGCCTCATGAAAATATTCTTGGCAAAATTGGAGATGGCTCCAAGATAATGCTCGGTGCCTTAGATGTCGGAAAACTGACCATAGCTGCTATGGGCCTGGGATTGTCGCAGGGCGCCTATGAAATGGCTCTTGAATATGCGAAAAACCGTAAACAATTCGGACAAGCCATTGCAAATTTTCAGGCAATATCTTTTAAACTGGCAGATATGGCTATGAAAATAGAACTTGCAAGGAACACACTGTACAAGGCCTGCCTGTTGGCTGACACAAAACAATCTTTCGGTTATGAAGCCACCATATCCAAGCTTTATTGTTCGGAAATAGCCAGGGAAATTGCCGATGAAGCAGTGCAGATTTTCGGCGGATATGGCTTGATGAGAGACTATAAAATAGAGCGGTTCTACAGGGATCAGCGGCTTTTACAGATCGGGGAAGGCACTTCTGAGATCCAAAGGCTGATCATTTCCCGCAAGATTTTACAATAGAACGCACAGATGATAAATGAAAAAGATATTGTTTTGGGTTTTATTTCTGCAAATGGCACTGTACTGATAAATTTTGCAATAAAACATTATGGATTTTTTCCTTTCTTAGTATCATGTCCTGTTTTGTGCTGTTATTTTTTACATATGTAAATTTCCGGCAAACGAATACACCTTATATAAAAATCGGTAGTGTCAGGATTGATTTCAAAGTATCTTTGCAAGGGATTTTAAAATGGAATATTTTATCAAAAAACAGGTCTGCATTTATGAATAATTATTCGATAGAAAAACTGAATCCCAACCAGTTTCACCTGCTCATCCCGCTGATGCAGCATTGTTTTGGAATGGACGTAGATGTTGACTATTTTAAATGGAAATACTGTGATAATCCGGCCGGAGAAATCATTGCATGGGTTGCAAAAAACGAGCAAAATGAAATAGTAGGATTTGAAGGCTCCATTCCCGAAAGATATTATATAAATAACGAACTTAAAATTTTGTATCAGTCGGTAGACTCGATGACACATTCAGACCACAGGAAAAAGGGGATATTCAAGAAACTATCTTTTGCCTGTTATGATGAGATGAAGCAAAATAATAATTTTTTCATCCTAGGCTTTGGAGGCAAGGATTCAACATTACCACTGGTAAAATTTGGATGGAATACGATTTTCAATATTTATTATTATTTCAGAATCCCGGTTCAGGCAAGGCTAAAAATGCCGGGATATTCTAAAAAGCAGGGTTTTGATATTCGCCGCGTGGAAAATCTTAATGAAATAATCCCGGTAAATGAAATTAATTATAAAGACTATCCGATCAGAAAATCGTTTGATCAGACGATTTTAAAATGGAAAATTTCAAATCCGCGTTACCAGTTCGAGATTATCGGGATTTATAAGGACAACACGTTGCTTGGGTATATCATTTATTATTTGCTGAATAACAAAATAATGTTGTATGATGCGGCTTTTTGCCAAAACAACCGCAAAGCTGAAAAAGTTCTTTTTTCCTGGCTGGACTTACTCATGTTGAAAAATAAATATTATGGAATCCTATCTATTTCGCAAAAAAATATTTATTATTCAAAACTGTTGATAAGAAACGGTTTTCTCAGGAATGGATTGCCCTTTGGCCCGTTGAAGGATTGTATTCCCTACATGATAATATCCAATTATGATGATCTGAACTTTTATTCAGATAGTCATAATTGGGCTGTTATACCTTATTGTCACGACAGCTTCTGATCCCAATGTGTTATGAAAACAATAAATTTTAATAGTTATAAAACAGAATTCTATATAAACAAGCTGAAAAATTGTAAGAAATTTTCAGAGGTGCCTTTTACAACAAAAGCAGAACTGGTCCAATCGCAAAAAGAAGTCCCGCCGTTTGGTGGTTTTACAGATTATAATAGAAAAATATTTCAGATTTACCGGACCAGCGGCACATCAGATAATCCATTATTGCTGAGCTTTACAAAATATGATGTAGAATTTATAACCGATATAGGAGCAGAGGTTTTCAGACATTGTGGAATGGGCGATTGGGGTAACGAAGAGGTGGTAATCAATTGTCTTAATCTGTCCATGTGGGCCGGAGGCTTTTTTGATGCACAAGCGATGATGAAAACCGGAGTTCAGGTGGTTAATTTCGGAACAGGAAACACCATTGAATTACTGAAACTGATTTTTTTGTTCAATAAGAAATTTAAAGTTTCACTACATTGTACACCATCGTACCTGCCAATAATTGAGCAAAAATTAAAAGATGATTATAAAAAGACATTGCCGGCTTTAAAAATTCATTCCCTTTACCTGGGAGCGGAAGCCGGTGTGCAAAACAGTTCATACAGGAACAACCTGATAAAAAAATGGAAATGCAGGGTTTATAATGGTAATTACGGAATGAGCGAAGTCTGTTCCATTATGGCGTCGGCAGCTGATGATAATGTCCTGAAGTTTTCGGTTACCTTGCTGGAGAAATATTTTTTTGAACTCCTGCTGACAGACGGCAGGGTGATACCTTTTTCTGATATTAAACCTGGGGATACCGGCGATATGGTGGTGAGTTCGTTATGTAAGGAAAGCCAGCCCCTGTTAAGATATCATACTAAAGAACGCATAAGAATTATTTCAATAGAAAAAAAAGATGTTTATTTTGAAGTTGTCGGACGAAGCGACGACATGATTGTTTTTAAAGGGATAAATGTTTTTCCTGAACAATTCAGGAGTTCAGTGATTCAGTTTCCCGAATTGACGGGTTTATACAGAGTGATGGTTGAACGGAAAAATTTAATGATAAAAAATATTTGTCTCGAATGTGAAGTAAAGACCGGAGCTGTTTTCAATGAAAAAACGATAAAGCAGAAACTTTTACAATCGATCAAAGGACATGTTTCGTTTCGTCCCGAAATCAGGTTCGTTGATCATATTAAAAGAACGGGAAATAAAATGCGTATTGTCGAAATAATAGACAATTAAGTAAAAACGAATAACTTTGTCGATTCAAAAAACAAATAAATGTACCAGTTAAAACAATTTGAATTTCATGTTTCCGATATCAGTTCTTTGTTGAATGCGGATTATAAAGGGCGTGATATTCTTGTAAACCATGTCAGCCGTATTGGCCAGGAAACTGATCATTCAGTAATTCTGTGCAATCCCGGTCAGGCAGCATACTTGAAAAAAATCAAAGCTGAATGCCTGGTGTTTTGTACTAAGAATACGGTGGTTGGTAATAAGAACCTTTCATTTATTATTTCTACAGATCCGGATGTTTTATTCTACAGGTTTATTAACGACTATCTTGTTAATGAAACCGATTACTGGTTTGACGAAATCGTGTCTGAAATCTCCCCGAGATTTCCCGGTGTTATTTTTGGATATAATGTCAAAGTCGGCAAAAATGTCATCATTGCAACAGGTACAAAAATCGGAAATAATTGTATTATCGGCAATAACGTTGTGATCAGGTCGAATGTTGAATTAGGAAATGGTTGTGTTATTAAGGATAATAGCGTAATAGGATCGGCGGGGTTTGGGTTTATCAGAACCGATGATGGCCTCCTGCAAATTCCGCAGATCGGTTTTATTAAAATAGGTAATGATGTAATTATCGGCTCATCCTGTTCTATCGAGAAACCTACTATGGGAAACACCATCATAAATGATAATGTTAAGATAGACGATCTGGTACAGATCGGGCAGAACCTGCAGATCGGTGAAAATACGATAATAACTACCGGCTTTAAGGCGGAAACTGGGGTGAAAATTGGTGCAGATACTTTTATCGGAATGGGAGTGACCATCATTTCGGGCGAAATAGAGATCGGAAATAACTGTATAGTAGGCGCAGGGACAGTAGTTCTGAAATCTGTTCCCGATGGACAGATTGTATACAGTCATTATACAAACGTAATTAAGGGCGGGTCTGATGAGAAAATAAAAGAAGCATTTTCAAATTTTAAAAAAATAAGGTAACCATCTAATTATGGCTGGGTTTTTAGACAGTATAATAAAAAATCAGTGTTGCAAGACAAATAGATATATCAATGAATTGCTTGAAAAAGCAAGAAAGGAATTCGGTGAGGATTCTTCAGAATATAAAGGTATTTATCATCAGTATTTTAAAATTCCGCGCAATACCAAATCTCTTCTGAAGAACCGCAGGCATTACGAGGCAGAAGTGTCCGGAACAGGTATTCCCCATGGAATTGAAAGACTTTACCGGAGATCGGTTGTTCTCGATCTTTTGTCTGCCTGTGCTGCCGAATGTGTTTATTGCCTGAGAGGATATTATGATAAATTTGTTCTTTCAGGTGACCAGATCAAAGATGTTGCACGGTATTGTGGCAATGACAAATTTTTACAGGAAGTTCTGATAACAGGGGGAGATCCGATGATAGCCCCTTCGAAATTAAAGTTCTTGATCACCGAACTTGCGTCGGTAGCGCCGAATATTAAAATCGTCAGAATAGGAACAAGACTCCCTGTCCAGGATCCGATAATGTTTGACACCTCTCTGTTCGGATTTTTTGAATCTCTTAAAAAAAGGTTTATTATTGAGATTGGAGTACAAGTAAATCATTATTTTGAATTACAGGAAAAAACCAGGGAGATCATTGGCCGTCTGCAGGTTGCAGGTTGCCGCATGTACTGCCAGAATGTGATTCTAAAAGATGTAAATGACAACCTTGATGCGCTGGTTAAGTTGTATGATGAGATCAGATACCTTGGGCTCTCTCCGCATTATCTGTTCCATGCTGTGCCGATGATAGGAACCGACGACTTCAGAACCTCGGTACAAAAAGGGCTTGACCTTATAAAGCAACTTGAAACCTGCGGAAAGATAAGCGGAAGAGCAAAACCTTTTTATGCTCTTATGACTGATGTCGGAAAAGTTACATTGTATGATGGCACTATAGTTGGCCGGCAAGGAAATTATATTCTGATCAAAACAAACTTTAAGCTTTCGGACAGGTTGCTTTGGAATCCATCTTACAAATTACCGGCATCTGCTTTCCTTAATGAAGACAACACCATCACGGTAAAATACCTCGATGGTAATGATTAATATCCTTGACAAGAAACCCATTTAATTCTAAATAATATTCTTTGATGGAATCAAAAACACAAATATTTTGTTTTCATCGTGTTTCAGACGAGTTTTCACCAGCTTATCCACCTATACCTGTAAAAGTTTTTGAAAAGATATTGTCCTATATCAACAGGCATTATTTTGTGATCCCTATAGAAGAAATCGGTAAAAGTTTCACTACAAAAAAAACACGGCTGGTCATTACATTTGACGATGCATACTATGATTTTTACGAAAATGCCCTTCCTTTACTGAGCAAGTACAAATTTCCGGCCTTGCAGCATGTGATCACTCATTCGGCTGAAACAGGCGAAAGCTTCTGGACACAACGACTAAATAAAATGATCGAAGCCTGTTTTATTGAAAAAAAAGAACTGGTGATCCCGGAACTTCAGATAAGCCGGAAACTGAATAAGGCCAAAGAAGTAGAAAGAATTGCCCTTGAGGTCTATCTGATACTGCTTGACAGAACGGACAGAGAGGACATCCTGAAAAAGATGGAAGAACCAATAAAAGATCAGGTGGCCTATACGCGAATGATGGGATGGAAAGAACTTAACGAAAGTACAAAATTCGGCATCAGCATAGGCTCACACACGCACAGCCATGCCACGCTTTCAAATATGAATGAGGCAGCATTGAAATTCGAACTGGAACATTCGCGTAAAATGATCCTCGACAATGTTCATTCTTCCGAATGCCTGTCCCTCGCATTTCCAAATGGAAAATATAATCAATCTGTTATCCGGGCGTCACGTGATGCGGGCTACAAATATTTGCTAAGTGCCGAAAGCGCTTCTGCGAATGGGGATGATTTGAGTTCCGTTTTGCCAAGGTTTTGTATTTACAATAAAGAATGGTGGAAAAATTACGTAAAACTATTTTTAATCAGGCGAACGAAATGACAAAGAACTGGCTTAAAAAACGTAAAAAAATAAAATTGCTATCGTTAGATTTTCCAGCAGGATTGTTTCAAACAAACAATTCCTTATTTCAAGAGACGATCGCGTAAGAAATGAAGGTAATTTCTTTTTTTGAGGTGATGTGGTAATTATTTAAATTTGTAATTAAAATAAATATTAAACGATATTTGAAACCAAACTTGTTATAACTATTCACCCCATTGAAGCACCTAAAAACAAAGAGATTCCTCATTTCGCTTCGCTCCATTCGGAATGACATTATGGTTTATTATTGGGGAGGAGGAAAGCAGCGGGGCGCAGAGCGCCCCGCTGCTTTCCTCCTCCCATACCCATCAAAATTAAAATGTCATTCCGAACACAGTGAGGAATCTCATTTATTCGCGCGACAAAAAATAAACATTCTGAACAATAAACATATCAAGCCGTATAGGATTTTTTAATGATATTTATTATGGGGTGAATAGTTACAACTTGTTTAATATTTGTACAATTCTTTTATATGAACCTCCATTGTTATTACGTTTATATTCTAACGAACGCTAATCATACTGTTCTTTACACTGGTGTTACCAATGATTTGGCAAGAAGAGTTTTTGAACACGAAAAGAAAATTTTTAAAGGATTTACCTCCAAATACAATGTTGATAAATTAATTTATTTTGAATTATTTGATTTTATTGATTTGGCAATAAAAAGGGAAAAACAGATTAAGGGTTACTCGAGGGTAAAAAAACTTGCACTTATAGATTCATTAAATCCAAAGTGGATTTACTTGTATAGTGAAGGAAAAATTGATTGGGAAATTATAAAAAACAAAAAAAATAACATGTAAACTTTCCACAAATAATAAAAAGATTCCTCGCTGCCGTGCCTGCCCTTCCGTTCCGGCAGGCAACTCGGAATGACAGGCTGTTTATGCGGTTTCAGGGGGGGGGTGGGCAAAGTGCCGACTTCGTCGGCACTTTGCCCACCCCCCCCCTGATTCACATGAAATAATTGTCATTCCGAATGTAGCGAAGCGAAATGAGGAATCTTAATTTTATTTTAGCACCTCAAAAATGATTTTGCCGATGAATAAAAACAGGCATTAATTTATTTATTTTTCTTACCTTTGCCACCTTAAAAAGGCGGCCTAACTGCATAATAAAGATGAAAGACATAAAAAACATAACGGAATTATCAACAGAGAACTTCGACAAAATCAACAAGCAATATCCTATAAAGATTTCAAAATACTTATCGGAACAAATCCGGCGGAGTGAATTTATTGCCAAACAGTTTTCGCCGTCGCTGGATGAGTTGAATCAAAATATTTCCATAACGGAACCTTTTAAGGGCTTGCTGAAAACCGAAGTAAAAACCTTCGAAAGACTTTACGAAGACCGGGTGGTTTTAAAACTGACCAGCCTCTGCCCTTCGCATTGCCGTTTTTGTTACCGGCGTGGCTACGTTTTCGGCGATGAAAAAAAAATCAGCAGGGCCGACCTGGACAAGGCAATCAATCTGGTAAAAAAAGACAAGTCTATCCGGAGTGTATTGCTCACCGGGGGATTTCCAATTGTTCTCGGTGTTGAAAAGATAGAAAAAGTTATTTCAGAGGTTATTGAAATTGATCATATCAACCAGATCTATTTTGCCTTAGGACGCCCCATCATGGAGCCGTCTATCATCACCGACGATTTTGTTAAAATGATTACCCGCATCAATAACAAACTGGTAAACAAAAATATTGCCTGCACAGTACACATCAACCACCCCGACGAACTTACCAAAGAAGTAATTGCCTCACTGAAAAAACTGACCTTAAAGGGGATTACCATCTGGAACCAATCCACTCTGCTGAAAGGCATTAACGACAACGAAAAAACGATTGCCGCCCTCAGCAGCGCCTTGCGTTCGAATGGCATTATTCCTTACTACCTCATACACGCCATGCCCATGACGGGAACAGGACATTTCAGAACCTCGGTGGCCAAAGGCATAAAACTGATGCGATATATGGAACGGTTTTCAGGACATGAACGCCCGATTTATATTGTCATCCCCACCGCAGGCAAAGTACAGCTTTCGGGCGACAGCAAACTGAGATACAAAACTGAAGACGGAAAAAAATATGTAGTGCTCACAACCCCTTATAAGGCCAAAGATTTTATGAAAATAAACAAACTGGCGGAGCTGCCCGAAAGGCATTATATAAATAGCAAGGGCTTTGTGGTGGCCGAATACCTGGATGGTGAAGATTAATTCGATAATTCAAAAGTAATGAGCCAATACCGGATAGAGGAATTTTCAAGTCAGGACAATGAACAATTGGCCCTGCTGATGAAAAATTGTTTCAATCAGGACGTGCCCGCCGAATATTTTGACTGGAAATATTTTAAAAACCCCGCCGGAGCATCCATCGGCTTTGTAGCAAAAACAGAACAGGATGAAATCGTTGCTTTTGAAGGATTAATGCCGGAACTTTACAGTATTGAAGGTGAACAGAAAATTATCTATCACTCTACAGATACGATGACCCATTCGGAACACAGGGGCAAAGGCCTGTACACCCAAATTGCCAATGCCGGCTTTGAATACCTCAGGCAACAGGACAAGCTTTTTGAAATCGGGTTTGGAGGGGCGATGTCCACCCCGATCATTCAGAAGTTTGGCTGGAAAACTATCTTGTTTATCCATTTTTATTTTAAAACCTACTTTCAGTCATTTTATAAAAACATCTTCTCTTCCGGCTGGCTGAAATCAAGTGGCTTTATCATCAGAAAAATTGATAACATCAGCGACATCATGCCTGTTATTGAACGTAAAAAAAACGCAAAAGTACATAAGGTAATCTCCGCGGATGTTTATTCATGGAAAACAGCAAATCCAAGATTTTCTTACAACATTATTGGAATCTACGATCCCCCGAATATTTTAAAAGGATATGCCGTTTATTATATCCAGAACAATAAAATAATGCTTTTTGACGTAGGCTTTGTTGAAGACAAGTCGAAATTCGTAAAATTATTGTTTCAGTGGCTCGATCAACAGGTGGTGAAAAACAAATATACCGGAATCGTAACCTTTTCTCAAAAAGGCACCCCTTATTATTCAATACTTAGAAAGAATGGGTTTATAAATAATAAAATGGGACTGGGCCCCCTGGGATATAAAATTCCATTTATGATATACTGTGATGACGACACCTATAAAAGAATAAATGAGCCTGAATCCTGGGCCATAACCCCTGTTTGTCATGACAGTTTTTAATAAGAATAAGATACTCGAAAAATATAAAGGCCTGACACCTTTTTATCGTAAAAAGCTGCATGATGTTACATCTTTTGCACAGGCCCCGTTAACAAGCAAACCAGAACTTTTAGCTTCTCAGGAGAGTCATCCGCCTTTTGGCGATTTCACAGATAGCAAGGTCGCTATAAGCCAGATATACAGAACGAGCGGGACATCGTCCAATCCCTTATTACTTACATTCAGCAAAAAAGATATTGATTTTATTACGGATATTGGCAGGCAATGCCTTATGTATGCGGGAATGGGCAGCTCCGGCAATAAAGAAATTGTCATCAACTGCCTTAACCTGTCCATGTGGGTGGGCGGCGTACTGGATTCCCAGTCAATCAGTAAAACCGGCGTACAGGTGATAAATTTCGGTGCAGGCAATACCTCAGAACTTATCCGCCTGATCAAAGACCTGAGTACTTCTAAAAAAAATAAAATATCACTTCACTGTACCCCATCGTATCTCCCTCATATTGAATCAAGGCTAAAAACAGAATACGATTTATCGCCAAAGGATTTAAATGTTCATTCTTTTTATCTCGGAGGTGAGTCGGGAATACAAAACATGGATTACCGCCGGACGCTGATAGAAAAATGGCAATCGAACATCATCAACGCAAATTATGGCCTGAGCGAAATTTGTTCTGCGCTTGCATCTGCAAATGATGAAAACATATTACGTTTTGCCCCGCTGTTCTTACAAAAATATTATATAGAGCTGCAGACTACCCAAGACGGTATTAAGCCTTTTGAAAACATCTCTGAGGGCCACGAAGGGGAACTGATCGTCAGCACGCCGGAAAAAGAAAGTCAGCCTTTATTCAGATACAATACCAAAGAAATCATAAGGATTATCAAAAAAGATAAAAAGGAATTGTTTTTTGAGATACTCGGAAGAACCGACGATATGCTTATTTATAAAGGCATCAATGTTTTCCCGGAACAGTTCCGTAAGATCATCAATAATTTTAATGAATTGTCAGGATTGTATAAGATCCAGGTCAAAAAAGAAAATGATATCATCGAAAAAATAATTCTTGTCTGCGAAATAAATAAAAGTTCAAAATTTAACGAACTTGAACTAAAAAACAAGCTGGCTATAAAAATAAAAAGCGAACTTTCAATTTTGCCTTCAATCGTTTTTACAAAAAAAATAAATATCGAAGGGAACAAGATAAGACTGATAGAACTTGTCTGATTGGGCAAAACAGTAATAGGCTGTAATTACTAATCTTCTTCTTCGTCCTCTTCTTTTTCGGGCAGTTCCTGTGCCTTTTTGTACTGATTATATTTGTCGAGCATGATAAACACGCTGGCTGCAAAAAAAGGCATGGCCGGTATCCTGTAGCGTACCAGTGCGCCAAAGTTAGCAGATGCCATACCAACAGCAAACATAAAAAAGATGGTAAAGATCATAGAAAACAACAAAATCGGGTCAGAAAAAATATATTGAAAAAACCTGATAACCTTTAGTTTTAATAAAAGCCAAAGTGTCATCATCAGCAAGATAAAATTTTCCAATCCCGAAATCAGCATTACAGGATTCCGTGCTTCCCACAAAAAAGGACGGTACATTCCTGCGATAATAGCAGCTGGAAAGATCTTCAACATGCCGGAAAAGGATCCGTCTATAGTACCAATACTATATGAATTATTCCCGTACTGCTCCGAACGGCTAAGGTCCTGCTGTATTGTCTGCGCCTGCTTAACCGCGCTGTCCACGCTGCCATAGCGCCCCATTTCACTCTCAAGAGAAGAAAACACAAGCATCGTAATCCCAAACCCGATGATAATCATAGCGGGCATGGCAACAGTTGCCAGCACTTTGTTCTTTATATTTTTTACCTTGCGGAACAGCGCCCACACCAAAATCCCCGGAAACAAGGCAACAAAAATATATGGCTTTATGGAAAGGATGATTAAGCCATTTAACAAAGACAAGAGAATATTGACCGGAATCTTTTTCTTTTGGAAAAAAATCATATAGATATTAAACACCAGCCACCCCGAAGCCGCAAAAGTATAAGTATCTTTCATCACCCCCGAACCCCAGAAAAGCAGTGAGGGGAAAAAAAGTACCGCTATGGCCATTTGTTTCATCAGGTGAGGGAAATAATCGGTAAAAAAAAGATAAAGCTTCCAGACACCCAGATAAGAAAAGGCCGCCACCAATACGGTGGTCGGCATATATGAATTCATCCCCAACGTGCTGAAAATACTTGAAATATAGATAACAAACCTTGTCTCCTCGCCTCTCCACATATGGTAAGCCGGATAGCCCGTTTCCATATTAAAAAAAGAATACAATGACCTTTCCCATTCCACTTTTTCCAATATTACCATCCACCATTGTTCGGAATCCTTAAAATATAATCTTGACACCGCCATACTACTCGTTATATAATCGCAAGTGTCGCCCCAGCCATAGTATTCGGTAAAAATTAATAAAAAAATCAGTGAAAATAATATTTTGGTAACCAGCCCCGCAAAATAATATTTGTATGCAGGATTATCTTCTATCTTTTTCTTTTGGTGCATAAAACCAGCAACCAAAATAAGAATAATCAACACCGGCGTGTAGAAATAATCACCCATATCAAATATCACCCAATCAATTCCATCAATCAGCTTTAGTATTACCATTTTTCTTCCTGCCTGTCGCTTTGTTGTTTACCAACAAAAATAAGCATTTTTTTGGCGTAGGATATCATATTTTTTGTAGCATCACACTTCGGAAAATCAACGCCTGCTAAACATTATCCCTTAATACAGCCATCAGGGAATCAATTATTATTATAAACGCAACTATATATATGCGTGTCTGCATCAATTAAACACCGCCTATTTGTAGCCGGATATCTAATTGATTGCCAGATTTCATTATTTTTGCAGAAAATAAAAACAACAAACGGCAAAGCATTCTATTATTGCGTTGTAGATTTCAATGGATTGTCTGTGCAGAAAATAAAATCCGTAAAAATGAACATCGAAAAACTTAAAAAAGACGATTATATTCATGGAGGAACTCAAAAAGACTTCTATGATGAAACCCAACGTGAGTTTTGCCGCTGTCCGCTGTGCAACGCCGATGAATACAGTG
>Ga0209098_1002415_pt1 | contig 16519 bp, 16 predicted proteins | sample AD_JPNHW1_MetaG_FD_184429 | JGI IMG/M metagenome (GOLD analysis project Ga0209098, IMG submission 184429) | Active sludge microbial communities of municipal wastewater-treating anaerobic digesters from Japan - AD_JPNHW1_MetaG (SPAdes) (version 2) | ecosystem: Engineered > Bioreactor > Anaerobic... | reverse complement strand
AAAGGAATACCCAAACCCAAGAAATTCAAGGTGCAGAGCACCGAACCATTTGTAGAAAGTAATCCCCAACCCCGGAAATTTCAAGGTGCAGAGCACCGAACCATTTGTAGAAAGTAATCCCCAACCCCGGAAATTTCAAGGTGCAGAGCACCGAACAAATCAACAGTCGATAGCAGTTGAAATGTAAAATATCTAAGTGTATGAAAAATTTCTGAAACGAAGCATATTTATCTGTCATACAATTTTTTACATCTTTCTTTATCGTTTTCAAACCTTCTTATTTTCTTCGTTCATTTTCTTTTTGCTTGTCCAAAAAGAAAACGAACCAAAAGAAAAACGACAGCCGTGCCTTTTCGACGACCCACCTGACCAGATGCGAACTGTGAAGTCCGAAATGTGATATCGGTATCCTTACATTTCACATTTGATTTGGTTTGCACCCCTATAAACTTGGACTAAAAGTACCACAATACAAATACAGGTCTCCTCGCCTATCGCATTTTACATTTCGCATTTGATCTGCCCCGCCGAAAAGCCAAAGCCAATTCTGAAGCCGCTGCCATTTTGCCTCCCCTTCAAGGGTGGACTTAACCGCAAATTCTCTTTTTATCCAACGAATCCCAAAGGAATAATAAGAAAAATAGAGATTCCGGTGCACGTGTTCCCTCGCCTTGCTCGCAAGGAGAGGGCTAGGGAGAAGATACAAAAACGACTGCCATGGAATTTAAAAGAAAAATTGCCATGTGCAGAGCCGCTTTCTATTATTAATTTTGTAAAACAAAAATTTTCGAGTAGTTTTGTTACTCGTTATATTTAAATCAATGGATCAGAAACTCAATTGGTACGCTGTATGTACAAAAAGCCGGTGCGAAAAAAGCCTGGTTTCAAAGCTGAATGAAAAAGGCATTGAGGCCTGGATACCCTTACAGCGAACCCTTAAACAATGGTCAGACCGGAAAAAAAGAGTCGAAGAAGTCATGATTCGCTCCTACATATTCGTTCATATTCAGCCCCAACAGTATGATGAGGTGCTGAAGAACCCGGGAGCGGTCAGGTTTATCTGGTTTAACGGGGAACCTGCGGTAATTCCCGACAGCCAGATAGAGATACTGAGGCTGATCAGCGATTCGGATGTGAAAGTAACAACAGTAGCCTCCCGTCTTGCTCCGGGAACTCCCGTGAAAATCATCGCCGGACCTCTTGAAGGACTGACCGGAGAGCTTGTTAACAGTTGCGGAAAGTACCATGTCGTGATCAGGATCGATCATGTATACTCAGCCCTTTCCCTCACCATCTCTCCTCAGTTCCTGGAAAAAATCGGCGCCGAAAAAAAACGCTGATCAGGACTTCCATGAGCCTCCTTTTCCCCGCTAAGTCCCCGATGGGACTGAAAGGGCGGAGCATTACCGGTTCTACCTCATTTTCCCCTCATGCTTGACACGCTAATCACCAGCAAAACAAGAGTTAAGCTGTTACTTAAATTCTTCCTTAATTCCAGATCCAGATCCTACCTGAGGAACCTGGAGACGGAGTTCGGGGAGTCGACCAATGCGATCAGGCTGGAGCTGAACCGCTTTGAGGAAGCCGGTTTGCTGAAATCGGATATGGAGGGAAACCGCAAGTATTTTTCAGCAAACACCCGTCATCCCCTGTTCCCCGAGATCCACAGCATCCTGCGGAAATATATCGGCATCGACCGCATCATCGAAAACATCCTGAATGAGCTGGGCGGTCTGCAGAAAGCTTACCTGGTAGGCGACCTCGCCGGCGGACGCGACAGCGACACCGTCGAGCTGCTGCTGCTCTGCGACGACATCAACCAGGAGTACCTCCGTTACCTCACCTCCCGCGCCGAGTCGCTGATCAAACGAAAGATCTGCTGCCGTCTGATCCATCCCGCGGAAGAAGGATCGTGCCTGACCGGCCACCCGGAAGCGCTCCTGGTGTGGGCTTCCACCAGCGTACCTGCCGCCTGAGAAATTCCTATTCGTTTATACCTGAAAAATTTTATTCGTCATGTTATCCCAAAAATCTGCTTTAGTATGTGGCGCCGGTGGATTTATCGGCAGTCATCTCGTAAAACGATTGAAAAAAGAAGGTTTCTATGTACGGGGAGTTGACCTGAAATACCCCGAGTTTGGCGAGACAGCCGCAGATGAGTTCATCATCGGCGACCTCCGCGACCCCCAAGTGTGCCAATCGATCCTCGACCGGCCGTTTGACGAGGTGTATCAGCTGGCTGCCGACATGGGTGGCGCCGGTTACATCTTCACCGGCGAACACGATGCCGACGTGATGCACAACTCCGCCACCATCAACCTGAACATGTCGTATTTCGGCGCCCGGTCGGGCATCCGGAAGATCTTCTACTCCTCCTCCGCCTGCATCTACCCCGCTTTCAACCAAACCGACCCCGACAACCCGAGATGCGCCGAAGACACCGCCTACCCCGCTCAACCCGACAGCGAATACGGATGGGAGAAGCTGTTCAGCGAACGACTCTACTTCTCGTTCCACCGGAACTACGGACTGAATGTGCGGGTCGCCCGCTTCCATAATATCTTCGGGCCCGAAGGCACCTGGACCGGAGGCCGCGAGAAAGCGCCGGCAGCGTTCTGCCGCAAAATCGCCGAAACCCCCGACGGCGGCGAGATCGAGATGTGGGGCGACGGCAAACAAACCCGCTCCTTCCTCTACATCGATGAATGCCTCGAAGGAATCCGCCGCCTCATGAACTGCACCACCTTCGCCGGCCCCGTGAACATCGGCTCGGAAGAAATGGTCACCATCAACCAACTGGCCGAGATGACCATGCAGATCGCCGGAAAAAAGATCTCCGTCAAACATATCCCCGGACCCCTCGGCGTAAGAGGACGCAACTCCGATAATACCCTCATCGGCGAAAAACTCGGCTGGAAACCTTCCCGCCCCCTGCGCGACGGACTGACCGAAACATACCGGTGGATCGAAAAACAGGTGGCGGAAAGCAACAGATAATGCGGGACTCCCGGAAATTCTTCCTTTCCCTGACTTTGTTCCTGGCGCCCGTGATCCTGGCCCTGGGATGCCTCGAATATGCCCTCCGGCAACAAAAAAATTACCTCGATATCAAAAAAGAAAAGTTCGAACAAGTGGCCGGCGCCGTGGAAGTGCTTATCCTCGGCGACTCCCACGCACACATGGGCCTCGATCCCGCCCGGTTCGACCGGAAGACCTTTAACCTCGCCAGCCCCGCCCAGTCATACTACTACGATGTTTCTCTGTTGTTGAAATACCTCCCGAGGATGCATAACTTGAAGGTTGTCATCCTCCCGGTGACACACTTCGGATTTTATTACCTGGAAGATCAGTCACACAACGCACGATGGCAGTATCTCTACGCCAACACTTTCGGGATCCCGCTCCGGAAGCAACATTTCGATCTGCGCGCCTACAGCCGCGTGGCCATGTATACGCCGTACCAGGGACTTAAAAAGATCGTGGAGAAGCAGGAGCAGGATGTCGAAACACCCGACGGACATTTACCCGGTGCGGCTCATCCTTCCCCCGATAACCAGAAAATGAACGCGCAGGAACTTATCCGGCATCATTATTCTTTCATCCGCCGGGGAGACGCGGGTTTGAACTGCTCTTTTCTTAACCGGGCCTTCTCCGTTCTCCGGAAACAAGGGATCAACATTGTCATGGTAGCGTTGCCCGTTCATCCGGAATATTCCCTGCTGAAAAACAAAAAGATCAGGGAAAGAAACTATTCCCTGATCCGGCAATTCGAACGCTCTCATCATATTCATTTCCTGGACTTACAAAACACCGGTATCGTGAACACCGGAGATTTTGCCGATCCCATCCACCTGAACCATTCCGGCGCCCTGAAGATCAGCCGTATTGTCTCCAACAACATTTCTGCATTGACCAATTCTCTTTGATCATGTTATTCACCTCACTGACTTTCCTACTGTTTTTCGTCCTCGTTTTTTCCATTCACTGGATATTGCCGGCACGGTACCGCTGGATCCTCCTCCTGGTCGCATCATTGGTATTTTACGGGTTCGGCATCCCTCAATATACACCCATCCTGGTATTATCGGCGCTGATGAATTACGGGTTCGGGCTATGGATCAGCCGGGCGGACGACGACCGGCGACGCCGTAACCGGCTGGTGTGGGGCATTGTGTTGAATATCGCGCTGCTCGGGATGTTCAAGGTTTTATCCGTTCATCCGCTGTTCACGGTTCCGGCCTCGTGGGGAGTGACCCTTTCAGGAACAGCGGGATGGATCCTCCCGTTGGGGATCTCGTTCTTTACCTTTGCCAACCTCTCTTACCTGATCGAAATCAAACGGCGTAAATGGGAGCCGGAACGGCATCTCGGCTATTTCGCGGTGTACGTGACCTTTTTCCCGAAACTGATCCAGGGCCCGATTGAACGGCCGGCTGCCTTCCTGCCGCAGGTGAAAACACCCGCTGCTTTTAACTATGACCGGGCGGTGGGAGGCTTACGGCTGATGCTGTGGGGCTTCTTCAAGAAGCTGGTGATCGCCGACCGTCTGGCGCTGGCGGTGAACCCTGTCTTCGACCGCCCGCATGACTTCGGCGGACCGGCCGTGATCGTCGCCGCGATCCTCTACTCCATCCAGATCTATGCCGATTTCTCAGGATATATCGATATCGCCCGGGGATGCGCGAAACTGCTGGGATTCGAGCTCACGAAAAATTTCAACCGTCCCTATGCCGCCACCTCCGTCAAAGATTTTTGGAGCCGCTGGCACATCTCGCTGTCCAACTGGCTGCGCGATTATGTCTTTCTCCCGCTCGCTTTCGGCATCTCCCGCCGTTTGAAAAAAGAACGTTACCTGGGGATGCGTACCGATCATCTCATTTATTCCTTCGCCATCACCGTGACCTTTCTCCTGTGCGGCATCTGGCACGGCGCCGGCTTCACATTCCTTGCCTGGGGCGCCTTGTATGCCCTGTACCTCATGACCGGACACCTCACCGAAAAGCCAAAACGCCGGCTGTACCGGAAAGCCGGAATCCTGCCTGCCTCCCGGCTGTACCGGTACCCGCAGGTAATTGTCACGTTTACGCTGGTCACCTTCGCCTGGGTGCTGTTCCGTTCTTCCGGTTTCCAAAACTTCTCCGACATACTGACAGCTGCCGCCCGCGGCTGGAGCGAATTTGCCGCCAGTCCGGCTTCGGCGTACCGGCAACTGGTCGTCGCCGGGTTCACCCTGGCCGATATGGTCATCATCGCCGCCACCGTCCCCTTCCTGTTCCTGACCGAAAGCTCCCGGTTCCTCGATGGTACCTGGCAACGGCTAAAAACCCGTCCTGCCTGGTTGCGCTGGTCCCTGTACTACAGCGTTCTTATCGCGATACTCCTCTTCGGGAAATTCGAGAATTCAACGTTTATTTATTATCAGTTTTGATAAACCGTACTTCCACATGCCACAATATCAAGTTTTTTGATCAATAAACACTCACCCTATTTTGGATTCCCCAGTCAAATCTTCTTCTCCTTTAACTGACGAAAAAATAACTTCCTATCGTCAAATCTTTAAAGCGACTTCTCTGTTTGGTGGGGTACAGGCTTATAATGTGTTGATCAGCCTTATTCGTATAAAATTTGTCGCTGTTTTCCTTGGCCCTGCCGGTATGGGAATAATGAATCTGCTTACGATACCACTGAACTTGATCGGACAGATTACCGGACTGGGACTGGGTTATAGTTCCGTTAGGGATATTAGCGTGGCTGCTGCGGATGGAGACGAAGAAAAGATCGGACGTACCATTTCTGTCTTCCGTAAATGGATTTGGTTTACCGGATTGTCCGGAAGCATTCTTACCCTCATCCTTTCGCCATTTTTGAGCCGTTGGACTTTCGGAAACGGAGATTATACAACGGCTTTCTTGTTCCTCTCTATTGTGTTACTTTTCAATGCTCTTAGTACAGGACACAGCGCGACATTACAGGGAATGCGAAGGTTGCGTTTCCTGGCAAGAGCCACCGTCATCGGCTCTACATTCGGACTTTTGGTTTCCATCCCATTATATTACTATTTCAGAATAAAAGGGATTGTCCCAACCCTAATTATTGCGTCTATAACCTCATTTGTGCTTTTCTGGTTTTATGGGCGAAGGATCGTGGTCCGAAAACCTTCTTTAACCTGGAAAGAGGTATGGAACGAAGGTAATGGGATGGTTAAATTAGGCATATTGATTACTCTTAGCTCATTAATATCTTCCTTCATCTCATACCTTATCAATATCTACATCAGTCGAACAGGAGGGGTCGATCAGGTAGGATTGTACCAAGCAGGTTTGACTATCACAGAAAGATCTATCGGGTTAATCTTAGTTGCCTTAGGGACTGACTATTATCCACGGCTTTCCGGGGTAATAAATGATCACAGGAAAATGTCTCAGGCAGTAAACTATCAGGCAGAGATTGGACTATTGATTATTGGTCCCATCTTGATTTTGTTAATGACAGGTATGCCGGTTATTATCCGACTTCTTTATACTCAAAAATTTTCTTTAATAATGGATTTAATCCCTTGGATAATACTGGGGATGCCCGTAAAGATTGCCTCCTTGGTTATGGGATATATCTTATTAGCAAAAGGAGCAAATAAAACATTTTTCTTTTCTGAACTCACCTACTCAATCATTCTTCTGACCCTCAGTATATTTGGATACAACTATATGGGTCTGATGGGATTAGGAATTGCATATTCAATTATGTATTGCGCTTATTTTGTAATCGTATCCGTTATATGTTGGAAAAAATTTCAATTTCACTTTTCATATTCATTTTATAAAATTTTTCTTTTAACAATATTATTTTGTTCACTTTCTGTAGTTACTGCCGTAATATTAAAATTTCCGATTGCATATTTTACAGGAATTTTTTTATTTGGTCTAATGCTATGGTTCTCTCTTGTTGAATTGAATAAACGGATTGGTCTGAAGCTATTGTTTAAAAAAGTTTTATAAAATCTAATACTCAAACTCATTAGGGTGGGCTAAAGAAATAAGCCATAAAAACAACGATAGAACTGATATTTCATATTCCTACAAAAAAAATCATTATAATATCGAAGTCATTCTTAATCATTTCAAAAAAAATTTGATGCCTCATTCATTTAGAAACAAAATACTTCTTCTTTTGTGTTTTTTCACAAGACATTATCCCAAAGTAAGGGGTATTTCTAGACTATCTCATTTTCTTTTTAATCATCCTCGCTTTTTTGATTCAGTAGAAACCTGTACTATTAATGTAAAATCTGCAGGGAAAATGATCCTATACCCAGATCAGTTTATTGATCGTCGAATTTTGATTTTTAATGAATATGAGCCAGAATTAATTAAAGTTTTAAAAACTTTATTGAAGGAAGGTGATAATATCATGGATATTGGCGCAAATATCGGATATATTTCTCTTGTCGCTGCACAACTTATAAAAGGTAATGGTCATGTATTTTCTTTTGAGCCTTCCCCAGAGATGTATAATAAGTTAAAAACGAATATCCGGGAAAATCATACTTCAAATATTACCGCACTCTCATTTGCAATCTCAAATCATATTGGAGATGCACAATTTTTTATAAATAATACCGGTAATTCAGGAATGTCCTCTTTTAGACAAGATAATTCGGTTTCGCCAATAAAAGTCAATGCAATAACTATTGATTCAATCCTTCAGAAATTACCAAAAATCAGGTTATTAAAAATAGATATTGAGGGAGCAGAGTTTCAAGCAATATCAGGAATGAAAAGTTTTATTCAGCGAGATCGACCCACAATAATAATAGAATTTACAGATCAATTTTTACAACAAATGGACTCTTCTTCTTCTGATCTTTTTCAACTTCTTGAAAACCATGGATATCATTTATGGAGAATTAATGAAAAATTGATCCCATTACATTCTGCTCCAGAATATCAATGCAATGTGATTTGTATCCATAATAAAGAAGACGAAAGAATAATGTGTAATCTCGTTGAAAAATGAAGATTCTTTTAGTAATTCCTGGGCCTTTGTTTAAAGAATATGGTGGGGGTGAAGTATACGCTCTTAATCTTGTAAATGAATTACTGGAACAAAAAATTCAATTTGATATTGTTTCTATAACGTCAGGGAAATTAAGATTACCTCGGTATTCAAAAATTAGTTTGGGAAATTCAGAATTACGCGAATACTATTTGCCTTTGAACCATGGCACACAAAGTTTGAAAGAGCAATTTCAAAAAATTCTACATGAGAGCAATCCAGATGTTGTTCATGCAAATTCACTAAAAATGATTGCATCTCAGACATGCCATGAAGAAAGTATTCCATGTATTGTAACCGCCCATCATGGTGGGATCTGTTGTCCAAAAGGTTCAATGCTAAATGGCAGTGAAAGGATTTGCAAAATAAAAATTAATACAGACGATTGTCTGGGTTGTGTGGTAAAAAATATAAGGGGAGGTAAATACTTTTACCCGTTCTATAAACAGGTACCCGTCTCATTCAGATTGAAAATTGGAACTATTATTTCAAAATTTCCTTTTATTCCTTTTCTAACTCCTTTGTTTTCTGTTTCAAAGGAAATATATAAAAGAATGGACGAGTGGAGAACTATTTTAACAACTGCAAACCTTCTGATTGCTCCATCTAAAACCATTTATGATGCGCTGATTAGAAATGGTGCTTCTCCAATGAAAACAATAGTTTTACAACACGGAATACCTCTTCTACAGAAACAACCACTTTCAGAAGATATATGCTCCAGGCCCATACGATTTTTTTATTTCGGCCGTATTAATCGTTCTAAAGGCCTTCATATCTTATTGGCTGCTTTTAAACGATTAAATACTGATGCATGTCTGACGATAATTGGAGATGCTATAACTAAAGAGGAGAAGAAATACTATTCCTCATTGAAAAGAGAGTATTCCGATAAAAATATTTTTTGGGTTGGAAATATTCCACATGAACATGTTTATAAAGAGATTTGCAAGCATGACATCATGATTCATCCTGCCATTTTTCTTGAAGTTTTTGGCCTAACAATTTCCGAGGCATTATCTGCGGGAAGGCCAGTAATATCAACACGTTGCGGGGGCTCAGAAATGCAAATAAAAGATGGGGCTAATGGGTTGCTTATTCCGCCCAATGATGTAGCAGCCCTTGAGGAAAAAATGCAATATATTATTGATCACCCGGAGGTTCTCCTAGAACTTCACGATAATATCAAACAACCTCTTTCTATAAAAGAACATGTACATGAATTACTGAATATCTATAACACTTCAAAAAAATAGCAGTATGAAAGTTAAGTCTGCTCAAATTATTAAAAAGATTGAAGAAGCAAGACTCTTTTGTTTGAATGCTATCCAATTATCAAGGAAAGAAAGAATTATAAAATGGGTGCTCTGTCTCAGAATAAAGGTGTTAAATACTCTTCTTTTCATTATAAAATTGTTACTGTTTAAAAAAGGAAAGCCTAATCAAATTCAACAAATAGTCGTATTTACCGCAGGGATCCTTGGAGATAATATAATTTTTGCCGGAGCGATTTCAGCGCTAAAAGAGCGTTTTCAAGATGCGAAGATCACCGTTATCACCAACTGTCAGCACTATGCAAAAAACGGATCGGAAGTGTTGTCTCATTTGCCTTTTGTAGATCGGCAATTGTTAATCGAGGACAATTATTTGGAAAGACAAGGAATGACCTTCCGGATAGTACATCCGTTGTTGAATCTGATCTCGTGCGACCTGTTTGTAAACTTTTCCCCTTTTGGGCGTCGTGGCTGGATAGGGGCCGTTGTCCGGGAAATGATCCTGGCCAGGCTGTTGAAGGCACGTTGGGCGATTGGTTTCAAGATCACTTCTCCCCAACCTCGTCCAGGAAATTTCAAAATACTCCCCTATTTCTGTATCAACGAACCACTCTGTTCTGTCAGTGTTTTAAAAGAAATTGGGCTGTCCCCTCTTCAGGGGGAACAGTCGATTCCCGTAAATCAGCAAGCGCAAGAGAGCATTAATGCATTGTTATTAAGTTCCGGTTTGGACCAGGGAAGAAAATATGTTGTTGTCAACCCGGGCGCTAAAAATAAGTGTAAATGTTGGTCGCCGGAAAAATTTGGCCAGGTAGCATCCTGGCTTGCTGAAACCTACAACTTTACTCCCGTCCTTATTGGTTCCAAAAGTAATACAACCCAGTGTGATGATACCAACCGGGCCAGTGGAAATCGTTGCCTGAATCTTGTTGGGAAAACTGATCTTCCCGGGTTAATCGAATTAATCAGATCTGCTGAATTGTGCATATCGAATGATACCGGTCCCATGCATATTTCAGGTTGCCTGGGAAAACCGACCGTAGGTATCTTCAGCGCCCGAAGAAGCCCTGAACATTGGTTCCCGCAAGGAGAAAAGAGTATTGTTGTATTTTCTATACCTGAATGTGCTTTTTGTAACCGTGATTCATATCAGGAGGATGAATACCCGGTACAGTGCCTGGATAACATTCAACCGGAAGATGTCAAAAAAGCCGTGTTATGCATACTTCCAAATTCCCTGTAGGATGAACAGTGGGCGTAATCAATCGATTGTCATACTCGCAACCCCCGTTCTTCTCCGGGGTGGAACGGAGAATCAACTATTGTCCGTATTAAAAGCATTGAAAAATTGTGGATTCCGGGTTCATGTGCTTTGTTATTTTGAATTTCATGCTGAAATGGCAGATCATTTCCGGGCGGAAGGCGCTGAGGTGACTCTGTTGCGATACCAAAGGGAAGGGAAAAGTCCAATAGTAGTTCTTCTCCGTTTGCTTTGGAATTTATTTCGCTGGTTCCGAAAAAATAAGCCGGATATCGTTCATGTCCAGTACCTGGCGCCCGGTTTCATTCCCGTGCTGGCAGCAAAAATGGCCGGAATCCGGAACATCATGGCTACTGTCCACCAACCGTGCCCTCCCGGGCTCAAAGCCAAATGTTTACTTCAATTGGCTTCTATGATGACCAACCGTTTTATTTGTGTTTCCCAGGCGGTAGAGCGTTCCTGGTTTGGTCGTAGTAACCTGTTTACTCCGGGTGATGCACTGCCCCGTCGCAGCCATTTTACCATTTACAACGCGATTGATCTGGAGGAAATCCGTCAAATCGTTTCATCAGAAGATCCGGTTAAGACCGGCGGGCAATCCGCCCCGGAACATGGATTGGTGATCGGCGCTGTCTCCCGCTTACGGCATGAAAAAGGGATGGATATCCTGCTCAAATCGTTTGCTCTTCTCCTCCCCCGATTTCCAGGAATTAGATTAAAGATCGTCGGAGATGGTCCTGACAGGGAAACCTTACACAACCTGGCCGGGGAATTATTCATTTCCGGTGTCATCACCTGGACAGGTGAAATACCCCGGAAAGAGGCGATCCGGCAAATGCAAAGTATGGACATGGTGGTGATCCCTTCCCGTTTTGAAGGATTTGGATTGGTGGCTGCAGAATCGATGGCTTGCGGAAAATCGGTCATTGCATCCAACACCGGGGGCTTGCCCGAAATTATTGACGATCGTGAAACGGGCTGGTTAGCGCCGCCGGAAGACCCGGTCGCGTTGGCCGAAGCCCTCACCGAACTCATCGACAACCCGGCGCTCCGGGAGAAGCTGGGCGCCGCCGGCCGCCGGAGAGTCGGAGAAAAATTCTCTTTTACTACATTTGCCCGACAAATCGAAGCTTTATATGCTGCCAAACAGTGATCCGCTGATACCCGGGAACAAGTTCTTCCGGTTTTTCTTTCACGGTTTGTTCATCACCGGTCTGATTCCGTTCCTGCCGGCCGTTTTTCTGTTTTTACCGGAAAATATCGCCGGATTCAACTATACCGGCTGGGCATGGATGACCATGTTGGCAATCACCCTGATTACCCTTCCTGCCATTCGTCGTGTCGGGTTCCCGCTCCTGCTCTGGTTGCCGTGGATTCTTTACCTGGTGTTGTATATTATCATCGATTTTTCCTTCCCCGGCCTGCAACTGACCCTGCAGTACCTGTTGCCCCTGCTGATCGGAGTGACAGCCTCGGGCTTTACCTATTCCCCGGCCCTGTTACAATGGCTGGGAAAACGCGCCGCCCTCTATTTTTCAATCATCACGATCCTTTCGTTTATATACATCGTGGCCACCGGATTTTCTCCTCAGTCAGCCGCTGTTCCCATGATTTTATCCGTGGCGGGCGCGTTAATGATCGCGTTATTCAGCGTCCGGAAGAACATCATTTACCTGTTGCTGTTTTTCCTCCTGCTGATCATTCCGGTGGCCATGATTACGCGCATGGGCATTGTTTCGTTCCTGCTGATCTTCGTGTTGAATTTTGCCAACCGGGATTTGATCCAGAAGCTGTTGTTCCTGGCGCTCGGAATCCCGCTGGGGTTGTTTATTTTTCACAGCTCCTCTTTCCAGGCCAAGACCTTTAAAACGGGGGAAGGGCAAATCAAAGACCTTTCGTTCAATTATTACCAAAGCGAAACGATCAATTCAAGCGGACGAACCACCTGGTACCTGGCCCTGGAGTCCGGCATCGCCCACAGTCCGGTATGGGGCAACGGTCCCCGCAGCGACAACTTCGCCTTCAAAGAGTACGGGTTCAAGTCGGGGGAAGGGCACAACGATTACCTCACTGTCCGGTACAATTACGGGTGGGTCGGCCTGTGCCTGCTGTTACTGGCCCTGGCGGGGCAGTTCTATTGGTTATGGAAACGCCGGAGAAGATACCGGCAAAGCATCCGGCTGTTTATCGTCTGGTCGGCCGTGATGACCCTGTTCTTCAGTTTCCTGGCTTTCATGTACACAGACAATATCCTGAAGTACACTATTTTTTTCCCCAACCTGTTCTTTGCCATGACCGGGATCCTGAGCGGGTCGTTTATCAGCGAGGATTCCCCGGTACTTCCTGAAACCGACGTCAGCCTATGACCCTCTTCCGGAAATTCGTGATCAAGATCTGTTGCTTCCTGATCCTGTTCGCCGGGCTGGATTACCTGCTTTCGTCACTGGCCATGACCGGGTTGGAGAAATATTTCGGTTTGGACCGTCCGGCCGACATTTTATGCATCGGTCATTCGCATACGGTGCTCGGAATCGATAAATCGTTGTTGGAAAAGCACACGGGAAAGCGGATTGCGGTATATGCACGCGAAGGGGCCGGCATCAAGGACCGGGCGGTCATGCTGGACCAGTATTTTCGACGTTTTCCTAAAAGCCGTCCGATTATCTTGTACGATGTCAACCCACGTCTGTTAAATGCCACAGGGTTGAGCGAGCATTCTTACACACTCTTCTATCCTTTTTTTGATGAGCCTGAGGTTGCAAGCTACATCCGGGAAAGTAATCCCGATCCTAGCAGCCTTTTATTCAGAAAATTTATCCGGCTTTGCCGTTACAACGACGTAACGCTCCGGTTTTCCCTGAGGGGCTGGTTTGATAACCGGGAGAACCTGAAAACCAACCGGATTACTGAGGAGGTCATTGGGCGGGTAATCCGCGACTCCATCTATTCCGACATTTGTCCCGACCAAGGTTGTGTGTCCGTTTTCGACCGCACCCTGGCCCGGTGCAGACGGCAGGGTTGCACCGTAGTGTTGCTGAATATCCCTACCATCGACGTTATACGTACCAATCAACGAATAAAAGACCAGGTCCTTCGCAGGTTTCAGTCCGTTGCAGCAAAGGACAACCGGATTATTTATCTCGATTATAATCCGGCTTTCTCGAGCCGTCATAAGCTCTTTTCCGACCCGCTTCACCTGAACCGGGAGGGGCAGCGGATATTTACCGAACAGTTAGCCAAAGAACTGGATTCCGTTTATTTCGGACCTGCCGCGTATCAATAACCCGGTATTTTCCGTTATACCAACAGCATGAACGTAACCGACCCAACCATCAGTGTCGTGATTCCCTTGTACAACAAGGAAAAGACCATTAAGAGGGCCCTTGATTCCATCATGAAACAAACGGTACTTCCGCAGGAGATCATCGTGGTGGACGACGGAAGTACCGACGGAAGCCGGGCTGTGGTGGAACAAGAGCACAATCCACTTGTCATGTTGTTTTGCCAGGAAAATAGCGGGGTATCAGCCGCGCGTAACAGAGGAATCCGCGAAGCCCGGGGAGCATGGATCGCCTTCCTGGATGCCGATGATGAATGGGAACCCGGGTATCTGGAACAAATCGACCGGATGATCAGGCAATTTCCTTCCAGCATTGGCGCCGCTACTGCTTACTTTTTAGGGAATGAACAGGGAAGCAAGAGGAGGATGACCCTGAGGAAGCTTCCGTTCACCACAGAATCGGGTGTTTTGTCGAATTATTTCCAGGTAGCGGTCCATTCGGACCCACCCGTATGGACATCGGCTGTTTGTGTAAACAAACAACGGCTGTTGGAAACAGGAGGGTTCCCTTATGGGATCAGGTCCGGGGAAGATCTTTTAACCTGGGCCCGGTTAGCCGTTGCAGGTGATTATTGTTACTGTAGCCGGCCATTGGCGGTCTTCTGGCAGGAAAAAGCGCACACCTATCAGGCTGCTCCCTCCAGAATTCCTGAAGAGATAGATTATGTCGGAGCACAACTGGTATCGCTGTACAAAAGCTACCACGGACCTCAAAAAAGATGGTTCCGGGAATATATCGGCTTATGGCATAAAATGAGGGCATCTGTCTACCTCAGGATGGAGATGAACCAACCGGCACTGAAAGAGACACTGCTCACTATGTACTACGGGCATAACCCGTTGAAAGCCTTGGTATATCTATTTCTGCTGATGTACCCTGTAAAATTCCGGCAAAAAATATTTCAAAAATTTTCTCGCTAATCCTGACCAATGAAAGTCGTCGTTGTTCATACCGATTTCCGTCTTTACTGGCCTTCCCGGCTTGCTGCCCTGGATAAATTTCTCCGGCAACAGGGGCATGAACTTCATGTCGTTGAACTAGCAGGAAAAGGCAGCAACTATTCCTTTGCGGGAAATCCGGAGACAGAGTCATCCATTCCCTGGCAAATTCTTTTCCCTCAGGAATCCATTGAAAAGATCAGCCGTAAAAGGGCATTCAGCGCTATCGCCCATACATTGGACCGGATCCAACCCGATGTAGTCATGGCAGGGGCCATTGCTTTTTATTCCGGAGCTTCTGCGGTTGCCTGGACGACACAACACCGGAAGCCGGTAATCATTTTTGATGATGCCAGACTAGCCGATACTCCCCGGTCATTTTTAACAGATTATATAAAACGTTTAATATACCGCCAGGTGGATGCCATTTTCTGCCCGGCCCCTTCGCATAGTGCTACTTTTCTGCATTTCGGGTTTGCACCTGACCAAATTTTCTTTGGAGTAAATGCGGTTGATAACAATTTTTTCTGTTCAAATAATTACCAATGGAAAGAATCAGATATACAACATTCTGACACTAAAGATTGTCTTATTTCCATCAGCAGACAAATTCCGATTAAAAACCTTTATCGCACCATCAATGCTTTTATTTCATATAAAGAAAAAAATATCGAAAGTTCTCTTCGGCTTATATTGATTGGTGGAGGTCCAGAGCATGAAATATTGAAAAAAATAGCTTCAGAAAATCCTAAAGCCGAAATTTACTTTAAACCATTTTTGAGCCAAGTAGAACTGTTAACATTTTTTAGGAAGGCAAAAGCCCTTATCCTACCTAGTTTAGCCGAAACCTGGGGATTGGTTGTCAACGAGGCCATGGCCGCCGGACTTCCTGTTTTAGTAAGCAGGCAGTGCGGGTGTGCAGAAACGCTGGTTCACGAAGGAGAGAATGGATGGACATTTGATCCACTTGACTTGCAAGATATGGAACGGGTCATCGGGGCAATTGATCTGGCAAGTGAGCAGGAAATTGAACGCATGGGGCAATGCTCGAAGGAGATCATTAAAAACTGGGGTTTGGAGCGGTTTTGCAAGGGAGCCTGGGAGGCGATTACCCATGTAGTAAATCATCAAAAACAAAAAAAAGGATATTTATCAAAACTGGCAGTACACTTCTGGAAAGGAAGATACAGGCCAACATAATTAAATGATCATGAAAGAATTTATTTGGAATTTCATCAGAGGTTTCAGATTGGGACCGGTGATGTTATTCATTCATCCCCAAAGTGCATTGACTAAAAGAGGATGGTGGAGATCTTTTCATAAAAAATTAGTAGTTGATAAAAACAATCTTCCAATTCCCTGGTGGACCTACCCATTCATTGATTTCCTTATTCCAAGACTCTCTGGCGAATTTTGTGTTTTAGAATTTGGGTCAGGCTCTTCAACAATCTGGTTAAGCCGTTTTGTCAAACAAGTAATTTCTGTTGAAGATCATGAAGAATGGGCAAAGAAAATTGAAAAGAAGACACAGCTGTCCAAAATAAATTTTCAACATAATAATCAGTATTGATAATCAGTCATATAGGTTGCCGTTTTATCTGTTTCAGAAATCAACCCTCCCCTTCAAATAGTAAAAGCTGATCCGTTTGAATA
>Ga0209098_1002414_pt1 | contig 16520 bp, 9 predicted proteins | sample AD_JPNHW1_MetaG_FD_184429 | JGI IMG/M metagenome (GOLD analysis project Ga0209098, IMG submission 184429) | Active sludge microbial communities of municipal wastewater-treating anaerobic digesters from Japan - AD_JPNHW1_MetaG (SPAdes) (version 2) | ecosystem: Engineered > Bioreactor > Anaerobic >... | reverse complement strand
TGGACAATGGCGGAGTGCATTATAATAACAGTGTAGGCAATTTTTGGTTTTATCTGTTGTCGGTAGGCGGTTCGGGCACCAACGACCTGGGAAACTATTTTTCGGTGGACAGTATAGGCATCGAAAAAGCTTCACAAATTGCCTACCGTACTCTTTCGGTGTATCTTACCAGCAATTCTCAATATGCCGATTTCCGCCTGGCTTCCATACAGGCTGCCACCGACCTTTTTGGACATTGTTCCAACGAAATGATGCAGACCGTGAATTCCTGGTACGCCGTTGGCATAGGCATGGCTGTGGCCGACAATGATGTTTATATAAGCGAGGTTCTCAATCCGCTTACCGCCTGTGGAATGACCTACGAGCCTGTATCTGTTAACATGATATACAATGGTTGCAGCCAGTCGCTGAATAGCGGCGACACCATTTATTTCTTTTATCAGGCTGATGGCGGCGCAGTGATAGGCGACACAATGATATTGGCTAATATTATTAACGGTGGCGACACCATTCATTTTGATTTTTCAGTTCCCGCCGATGTACAGGCGCTTGGCATGCACAGCATCACTTGTTGGCTCAACTACGCCAATGATACTGTGAATTATAATGACACCCTGGCTTCTTATACTTTTGAAAACAGGCTTTACCAAAACAGCGATGTGGGTGTAACCGGAATCGTTTCGCCCTTATCGGCGTGTGACCTGAGTGCTTCGGAAGATGTTACCATTAAACTAGGCTCTTTTGCATGCGATTATCTACCGGCCGGAACTGCTGTCCCTGTTGGTTATAGCATCAACAACGGCCCGTTTGTGTACGACACCATTACCGTACTTGCCGACATCTATCCCGATTCGGTTATCTTACATACGTTCTCAATTCCTGTCGACCTTTCCGCAACAGGAACCAGTTATTCCATCAAAGCAAAGACATTTTTTGCCGATGACAGCTTAAACACCAATGATGAATTTGCCGGCTATGTTGTCAAAAATCCTGCATCGCTGTCAGACACCATAGTTACCTTTGAACAGACCAATGCCTCAGATATGTATCTGGTAACGCTTGCAGATTATGCCAATGCCTCTATTGCCAATGCCGCACACCATACAGGTACCAAAGGATTTCGCATGACAGGAGGCAATGCTTTTTCGTATTATACCATGCTTGAATTTCCTGACGGAAACAATACCTGGAGTATTAACGATTTTCTGTCGGCCAAAATAACTTTTTGTGTTGACGCCACCGCCTGGAGTAATGCCTACCTGCGTTTTTCGCTAAAACAAACATTTGGCAAAGCCGGATATGAATACATCCTGGGACAGGGCTATGATTTTTCGATTGCCAGCAATTTCAGAGTTTTGGTTAATGACGTGACCCAGATTGGCGGAACCTACAACCCCACCACGGCCAACAGCGATCCTTTTGTGTCGCATTTTCTGGATATGAGCGCCTATGCAGGTTCGAAATTTACGGTTACTTTTGAAACACGCAACTTATGCAAAGACACCCTGATTTTCACTATGGATAATGCCTACATAGATAATGTAAAATTCATGCAAAACATTGATGATATTGGTATTGAAGCGGAAGATATCAGCAACTATGTGGATATATTTCCTAACCCAGTCAGTGAAATGCTCAATGTAAATCTGTTTTCGAACGAAAAACAAGCAGTAAAACTGGAGCTATTTGATATTCAGGGAAAAGTAATCGAAAGCAACACCGAATATGCCGTCATGGGACAGAACTCATATCAGATAGATATGAACGGGAACCCAGCCGGCATGTATTTCATCAGAATATCGACCAATAAAGGGATTTTCAATGATAAAATCATGAAAAAATAAGCTTATTTCTTTCGGATAAGACTCCAGGTCTTTTCGAAAAAAGCCACATAATTTTGGGGAGGTGCCACATTGGGGCTTCCCCATTTTATTTCATAGGTTTTGTTATTGTCTGAATAGCGAATAAAGTAAGTCATATTGCCCGGATAAGAAAAATTGACAACGGTGATGTTCAACTTATCAAACTCATTGAACAACGCGACTATTTGTTTTTTATCAATTTTTATTGCCATGTCGGCAGCCGGTTGCCCGTCGATTACTTTAAAAACCTCGCCATTTGATTTTACCTGAAATATTTCATACTTGCCCGTAAAACCACCTCCCTTTCCAAGTATAAATGAACGTTGAACTTCACTTGTCTTGCAAGAATTCATCATTATTATAAGTATGATTGTTAATGATTTAATATATCTCATTTATAGTTTTAGTTTAATTATATTATCAACCGGACTAATAGTAATCTGGGTATACAACCTGATGGTCTATCATCGTTTTACATTTTTTCAGGGACAAAAATTCCCAGCAAATCCATAGCATTTCTAATGATATTGGCTGTAAAAAACGACAGGGCAAGGCGGAAATCAACCCTGTTGGCATCCTCATCTTTTAATACTGGGATGCGTTGGTAAAACTTATTGTATTGCTGGGCCAGTTCATACACGTAATTGGCTATCTGGGCAGGGCTGAGTTCTTCGGCAGCCAGCGACAGGATACGTCTGAAATCATAACACAGGAACAGCAACTCGCGTTCTTCGTTGAGCAAATCGGCAAAATCATCAAAAGTAAGTGTAGCCAGGTTCTTGCCCGACTTACGTAATAAGGACTTTATGCGGGCGTGGGTGTACTGAATAAAGGGGCCGGTATTTCCGTCAAAATCAATGGATTCGGCAGGATTAAACATCATATTTTTCACAGGATCCACTTTCAGGATAAAGTACTTCAGACCTCCCAGGCCTATCATCCGGAAAAGCTGTTCGGCTTCTTCGCTTTCAAAGTTGTCAATTTTTCCAAGTTCGCTGGTTATTTGCCGGGCCGACTGGGTAACTTCATCTATAAGGTCATCGGCATCTACCACGGTACCTTCACGCGATTTCATTTTGCCTTCGGGCAACTCGACCATGCCGTATGAAAAATGCCTTATGTTTTCTGCCCAGTTGTAGCCTGCCCTGACCAACACTTTTTTAAGCACATCAAAATGATAATTTTGCTCATTGCCCACCACATATATCATTTTTTCGGGGTGAAATTCTTCGTAGCGCATACACGCAGTGCCCAAATCCTGAGTCATATATACCGAGGTGCCGTCGGCTCTCAGCAGCAGTTTCTCGTCCAATCCTTCCGAAGTAAGGTCAACCCACACTGAGCCATCGTCTTTTTTCTGGAACACCTTTTTATTCAGGCCTTCCGCCACCACCTCTTTTCCTAAAAGGTAGGTATTTGATTCGTAATATATTTTATCAAAAGATATCCCGAGGCGTGCATAGGTTTGTTCGAAACCCTTGTAAACCCAGGAGTTCATCATCTGCCATAGAACCCTGACTTCCTGTGTGCCCTGCTCCCATTGGCGCAACATTTCCTGAGCTTGCTGCATCAGCGGCGCCGCCTTGGCAGCGTCTTCCTCATCCATTCCTTTGGCAACCAGTTGCCTGATCTCTTCCTTGTAATGCTTATCGAACTCCACATAATATTTCCCCACCAGCTTATCGCCTTTTAATCCTGAGGATTCAGGGGTTTCGCCCCCGCCCCACTTTTGCCAGGCCAGCATGGATTTGCAGATATGAATGCCGCGGTCGTTTACCAGATTGGCTTGTACCACATTTTTTCCGTTGGCTTTCAAAATACGAGAAATGGAATCGCCCAGCAGGTTGTTGCGGATATGGCCCAGATGTAACGGTTTGTTAGTGTTTGGCGAAGAATATTCAACAATCACTGGCGGCTGGGCGCTGTCGGGTTGCTGTATGCCATAGTGCATAGCTCCAACATGACATCTTAAAAAATCAAGCCAGCACTTTGACGATATTTTAATATTAAGAAATCCCTTTACTACATTAAAATTTTCAACAAAATCGAGGTGTTCCTTAAGAAAATCTCCCAACTCCTTTGCTGTCAGTTCGGGGGACTTTTTGGACAGACGTACCAAGGGAAACACCATGAGGGTAAAATCGGCTTCGTTTCGGAATTGTAAATTGGTTTTCTGAATACTGATGAGTTTGGGTTCTGGTTCATGCCCATATAATTGTTTACAAGCCTTAATAACCGTATCGATGATTAGTGGTTCCAATTTAAATTGCTGTTCCATACGCTGTAAGAATATCATGCAAAGATATGAATTGTTGGGATTTTCAGGAGCCTTGTTTAAAATAATGACGGTTTTATTGCAGCATTACCTTTGTCATTTAACCTATGTTCCAATGACCTGATTCGGTTGTTCAAAGATTAATATAGCGGCTGATTCGGAATAAAAATATCGCCTGCCGCTTGTTTAGTTATGACGATGGAATTATATTTGTCAAAAAAATAAGGCTTAGCAACAGACTAATAATTTGTAACTGAAAAACAAGAAGGCACCCTCCATATATGAATCAAAAAGATCGTAAGAAAAAGACCGCATACACTAGCAAAGCCAAAAAAGCCTACATAAAACAGGAAGAAATTGTTGGTAAGCAGCGGAGTTCTTATGTATTGGGGGCATTGGTAATAATCACGGCGGCTATATATTTTCAGGCAATAAAATTCGATTTTCTGACCACCTGGGATGATAACTTTTACATAACGGATAACAGCCATATAAAGGCTTTCCATTGGGCAAATATCAAACTGTTCTTTACTGAATTTTATTTTAACAATTATCACCCCTTGACAACAATGTTGTATGCTATTGAGTACAAAATTGGCCATGGGCATGCATTAATATTTCATTTCAACAATATTTTACTTCATCTTCTGAACACTTACCTGGTTTTTGTGTTAATAAAAAAGATCTCTCCCAGAAATGTTATGACTGCATTGATTACTGCTGCTTTTTTTGCTGTTCACCCTATGCATGTTGAATCAGTAGCCTGGGTTTCCGAAACAAAAGATGTTTTATATACATTTTTCTTTTTGATTTCACTCATCACCTATATAATTTATCAAAGATCTGAAAAGCCAAAACAATTAATACTTGCGGGAATATTCTTTTTACTGTCGTGTTTTAGCAAGTCGGCAGCAGTTATTTTACCATTGATAATGCTTCTTTTAGATTATTACACCGGTCGTAAATACAACTGGAAAATGATCCTCGAAAAACTTCCTTTTTTTGTTATTTCCCTTATTTTTGGCATAATTGCCATTCAGTCTCAAAAAGGTGCAATTCAGGATATGGCCCCCGATATGTCGCTTATTGAAAATATTTCAGTAGTAGCGTTCTCATTTATGATGTATGTGTTTAAAGCTTTTATTCCAGTAAATCTGTCAGCGGTTTACCCTTATCCTAATGAATTAGGAGGAACCCTTCCTGCAATATATTATCTTTCTATTTTGTTTGTTGGAATATTGCTTTTTTTAGTTTGGTTTTCACGAAGATGGGGCAAGGACGTGGTTTTTGGATTTTTATTTTTTATAATAACAATCATCCTTGTCCTTCAGTTTGTTCCGGTAGGAGCAGCAGCCATGGCTGAACGTTATACTTATGTCCCCTATATAGGGCTGTTTTTCGTTGTTGGGAAACTTTTTGAATATGTTACCGACAGAGCAAATGAAAAGATTAAGAAGTATAGTAAATACCTGTTACTCTTATTTGTAATGGTTTTTGTCCTGTTTTCAGCGCTTAGTTATAGCCGTATAAAAGTGTGGAAAAATGGTGAAACACTTTTTTCGGATGTGATAGAAAAATACCCGGAATCGGGCATTTCGTACCGTTTAAGGGGGGATTATTATCTGAGCTATTACACCAAAAAAATTGACGCAAAAAACACTACCTTGCGATCGGAATACCTGCAAAAAACGGTAACAGACCTGGAAAAAGCGCTGCAATATCCACTGAACGAATACAACAAAGGCTGCGTATTATATGGCCTTGGCAGTGCATACAACAGCAAGGGATATGAAAAATACTCCTCTGGAGACCTCACAGGGGCGCTTGAAGAATTTAATAAAGTGATAAAATACACTCCCGATGATGCGCATGCATATTTTTCGATGGGCTCGATTAAAAACGAAACTCAGGATTTTGCCGGAGCCCTGGCTGATTTTGACCAGGCCATCGCACTTGACAAAAACTATTTTCAGGCTTATAATAACCGCGGCAGCACCAGGTTTAACCTGAAAGATTATCAGGGCGCACTGGAAGATTTCAATAAAGCCATCATGCTGAAACCCGATTTTGCCGATGCCGTAAGAAACAGGGATATGGTGCTGAACATCATCAAAAGTTCAAAGTAAGGTTATGAATCCACAAGGGAAAAATAAAAAAATTCAGAAAAAGAAGCGGCACAACAGTCCTCCCCTGCCGGTTTTCGAGAAACAATCTGTCCCCAAATGGATATGGATAGCGCTGGGTGTGGTATTGCTTACCACGCTGGCCATTTATTTCAGGACTTTAAGCTATGATTTGCTCACCCACTGGGATGACAAATCTTATGTAACAGGCAACGAACATATCAAAGGCTTGAAATGGGAAAATATAAAATTATTCTTTACCGAATATTATGCCGGTAATTATCAGCCTGTTACAATATTAATGTATGCTCTCGAATATAAATTTGTTGGAACCGATGGCTCTTTATACCACCTTAACAATCTTTTGCTTCATCTGCTGAACACCGTATTGGTTTTTGTTTTTGTCCGAAAGGTTTCACCTCAGAATGCTTATGCTGCGCTGATTACGGCTGCATTTTTTGCGGTGCACCCCATGCATGTGGAGTCGGTGGCCTGGGTTTCGGAACGCAAAGATGTATTGTACACCTTTTTCTTTTTGATTTCACTGATCTTTTACAGCGATTATCTGAGAACACAAAAAAACAAACACCTGATTCTGAGTTCTGTTTTTTATGTGTTATCCTGCCTGAGCAAACCTGCTGCTGTGATTTTGCCTCTGGTGCTGTTTCTGATGGACTATTACGCCGCCAGAAAACTTTCCATGAAAATCATACTTGAAAAACTGCACTTTTTACTGATAGCCATCCTTATTGGCGTGGTAACCGTTAAGGCCCAGGGCGAAGCCCTGCACGACACTTCCTCGGTGCCTTTCATCCAGCATTTTTCGATGGTTACCTATGCCTTTGTAACTTATATTGCCAAAGCCTTTGTGCCGGTCAATCTGTCGGCAATTTATCCCTACCCTGTTGATTATGGAGGCGATTTATCACCTTTGTATTATCTAACTATTCCTGCGGCGGGAATAGTGCTGTATTTTGTCTGGCACTCACGCAAATGGGGAAAAGAAATCATATTTGGATTTTTGTTTTTTTTAATAACCATCATTTTGGTATTGCAATTGAAGCGCGTTGGAGGCGTAACTATGTCGGAACGTTATACTTATGTACCTTATATCGGGATTTTTTTTATTTTGGGACGCTTATTCGAAAACCATACGGATACCGCAAAAGGGAAATTAAAAAAATATAAGAATTACTTGTTGGCCGTTTTTGTGCTTGGCTTTGCCCTATTTTCAACCCTCACCTGGATGCGGGTACAAATTTGGGAAAACGACCGGCTGTTGTTTTCTGATGTCATTAAGAAATACCCCGATTGCGGCACTCCTTATTATTTGCTGGGAGATCATTATCTTGACCGTGCAGCTGTTGTGGCCGACAGCGCCAACAAAGACAACAACCTCAAACAGTCGGCCGACAGCTACCGCGATGCCCTGAAATGCCCTATGAACAAAGCCGACAAGGCAATGGTGCATTTCAACAAAGGTTGTGTTGAGTTTATGATGAAAAATTTTCAGTCCGCCTATGAAGATTTCGACCGCGCTGTAACCCTTAACCCCAAAAATGCGCTGGCTTATGGCAACCGCGGCACCGCACGCTACCAACTGGGTGACTTGCAGGGGGCGCTGCAGGATTATAACAAAGCCATAGAACTCAATCCGCAATACACCGATGCAATAAATAACAGAGAAAACGTCAAACAAATGCTTGGGATAAAAAATTAATGAAAACCCGCAGGTACTGGTCGGTGGTGAAGCCTGCAAGCACCATTAGTGTTCCTCAAAGTACTAACAATAGCAATTAAAGAAACTATGTCAGTAAAAGATAAAAACAAAAAGCACACCCAGAAACAGTATATATCGAAAAAAGGTGCTCCAAAAATAAAAAGCACCATTGGCAATAAAACTGCCTGGTTCGCCTTAGGTGTTATAATGCTCGTAACCCTGGTCATTTATTTTAAGGCGGTATGGTTTGACTTCCTGATTTGGGATGACAATATGTACATCAACCTCAATGAAAGGATAAAAGTGCTGAACTGGGACAGCATCAGCAAGATATTTTCAGAATTTTATTTCGGAAACTACCATCCGCTTACCACCCTTGGATATGCTATTGATTACAAGATTGCCGGTGATGCCCCCGGCCTGTACCATTTTGTGAATATCGTGATGCATTTGCTTAACATTTTGCTGGTTTTTATCCTTATAAAAAGAATAGCTCCCAAAAACGATTATGTGGCCTTGATTACTGCTGCTTTTTTTGCGGTACATCCTCTGCATGTGGAGTCGGTGGCCTGGGTTTCCGAAAGAAAAGACGTGCTGTACACTTTCTTCTTCTTGCTATCTCTTATTTTTTATACCGATTATCTGAAAACAGGGCAATTAAAGAACCTACTTCTGGCCGGCTTGTTATTCCTGCTTTCGTGCTTCAGCAAATCAGCTGCGGTTATCCTGCCTTTGGTAATGCTTCTTTTTGATTATTATCTCAATAGAAAGTTTACCTGGAAAACCATAGCAGAAAAAATTCCGTTTTTTGCCATCTCCCTTGTGTTCGGGTTGCTGGCTATGAACTCGCAAAAAGCTGCCATGCCGGTTACTGAGGAGCAGATTATTCCTTTTTTGGACCGAATTTTTATCGTTTCCAACTCGTTTATTTTGTATATAATTAAGGCTTTCGTTCCGTACCACCTATCGGCGCTTTATCCTTATCCTGCTGATCTCGGAAGTGGCTTATCCATAATTTATTACATCTCTGCCATAGGGCTTGCCTTATTGCTGTTTTTCGTTTGGTATTCGCGCCGCTGGGGAAAGGATGTTATTTTCGGTTTTCTGTTCTTTGTGATAACGATCATACTGGTGCTTCAAATTATCACGGTAGGTAATGCCACCATGGCCGACCGTTATACTTATGTCCCTTATATCGGGATATTTTTTATTGTAGGAAAATTGTTCGAAAGTCTATCGGCCAAAACGAACAAGTCCAACAAAAACATGCTGTTGAGTACGCTTGTTTTGGGCGGAGTAATTTTTGCGGCAATAACATTTTTCAGGATTGACAAATGGAAAAATGACGAAACTCTTTTTTCTGATGTGATGGAAAAATACCCTGAAAACCCATTAGCGTATAACAACCGTGGGTGTTATTACCTGAAAATTGCGCAGAGCGATTCTCTAAATGATGGACAGAAAGTAGCCTATTTCAAAAAATCTTTTCAGGATTTCAACAACCTCATCAAGGCCAGTAATAACTATGCCAGCGCTTATCACAACCGGGGACTGGCCAATTATTTTCTTAAAGATTATGATGCTGCCATTAAAGATTTTGATGTAGAAATCAAGAAGAATCCCGATAAAAAAGAACTGTATTTTGACCGCGGCAATGCAAAAAAAGATTTTTTGGATTATGCAGGCGCTATCAAGGATTTTGATAAAGTAATTGAGCTGGACCCGAAAGCTGAAAATGCCTATTTTAACAGGGGAAACGTAAAAAAAGAAAATAATGATTTTGCCGGTGCTATCAGTGATTATGATAGAGCTATTGAACTAGATCCCAAACTCATTAAAGCATACAATAACCGCAGTATGCTAAAATGTATCCTGAAAGATTATGAAGGCACCATTGCCGATTACGACAAAATGATTGAGCTAAACCCCAACGACACGGTAACCATTAAAAACCGGGAGGTCATCAGGGCTCTAATCGCTAATCCTGAAAAACCACAATAATACATCAAAACTTGCAAAAGTAATTTGCAGCAGCCTGTCAACATTAAAAATTTAACGAGTGCAACAGAAATTAGAAATAGCTGCTACCATCCCAACAGTGGGTACAAAGTTTGCATTTCGGGAGGCCGATGGCATCCACCAGATCGTCGAGCCGCTGAAATGCTAGTGTGGTAACACCGACATTCTTCCGCATCTGTTCTACCATGGCGTGGTATTTTTCGGTATTGCAGTCGGAATAGGCTTTCATATCGTCGTTCTCCCTGCCTTCTAATTGTTTTACGGCGGCATGTGTCGCCAGTTCGAGGCTGCTACGTGAGCGGCTGAAATTCAGAAACTGACAAGGATAGGTGAGCGGCGGGCAGGCTATTCGTATATGCACTTCGCTTATACCGGCTTTGTACAGGTCGCGCACGTTATCTTTCAGTTGTGTGCCCCGAACGATGGAGTCATCAAGAAAAATACCCCTTTTGCCCCGGATAATGGCATCGTTGGTAATAAGTTTCATACGGGCCACCAGCTCGCGTTTATCCTGACTCTGCGGCATAAAGCTGCGGGGCCAGGTGGGCGTATATTTAATGTACGGTCTTTTGTACGGCAACTGTTTCTGGTTGCTGTATCCCAGGGCATGGCCAATGCCTGAATCGGGAATGCCGGCTACAAAGTCAGCTTCAACCGAGTCGTGGCGGGCCAAAGCCCTGCCGCATTCATAACGGCAATCATCCACATTGACGCCTTCGTAATATGAAGGCGGATATCCATAGTACACCCATAGAAACGAACATATCTGCATTTTTTCGTTCGGCTTGCGCAGTTGTTCATAACCTTCTGCAGTCAACTTCACTATTTCGCCGGGACCCAGGTACTTTTCCACCTCGAAACCCAGGTTGGGAAAGGCGATGGTTTCAAAGGTAGCTGCGTAGGCGTTGCTCTTTTTTCCCAAAATAATCGGAGTGCGCCCCAGTTTGTCTCTGGCAGCAATAATGCCATCCTTAGTGATGATAAGCATGGAACAGGATCCTTTCACAGCATCAAACACATTCTGGATTCCCGAAACAAAATCATCCTGTTCGGCAATCAGCATGGCTATAAGCTCTGTCGGGTTGATAGCGCCCTGGCTGATTTCGGTAAACAGGCGGTGCTCTTTCAGAAAACGCTGCTCTAGTTCCTCAATATTGTTGATTTTGCTCACCGTAGCTACGGCAAACCATCCCAGATGAGAAGAAACGATGATGGGTTGCGATTCCGTATCGCTGATAACGCCAATTCCGGCGTTGCCGATGAAACCTGCTATATTACCTTCAAATTTGTTGCGAAAATAACCGTCTTCGAGGCTGTGAATGGCCCGTTGAAAACCCTTTTGCTGCGAAAAAAAAACCATACCGGCCCTTTTTGTCCCCAAATGGCAATGATAATCTGTGCCATAAAAAACATCCCTGACACAATCTTCTTTAGAGATACAACCAAAAAATCCACTCATAGTTGTTGTTTTATTAAAATTCAAAATTATAGATTTCGACGCAGTTTTCTCTGAAAAGTTATCAGCATATTTTGAACAGGCTGTCATAGCTTACAATCACCATAGCTTATTAAGTATCGGGTTGCTGACTACAAAACTTTTCCATACATCATTTTTTTCAGCCCCTTTTCTGACGATTATTTGAGATTTAGCACCTATATATCATTGCAAAACTATATTTTTGTATCACCAAATTACATTTTATGAAAACCCGCATCATATTTGTTTTATTAGTATTGGCTTGGCTTGGCGCAGGCGCACAAACACAAATATTGTTCCAGTCGGATCAAACAAAATCATACTTGTTGAGTTTTGCCAATTCATACGAAGAAAGCCAGCAGGTTATCAATGAAATAGTGGATGCCATATCAAAAACTATCCCGAAGCCGGTATATCAGACAAAAATTACCTTGAATATAACTGAAAGTGTAAAAGTAACCCGCAAAGGCAATGTGGTAAGCATTTACGTCTCCTATCAGGATACAAAAATCAACGGCGATATCTTTTACAAAGGTTTTAATATGGCAGAGGTGCTACTTCCTTCAAAATACGAATTTAAAGCCAGCCTGAGCCGCAAAAACGGCGCTCCGCTTTATAGTTTTATCCAGCCCAAAAGCGATTTCAAGCCAGATTTCAACGAGGTATTACTCCAATGCAACGACGATTCATTATCCACTGCCTACAATTTTATCATTAATGAAACCAAGTTGTACTATGATATGATTGCCCGCGACCACTTCCGTCAGAAAGCCGGCATGATAGATCAGTATTTTACTGCAGATATGGATTTGAACAATATCGGCAAACAACTTTCAGGCATCAACCCCAACGCTTTTGAAGAAACAGAAAAGACACAGGCCTCGCTGAACAGTTTTAACACCATGGTTGACAACATTGGCCAGGCTCCATTCTGGAAACTGCTGCAGATTGAGAGTTTCGACCCGCTGATGCTGAAAACCAAAATCATTGACATCAAAAAAAGCCTGACGTCTATACAAAATCAGTTGAATTACACCAAATCCATAATTCATGAGCTGTATTACAACAAGGGCACGGAACTCTATGAAAAAAACAAAATGGAAGAAGCGAAAACCGCCTTTGACAAATCATTACAGTATTATCCCAACTATCCTCCTTCGCAGTTTTTTATGGCGCAGATAGCTTATGAAACCAAGCAATTTGACCAGGCCAAAAAAGAGATAAAAAAACTCTATTCGCTGAAAAACCTGGATGGGAATACACTCAGCAATGCCAACCGACTTGCCAAAGCCATTGAATGGCATGACCTCAATATTGCCGCTGGCCTGCTCACCGAAGGCAACTACGCCGATGCACTCAAGGCTGTGGACAAAGCCGAAGATTTTTGTAAAAACTTGCCGTCTTTTTCATGCTCCGACACATTGGAACTTATTCGCCAAGACTGTCACCTGGGTATTTATAGAAATTACCTGAAAAATGCCGACAAATTGTTTACACAGAAAAAATTTAAAGAAGCTAATGCAGAAGTAACCCGTGCTATTTTATACCAGGAAAAATTCTCAAAATACATTGCCGGAAACAGCGATGCACTGGCCTTAAAACAAAAGATAGGCATTGAAGAATATTATGATTCCGTGAAAAAAGGCAAAGAGAAAATGCTGTCAAAAGATTACCGGGCTGCCTTTGCCGAATTTTCAAATGCCACAAGCCTGGAAGGTGATTATCCGGTGCAAAAAGACCGGCTTCTCCCCGACCTGCTTAAAAAATCAAAACTCGAATCGCTGTTTTTGGATATTGAAGATGCCGAAGCAGCAGTCACTGCCAACAATCTCTCCCTGGCCCGCAGCACCATGAGACTTGTAATTGACGACCAAAAAGTCTATGGCCTTACTGAAAACTCAGCGCTGTCGGTTCGTATCGAAAACCTGAAAAAAGCCATCTTCAGCCAGGAATGCCAGAATGCTCAAAAAGATTACGACGCAAAAGTGGATGCTGCCGTAAAAGCCGAAATTGAAAAGAATTTCATCACCGCCAGCGATAATTACAACGAAGCCCTGCAAATTGTGAAAAAAAATACCGACTGTGATATCAATGACCAAATGGCAAAAAAAGGACAGGCAAATACCGAAAAACCGGCACATTACCAGCAGACACTAGCCCTTTGCAACGACCAGGTCAAAAACAACGACTACCTGAAAGCCATTGAAACCTATAATAAACTCTCATCATTTTTTAATGATAATAGAATCCAGGATTATGGCATAATCCATCAACCCCTCCATCTTTATATGGCATCGCAACATTCGGGCTTTGTTTATTACGGCCTTTCATGGCTCACCGATGCCGGCGAACTGGATAATGCCATGTACCTGCTGAAACAACTCAAATTCCGAAATGTGATAAAATCTACCACCAAAAATCCACAGCTGGCCCTGGCACGCGCCTATGCTCTGAAGGATGTGAAAAACGGAGTAACGGCCACGCCCAAGGTAAAAGTGTTGGAATATACTTTAGGCGATAAATGGTACAGCTTTTTTGAAAAAGAATACCTCAAACAAATCAAAAAACTAAAGTAAGTTTCAAGTCCCATAGCTTAAAACAGGTGTTGAGTTATAGCATTTGAGTTTGTAACCGTTGCGGGGGCACTATCTCCATTTGGTTGCAGGGAAAGATAAAAAGCGATTTTTCTTGTTTTCAGGCATTTAAGTTTGTAACTTTGTAAAAGCTTTAAACATGGACATGATAAGGAAATTTTTATCGGTAATGGCGATTATTACACTGGGAATACTCACCTTTTCGTGTCATAAGGATAAGGACATCGATGAACCTGAAAAACCCGCCGATTTCAGGGATATCTATATTGGCAAATATCAGGTAAAAGAAACTATTAACTGTTATGGTCCATGCGGCACCTGCTCTTCAGTGAGAGACACGGTTATTTCCGTTAATTACGGATTAACCGATTCTACCTTAAGTGTATTGGGTCGTGATGTTTTTCTTGATTCAACAGGCTTTTACGGGGCTTATCATTACGGCTTAAGACTTTGGGACGACAGCATCTCCTCAAATTTTATGAATGGGGGCCTGGGTTGCGGCCAATACATCTGGCACAAAGGATACCGGTTTTCTAATATTCCCTAGTTTTTCGAAATCTCTTTGCGGGCAGCTCATAAACTTCAAATTTTTTCATTAATCGATGTTCGATATAAAAAGGAAATGATTTACGAATAGCGATTACCCTTGCCTGCTGCAAGCAGGGATTTTAGATTTAAGAAGTGAAGGACTACTTCATAAATCATCCGCCGCGGAATATTCGTTAATCGATGTTCGATTTTAAAAAGAAAAGAAAAAATGTACGAATAACGAACAATGATTTTAGATTTTAGAAGTAAAGGACTACTTCGTAAATCATCATTCGTTGATCGATGTTCGATATTAAAAAGGAAAGAAAAAATGTACGAATCATGATTAACGATTTTAGATTTAAGAAGTTAGAAACAACCTCGCAAATCATCATTCGTTGATCGATGTTCGATATTTAAAGGAAAGAAAATAATGTACGAATCATGATTAACGATTTTAGATTTAAGAAGTGAGAAACAACCTCGCAAATCATCATTCGTTGATCGATGTTCGATATTTAAAGGAAAGAAAATAATGTACGAATCATGATTAACGATTTTAGATTTAAGAAGTGAGAAACAACCTCGCAAATCATCATTCGTTGATCGATGTTCGATATTAAAGGGAAATATATGATGTACGAATAGCGATTACCCTTGCCTGCTGCAAGCAGGGATTTTAGATTTAAGAAGTGAAGGACTACTTCATAAATCATTCGCTGCGGAATATTCGTTAATCGATGTTCGAAATAAAAAGGAAATGATGTACGAATTTTCCAGGCCGAAACAGCCCGTACAGCCCTATTATAGCAATCATTGTTGCATTTCCCTGTCAAAAGCTGTATCCCATGCTTATGCCTCCCCATGGCCTGCCAAATAAATACCTGCCATCGTATGAACGAAACCTTGGGGTAAAACACAAGCGCCACTGAAAACCATTGTAGTTCTGAATCCTCAACCCCGCGATGCATATAAAATCAATATAAAAATTTGTTTCTCTGTTGTAATATTCGTCAAAATATCGCTCGGTAATATAGGTGGCACCGGAACCCAACTCAAAATAAATCCTTTTGTATAGTTTGAAAAGGGTGGCAACATTAAGATGATAATCAAACATATCGTCGCCAAAGCCCCACAATGTTAAGTATGAAAATCCTGTGCGTACAGCCACAGTGAAGAATTTACGGTTAAAAACCTTGCGCTCATAGTTTAAAGAATAAATAGGTGCACTTCCCAGCAACTCAACAAAAAAGCTATTGTTCATGATTTTACTTTCTCTGATAGAATCCATTTTGCGGCGATTTCTTTCTTCATGGGAAATTACCATAATAGTCTTCGGGCTTTTTTGAGTCATATGTTTCAGGTTGAACAAATACGACTCTACCGCTGTCATACCAATGGAATCAATTTGGGTTTTAAAATTAGTTTGCGTAGTGTAAAGGATATTGTCATTCCTGATGTACAATATTTTACACCAGATAGTATCCTGATTTTTTTTAATAATAACATCATCAATAGTCTGTGAAAAGCAGCATAGTCCGTAAAAAAGCAGTCCCAACAAGGTGAGTGCCGCTTTACCAAAATATTTTATATCCATAACAAGTTGTGCGAAATTGGGAACATAAACATATTATCACAAAAAACATTTCTCAAAATTACAGCATTAACTTAATTTATCAAACTTTTTATTATTTTTTATGCATCGTAATATCTTTGCCCCTGCTGACTTATAGAACAAAAAACTTGCTGTTGAAAATTTTTTTTTATTTCTTTTAATAATGTACCTCTTAAAAAGTTACCTTTGCGAAATACAAAAAACTAACCCAAAAAAAATATATTATGAATCGAAAAAACGTAATTATTATTGGTGCAGCAGGTAGAGATTTTCACAATTTCAATACCTTTTTCAGAGGAAATGAAGC
>Ga0209098_1002412_pt1 | contig 16528 bp, 11 predicted proteins | sample AD_JPNHW1_MetaG_FD_184429 | JGI IMG/M metagenome (GOLD analysis project Ga0209098, IMG submission 184429) | Active sludge microbial communities of municipal wastewater-treating anaerobic digesters from Japan - AD_JPNHW1_MetaG (SPAdes) (version 2) | ecosystem: Engineered > Bioreactor > Anaerobic... | reverse complement strand
CGGACAATCTCGCCGCCGTCAAGAGGGAGGTCGAGACCTACAAAAAGTTCAGACTCCTCGTCGAGGAGGTCACCGAACTGTCTCTGGAGGCGTCACAGTTACGTTATAAGCGGAAGTGAACATCCCCGCGCCGACCCGGACGGCCCGACGCGGACCAGCAAGCAAGTGAAACGGGGATGCGCCCGCCGCCATCGGGAAAACGATGAAAGTGTTGTGTGCGCCTGAAAAAAGGGTTAATATGTAAATTATAAAGATTCGTGCAGGGATTCGTTCCGAACGTGTGATGCAGGCTGCACGCGTTATGGTCGTTTCAAACGGCCACGGATCTTAACGTGAAATGAGTGACGCTGCCAAACATATCCAGATCCCTGCCGGCTGGCAACAGCATATGACCCGGGTGTTCCGCAGAAAGCTGATCGGCCTGTGTGTGGTCGTCCCGGTTCTTTTGTTTGGGTGGCTTTGGTACGTGTTTCGCGCGAATGCGCAAACGCGTGACGTCACGGCTCCCGCAAGCGTCAGTTGCCCAGGGGAAAAAGCGTCCGCGTTGAAACTCTCGGCTGAGGAACAGGCTTGGTTGCGCGAACATCCGGTTGTCCGCGTGGCGCTGGATCCGGCCTGGCCACCGATCGAATTCAAGGACGCACGGGGCGCGGTGGCGGGCATATCCGCAGACTATATGAGGCTGGTTGAGCAGCGTCTGGGGGTCACTTTCGAGTGGGACCTCGGTCTGAGCTGGAACGAATCCTATCAGCAGTTGAAAGCGTGGAAGAGAGATTTGGCCACGTGCCTGTCCGAGACCGAAGAGCGTCGTGCGTTCCTGTCCTTCACGAAGCCATATCTGGTCTCCCCGATCGTGGTCCTGACGCATGTGGGTGTCAGTTACATCGGCAACCTGCGTGAACTGGCCGGCAAAAGGATCGCCGTCGTGGACGGACATGCGGCGGGAGAGTGGATTGCCCGCGACTATCCCGAGATCGAGCGGGTCAAGGTCGCTTCAACGCAAGAGGGAATTGATCGTCTCGGCCATCATGAGGTCTTTGCATTTGTGGACAACATGCTGGTGCTCTCCTATTTTCTGGCAAAAGTCAACCGCTCTGACCTTAAGATATCGGGGACGTCACCCTACGTTTATGCCCAGTCCATGGCGGTCCGCAAGGATTGGGGGATTCTTGCGGATATCCTGCAGAAGGCGCTGGATTCGATTTCCGAGGAGGATCGCGCGGCTCTTTATCAGAAATGGGTGCCGGTCCGGCTCTCTCCCGCTTTCGATTACCCGCTGTTCTGGAAGATGGTGGCGATCTTCGTCCTGATGCTGGGCGGCCTGTTGGCCTGGAACCACAAGCTGTCGTTCGAGATCAAAAAACGGAAGCGGGCCGAAACGGCTTTAAAAGAGAGCGAGGAGAACTACAGAAGGCTTTTCGAAGAGCACGCCGCGGTCAAGCTGATCGTCGATCCGGCCACCGGCGCGATTCTGGCGGCGAACCAGGCGGCGGCCGCGTTCTATGGCTGGCCCCGCGAGGCGTTCACGCGGATGAACATCCGGCAGATCAGCGCGTTGTCGCCGGACGACCTCGGCCGCGAAATGAAGAAGGTGCTGGACAAGCACGAGTATCACTTCGAGTTTCAGCACCTTCTGGCCGACGGCACGATCCGCGATGTGGAGATCTTCAGCAGCCCCATCAGATGGAAGGACGGATATTATTTGCATTTGATCGTCCACGACGTCACCGAGCGCAAGAGCGCTGAGGCGGAGCGCGAGAGATTGATCGCGGCCATCGAGCAGGCCGCAGAAGGCGTCGTCATCGCCGGGGTGGACGGCGGAATCCGGTTTGTGAACCCGGCCATGGAAACGATCACCGGATTGCGCCGGAGCGAGCTGGTCGGGCAGAATGTCGATGTGCTCAAGAGCGAGGGCGAGAACGGCGCCTTCAACCGCAACCTCTGGGATATCCTTTCCGGCGGCAAGCGGTGGAAGGGGCGTTTTGTGATCAAGCACAAGGACGGGACGCGCCATGTCGTGGAAGCGACCATTTCCCCGGTGCTGGACGCCGCCGGCAAGATCGTGAACTATGTGTCCGTCGAGCACGACATCACCGATCACGTGCGAATGTCCGAGCAGCTGCAACTGGCGCAGAAAATGGAGTCTGTCGGACGGCTGGCGGGTGGGGTGGCTCACGATTTCAACAACATGCTTCAGATCATTCTCGGACATGTGGAGCTGGCCATCGAGTCGGTGGGGCCCGAAGCGCCCGTTCTCCACGATCTCAAGGAGATCCAGAAAGCGACCCGGAATTCGGCCGATCTGACGCGGCAGCTGCTGGCGTTCGCCCGCAAGCAGACCATCGCGCCCCTGGTGCTCGATCTGAACGAGACGCTGTCTGGCATGCAGACCATGATCCAGAAGCTGATCGGAGAGGACATCGATCTGTCTTGGCGCCCCAAGTCCGGTTTGTGGCGGGTGAACGTGGATCCCTCGCAGGTCAAACAAATCCTCGTCAATTTGTGTCTGAATGCGCGCGACGCCATTCAAGGGGTGGGCAAGATCACCATCGAAACCGATAACGTCGTGTTTGACCCGGCGTACTGCGCGCGTCACGTCGGCGTTTCGAGCGGCGATTTCGTGATGGTCGCGGTCAGCGATAACGGCTGCGGCATCAGCGCGGAAGAGCAGAAACACCTGTTCGAACCCTTTTTCACCACCAAGAAGATGGGGCAGGGGGCCGGGCTCGGGCTGGCCACCGTGTACGGAATCGTCAAACAGAACAACGGCACCGTCAATGTGTACAGCGAACCCGGCCAAGGGTCGGTGTTTAAAATCTATTTGCCCCGGTATGTCGGCGAGACGGCGGTTGCCCCGAAGGAGAGCATGGCGTCACCCGAACGCGGCAAGGGCGAACTGCTGCTGGTCGTCGAGGATGAGGTGGTGATTCTGACCATGGTGCGGAAGACTTTGGAGAAGCTCGGGTACCGGGTCTTGACCGCCGAGACGCCGAGCCTCGCCCTGACTCTGGCCGCCACGCATGCGGGCGAGATCCAGCTGCTCGTCTCCGATGTGGTCATGCCGGAGATGAACGGGCGCGAATTGGCCAAGCAAATCCAATCCCGTGACCCGAACGTCCGTGTGCTGTTCATGTCGGGCTATACGGCCAACGTGATCGCCCATCACGGCGTGTTGGATGCGGGGGTTCACTTTATCCAGAAACCTTTCACAACGGCAGACCTTGCCAAAAAAGTCCGGACGGCGCTTGATCAGGCGGAACCGCCGCAGAGTGTATGAATATCATTCAGGCCTATGTCCGTGTCCCGCTGGTTAAGCGCGTGGTGGCGGGCCTCCTGCTCGGGGCCCTCTGCGGCGGGGCCTTGTGGTCGCTTTCCGCCGCCTTCGGTTGCAAGGAAGCGGTTCAGGCGGCGCTGCGCTATTGCTCGCCATTCGGCACGGTGTTCATCGGCATGCTGAAAATGATCGTGGTCCCGACGGTCTTCTTCTCGCTGGTGAGCGGCGCCTCCGCCTTGCCTCTGAAGAGGCTGGGTCGGGTCGGCGGTAAAGTGGTGGGGTGGTACTTCGCCACCATGGCCTTTGCGGCCGCGCTGGGGATCGCGCTGGCCTTGTGGATCAACCCGGGCGCGGGCGCGTCGCTGACGGGGTGGCAGGAACTGGCGCGCCAGTTCGGCTCGCAGACTCGGAGCATCGCCGGATCGGACGCGCCGAAAACGCTGGTGGAGGTTCTGGAGAAGTTGTTGTCCGACTTCTTCCAAAACCCTTTCGCGGCGCTGGCGAACGGAAATTTTCTGGGCGTCATCGCCTTCGCCATCCTGTTCGGGATCAGCGTCCGCCTGGTGTTGGAGTCGTCCGATGACCCGCAGGTGCAGGCCAAAATGCGGACGGTCACCGACCTCTGTGACGCCTGCCTGCTGGCCCTCAACCGGATCATCGATTTCGTGATGAACTATTCGCCGATCGGCGTGTTCTTCCTGTCGATGGGCATCTTCTCGGTCTACGGCCCCTCCATCATCGGTCCGTACGTCACCGTTCTGGCCGGCGTCGCGTGCGGCGTCCTGCTGTTGCTGTTCGTCGCCTATCCGCTCCTGATCGCGGTCGTGGTGCGGAAGAACCCGTACAAAATCCTCGCCGCCGTACGCGAGGTCATGCTGTTCGCCTTTGTGACCCGCTCCAGCGCCGCCACGCTGCCGGTGACGATCCGGGTCGCCGAGGAGAATCTCGGCATCTCCCGCGAGCTCGCGAGTTTCTCGCTGCCGCTGGGAGCGACGGTCAACATGGACGGCGTGTGCATCCACTTGCCGATGTTCGCGATCCTGGCCGCCAACATGTTCGGCATCCACCTCACGTTCGGCGATCTGGCCGTGATGACCGTGACCACGGTGCTGGCGGCAGTGGGCGCGGGCGGAGTGCCGGGCGGCAGCCTGATGTTGCTTTTCATCATTCTGGGGGCGATCGGGCTCAATCCGTCGCAGACGGCCGTCATCGTGGCACTGGCGCTGGGCATCAACCCGATCCTCGACATGTTCGAAACGATGTGCAATGTGACCGGCGACATCCTTTGCACCTACTCGGTCGCTTCTCTGGAAGGCCTGGCTCAGGGGGACGTTCACGCATGACGCAGATTCGATTGCCGTACCACACGACGTGCCTGGAGGCGGAGATCCCGTCCCGGCGGGTGCGCGCGATTTTGACGCCAGCCTGTCACGGCGCGACGCCGGGCGAGGCGGGACCTTCGCTCGCGGAACAGCAGGCGCGGGTCACGCAGGCGCTCGATCGCCCGGTCGGTTCCGCCCGACTCGAGGAACTCGCGGACGGCAAAAAGACGGCGATCGTCATCACGAGCGACCACACGCGGCCGGTGCCCAGCCACGTGACGTTGCCGCTGCTGCTGGAACGCCTGCGCCGGGGCAACCCGCAGATCGCGGTCCGGATTCTCGTGGCGACCGGGTGCCACCGGCCCACCTCGCCTGCCGAGATGAGCGCGAAGTTCGGCGCGGAGGTCGTGAGCCGCGAAACGTTTCTGCTGCACGACTGCACGGATCAGGCCAGCCTCCGCTATCTGGGCCTGCTGCCCTCCGGCGGAGAGCTGTGGCTGAACCGTCACGCACTCGACGCCGATCTGCTGGTCGCGGAAGGCTTCATCGAGCCGCATTTCTTCGCGGGTTTTTCCGGAGGGCGCAAAAGCGTCCTGCCCGGCATTGCCGGACGTCAGACCGTGCTGGCGAACCACTGTTCCGCCTTCATCGCCGATCCCCATGCCCGCGCCGGCTGCCTGGAGGGCAACCCGATCCACCGCGACATGCTGTTCGCGGCGCGGCAGGCGAAGCTGGCCTTCATCCTCAACGTGACGCTCAACCCGGACAAGTCTGTCCGCGCCGCCTTCGCGGGCCATCCCGAACAGGCGCACGCCGAAGGCTGCAGGCAGATGGCGCAAACCGTGACCGTGCCCAGGGTGCCCGCCGAGATCGTCATCACCGGCAACGGGGGCTACCCGCTGGACCAGAACATCTATCAGGCGGTGAAGGGCATGACCGCGGCCGAAGCGTGCTGCGCCCCGGGCGGCACAATCATCATGGTGGCGGGGTGCAGTGACGGCGCGGGCGGCGAGCACTTCTGCCGCGCGCTGGCCGAGGCGGAAAGCCCGCAGGCGCTGCTGGACCGGATCCTGCGCGTTCCCCAGCGGGAAACGCCGCCCGACCAATGGGAAGTCCAGATTCTGGCCCGCATTTTGTCGAAGCACCGCGTGATTCTGGTCACCGGCCTGTGTGACCCCGCACTCATCAAGTCCATGCGTATGGACCACGCCGCAACGCTGCAGGAGGCCCTCCGCATGGCCTGCGGCAAGACCGGCGAAGAGGCGGGCGTCACCGTCATTCCGGACGGCGTTTCCGTTATTGTGGAGAATCCATGAAATGAAGATCATTGTCTGCATCAAACAAGTCCCGGGCACCACGCAGGTCGACATCGATGAGAAGACCGGCGTGCTCAAGCGGGACGGCGTCGAATCGAAGATCAACCCCTACGACCTGTACGCGCTGGAGACGGCGCTGCGCCTGAAGGAGGCGAGCCCGGGAGCGACGGCCGTGGCGCTCACGATGGGGCCGCCGCAGGCCGAGCAGTCGCTGCGGGAAGCCCTGATGATGGGCATCGACGAGGTGGTGCTGGTTTCGGACCGCCGGTTCGCGGGCGCCGATGTCTTGGCGACCGCCCACACGCTGTCGCAGGCCATCCTCGCGCTGGGCGAGCCGGGCCTGATCCTGTGCGGCCAGCAAACCACCGACGGCGACACCGCCCAGGTGGGCCCCGAGATCGCCGAGTTCCTGAATATCCCGCACGCCACGAATGTCACCGCGATCTCCGACTTCAGCGGCGGGACGCTCACCGCGCAGGTGGACCTCCCGACAACGGAGGAAACCATCCGCATGCCGCTGCCGTGCCTGATCTCCGTCAACAAGGGCATCCATACGCCGCGGCTGCCGTCGTTCAAGCTCAAAAAGGCGACGCGCGCCCGCAAAATCAAGGTTCTCACGCTGGACGACCTGCCCGACGCGAATCCCGCGCACTACGGGCTGAACGGTTCCCCGACACAGGTCGTGCGCATCTTCCCGCCGGAGCACCACGTGACCCGCGAGACGTGGGAAGGCTCGGGCGACGAACTGGCCGGCCGGCTCGGCCGGCATCTCCAAGAAGGCAAATTTTTAAACTGAGAGACGTATCGTATGGCAGAAATGATCGTTCATCCGGACAAGATATCCGACACCGCGACACTCGCGGCCTTATGCCCTTTCGGCGCGATCGAGGTCGCGGACGGGCACGTGCGCATTACGTCCGCGTGCCGGATGTGTAAGCTGTGCGTCAAGAACGGGCCTCCCGGGGCGTTCGAGCTGGTCAACGAGAAAAAGGCGGACGTCGACAAAAGCGCGTGGCGCGGAGTCGCGGTCTATATCGACCAGACCGAGGGCGAGATCCATCCGGTGTCGCTCGAATTGCTCGGCAAGGCGCGCGAGCTGGCGCAGAAAGTCGGTCATCCGGTGTACGCGCTGTTGGCCGGTGACGCGCTCGGGAAGCAAGCCGAAGCCCTGCGCCACTACGGCGTCGACAAAATCTATCTTTACGGTCATCCGCAGCTCGCGCACTTCCGCATCGAGCCGTACGCCGCGGTGTTCGAGGATTTCATCAAGCGCAGCCGCCCCGCAGTCGTGCTGGTCGGAGGCACGGCCATCGGACGCTCCCTCGCGCCGCGCGTCGCCGCCCGCTTCCACACGGGGTTGACGGCGGACTGCACCTGCCTGGACATCCAGAGCAACACCGACCTGGACCAGATCCGCCCCGCCTTCGGCGGCAACATCATGGCGCACATCCGCACTCCGCATCACCGCCCGCAGTTCGCCACGGTCCGTTACAAAATTTTTTCCGCGCCGGAGCGGCTCGACGCCCCGCGGGGCGAGATCCTCAGCCTCACGCCGGAGGACGCGATGCTCGCCTCGCGGATCGAGACGCTCGCGACGCACCGCAAAGAGCCGGTCAAAAACATCGAGGACGCGGACGTGCTCGTGGTCGCGGGGCTGGGTATCCAGCGGCGCGAGAATCTGGAATGGCTCGAACGGCTCGCCGGGCATCTCGGCGGCATGGTGGGCGGCACGCGCCCGGTGATCGAAGCGGGATGGCTCGAGCCCCGCCGCCAGATCGGGCTGAGCGGGCGCACCGTCAAGCCGAAGCTGCTGATCGCCTGCGGCGTTTCGGGCTCCATCCAGTTCGTCGCCGGCATGAGCGGCGCCGAGCAGATCATGGCCATCAACATCGATCCGCTCGCCCCCATTTTCAAGGTGGCCCACACGGCGCTCGTGGGCGACGTCTGCGAGATCGTCCCCGCCCTGCTGAACAAAATCGAAAACGGAGCCCTGAGCCATGTCTGATGCCATCCAATATAATCGCCTGACCGAAGCGGACCTCGCCTTCCTGCAGGCCGCCGTGGCCCCCGACGGCAAGGTCATTGCCCGGGACGCGATCCATGAGGATTTCAGCCACGACGAAATGGGCGCGGTGCATCATTTCCCCGACGTGCTGGTGGAGGCGGCCTCTGCCGCTCAGGTCGCGGCCATCCTGCGCTATGCCAACGGGCGCCGCATTCCCGTGACCCCGCGCGGGCAGGGCACGGGCCTGGTCGGCGCGGCGGTGGCCCTGTGCGGCGGCATCATGCTCAGCACCGCGCGCATGAACCGGATTCTGGAACTCGACGAAGAGAATCTGACGCTGACGGTGGAGCCGGGCGTTCTGCTCATGGACATCGCCAAGTTCGTGGAAGAACACGACCTTTTCTATCCGCCGGATCCCGGCGAGAAGAGCGCGTCCATCGGCGGCAACATCAACACCAACGCGGGCGGAATGCGGGCGGTCAAATACGGCGTGACGCGCGACTATGTGCGCGGGCTGGAGGTGGTGCTCGCGTCGGGCGACATCATCGAGGTCGGCGGCAAGGTCGTCAAGAACAGCTCGGGTTACAGCGTGAAGGACTTGATCGTCGGCTCTGAAGGCACCTTGGGTTTTGTCACCAAAGCCACGCTCAGACTGCTGCCTCTGCCGAAGAAGGCCATCAGCCTGCTCGTCCCGTTCGACGACCTGACCACGGCGATCGAGACCGTTCCCGTCATCATCAAGTCCAAGTACATCCCCACCGCCATCGAGTATATGGAGAAGCCGGTTATCCTGTGCGCGGAGCAGTATCTGGGCAAAAAGTTCCCGGACCACTCTTCGGACGCCTATCTGCTGCTCACCTTCGACGGCAACAGCCGCGAGGAGGTGGAAGCCGTTTACGAGAAGGTGGCGGAGGTCTGCCTGCAGGCCGGCGCCAAGGATGTGCTCATCTCCGACACGGACGAGCGGCAGGTCTCCATCTGGAGCGCGCGCGGCGCGTTCTTGGAGGCGATCAAGGCGTCGACCTCTGAGATGGAAGAGTGCGACGTGGTCGTGCCGCGCAAGCGGGTCGCGGATTTCGTCAAATATACCAAAACGGTGCAGCGGGAGGTGGGGGTCCGCCTCAGCGGGTTCGGCCACGCGGGCGACGGCAATTTGCACGTCTATGTGCTGCGGGACGAGTTCGATCCGGACACCTACGCGCAGAAGCTGCGGCAGGCCTTCGACCTGCTTTACGCCAAGGCCCGTGAGCTCGGCGGCCAGGTGTCGGGCGAACACGGCATCGGTTTCGCCAAGAAAGAGTTTCTGGCCGAATCGCTCGGAGCGGCCTCCATGACGCTGCTGCGCAACATCAAGACCGCCTTCGATCCCAACCACATCCTGAATCCCGGCAAAGTCTGCTGAGTCACAACACGAAGGGGGGCGCTTATGGGGCTGAGAATGAAACGCGCGGTTGCTGTCGCGTGCTGGGCGTGTGTGTCTGCCGCGGCGCTCGCCGAGGGGGTCCCCGCATGGGGCAAGCGGGATAACGGATACGCGCTGGCCTTTGAACAGGGCGCGTTTTCCTGCGACGGCCGGGGAAAACTCAGCCTGCGCGCGAACGGGCAGCCTGCGCTGGACATCGGTTTTTTCCTGTGGCATGACGCCTACGTCTACGAGACGCTCGAAGCCGGCAAGCTCGAATCCGCCGCCGTGCAGCCCGACGGCGCGCTGCGCGTGTCGGGCGTGTGGGGCACACGCGACGGCGCGGCCCCGCTGCGCTACGCGCTCACCCTGAAGCCGCAGGCGGATCAGGTCGCGGTTCGCCTCGAAGTGGAAAAAACCGGCGAATTGAAACTGACGGATGGCATTTGGGCCACGCTGCGGACCGCTGTCGCGTCGGGCGATCCGCGCACGGTCTATCTGCAGCCCAGCGGCGATGCGCCGGTCGGCAAGAGCATCGAGGGCGTGTTCAAACAGGCCTTTGTCGGCAAAGAGTCGGGGCCGGCGGTTTTCTTCAACGGCGAAGGGCTTTGCCCGCTTCGCTCGCACGTGGGCGGCGGCGGGCACGGCTTCGAGGTGAAAGTCGCCAAGTCGCGCGACTTTCCGGTCGGCGGGAAAATGGCCGTCGCCATGACCTTCGGCTTTGCCGCCATGCCGAAGATCCTGCGGCCGGCCGTGACCTGCGCCGCGCCGCTCGCGCTTTCCGCACGGGCGCCGGCCGAGGTCCCGCTTTACGGCAAGTGCGAGCTCGACGTGTCGCTGCAAGGAACGTGGAACAACCCCTATGACCCGGACGAGATTGCGCTGGACGCCACGGTGACGACAGCTTCAGGCAAGCGCTACACGATGCCCGGATTCTTCATGGTGCCGCAGCGGCACGAGGTGGAGGGTGTTGAGGACCTGATGCTGCCCGCGGGCGAAGGGGGTTGGAAAGTGCGGCTCGCGGCCTCGGAGCCCGGCCCGATGCGGGTGACGCTCGCTGCGCGCGACCGCAGCGGCAAAACGGTGTTCGCGCTCCCGCACGCGGTCAACGTGAGTGCGGATTCGCGCGCGAAAGGCTTTGTCCGCGTGAGCCGGACGGATGCGCACTACCTGGCGCACGACAACGGCGAGGAGTATGTGCCGATCGGCCACAACGTGCCGATCTGTCACGGCAGCAACAACATGTCGGTGAAGGACATTCTGGAGAAGATGGCGGCGAACGGCGAGAACTGGAACCGCTGGTGGCTGTCCAAGAGCGGGCTGGGGATCGAGTGGGAGCCGCGGCTCGGCTGGTACCGCCAGGCGCAGGCCGCGAAGCTGGACATGCTTTTGGAGGACGCGGGGCGGCTGGGCATGTACTACCTGCTCTGCATGGACACGCATCAGGATTTCCGCCAGGACGGCTGGAAGGCGAACCCCTACAACGCGGCGCAGGGCGGGCCGTGCCGGACCGCGGGCGAGTGGTTCACGAACGAGGTGGCAAAAGCGCTCTACCGCAAGCGCCTGCGCTACACCGTGGCGCGCTGGGGTTACAGCCCGCACGTGCTGTGCTGGGAATTCGGCAACGAGTTCGAGGGCTGGGCGGACTCGAAGCAGGAGACGGTCGTCGCGTGGCACCGCGAGATGGCGCCGGTGCTGGCCGCGCTCGACCCGTACGGACACCTGATTTCCACGAGCTGGTGGTCGAAGACCGGCCCGGAGGCGTGCTGGCGGATCCCGGAAATGGACGTCGTGCAAACGCACAGCTATGCGAACAATGATTTCAACACGGCCCTTGAAGCCCGTGCGTATTGCCTGACGCAGTGGAACGGCTTTCAAAAGCCGCATTTCTTCGCGGAATTCGGCATCCGCAGCCACAACTTCGATCCCGACTCCGACCCGACGGGCCGGGGCATCCACAACACCTCCTGGGCATCCATCGCCAGCGGCTGCTGCGGCGCGGCTATGCCCTGGTGGCACGAGAACTACATTGAGCCCAAGAATCTGTACTTCCATTTCCGGGCGCTCCGCAACTTCGTGTCGGGGCTGCCCTTCGGCACCGAGGCGTGGCGGCAGGTCGCGGTCGAAACGCCCGCGGCGGCGGTGATGCCCGCGCGGCCGTCGCAGCGCGATCTGGTCGCGTCCACGCGCAGCGGCTTCCGCAAGCCGGCAACGGATTCGTTCGCGGTCGCGGCGGACGGGACCGTATCGAACGACGTGGAGTTGCTCTCGTTGCTGCATGGGGGAGCACATCGCAGTCTGGTGAACCCGCCGACCTTCGCCGTCACGTATCCGGCAGACGGCGAATTCGTGGTGCATGTGGACCGAGTCTCCAACTCCGGCCTGCTCAAAGTCTTCGTCGACGACCGGCTGGCGCTCGAGAAGGTGTTGCCGTGCGGCGAGAAATGCGGAAAGAGCTGGCGCTATGTGGGCGAGTGGAAACTGTGGGAGTCCGTGTATGACGAGGATGTGCGCGTGCCGGTCAAAGCGGGCGCGCACCGCATCCGCGTGGAGAACCACGGCAAAGATTGGGTGTCCGTGCCGCGCTATGTCTTCACGGGCTGCCGCACCGTCGAAACGCAGGAGGTGCTCTGCTATGCGCTGGCGACGCCGAGCGTGGCCATCGCGTGGATCCAGAACGGCGAGAGCACGTGGGCCAATCACGCGCGGCACGCGGAGGAGATCCGGCCTTTCCCCGCGGCGGCCTACACGCTCGACGGCTTCGCGGACGGCGCCTATGAGGTGGAGTGGTGGGAAACCTGGAAAGGCGCGCCGCTGCGCTGCGAAACCGTCCGCGCGTCGGGCGGCAAACTCACGCTAAACCCCGGCCCGGTCGCGACGGATGTGGCCGCGAAGATCCGGCCGCGCGCAAGATAACGGCGAGCCGTGGGCGGCGTTTGCGGACCGGCAGGGCGACTGGGGCCGGGACCTGTCGTTGCTCGACGGGCGGATGCGGTGCGGCTTGACGCTGAAGGGACTCGACCGTCACGCAGGCGGCATGGGCATACAAGCGGTGTCAAAGGCCTGCGGCAGGATGGGAGAGAAGCTGAAGGCGGACAAGGGCCTGCAGCGGACGCTCGCCCGCGTCAGGAGCGCACTTGAAAGCGGAGTAAAGGAGTCATGTACAATGTACAGCTACGAACCTTGTGCCGCGTCGTAAAACAAGCCGATGGCGCAGTCAACGTCATGTACACCAAACTTGGGGATATGAATTCGGACTGGTATCTGAGAAAGGATGTGGCGAACTGCGGCTTTGGTCTCGACTCGCCTTCGCGCTCCGCCTCCGTGATGCATGTCACGTCTACTGGAACAGACGTGTCACCCTGGTTCTTATCGTGGCTACGGCAGACCGGCGGAAAGGGCGTGTTTCTGATCGAGGGCACGACGGCCAGCGCCGCGTCGCTTGTGCTGCAGGCCGTCAAGGACGGCGCGGTCGTCGCCGCGTTTGAACTGCCTCTGCGGATCGCGCCAGTCGAGCAGATGTACACCCGCGTCAACCTGCGCAATGAACCCGCCGCTGTGACGCCGGGCTCAGACCTCCCGCCCGACAGCGGCAAGAACGTCATCTTCCTGCACGGGTTCAACGTGAACGCCGAGGAGGCGCGGGAGTGGCATTCCGAAATGTTCAAGCGCCTCTGGCAGTCCGGGGCCGACGCCCGCTTCCACGGTGTGACGTGGAGGGGCGACATCGGGCTTTTGAACGGCTTCCACTACCACGAGAACGTCGTGTCCGCCTTCGAGACCGCGCCGCACCTCACGAACTACGTCAACAGTCTATCCGGAGAAAAAATCGTCATGGCGCACAGCCTCGGCAACATGGTCGTCTCTTCGGCCGTTGCCGACTGGAACATGAGCGTCGGCAAGTATTTCATGCTGAACGCTGCCGTGGCGTCCGAAGCGTACGACTCGAGCATGTGGAATGACGTGCCGGACGTGTCGAACCGTCTCGTCCATGACGACTGGCGGAGCTACACGAACGTCTGCTGGAGCGCAAAGTGGCACGGGTTCTTCGATCCCGCGACTGACACGCGGGGCGAACTCACATGGAAGGGCCGTTTCGCCTCCGTCCTGTCGAGCACGTCCGTCTACAACTTCTATTCCTCGGGAGATTCCGCGAACTCCGGCGACGGCGACGAGCTGTTCGAACTGCTTGATAAAACGCCGACCTTCGCGGCGGGCATCACGTCCTCAAAGGGACGCTATGCGTGGCAGAAGCAGGAGACGCACAAGGGACGCGGAGCGCTCGACCCGGCAGGCACGTCATGGGCGGGTTGGGGGGGCGCGTTCAACTTTATGTACCAGCCGCCCTGCGTCACCAGCACATGGTCGGGCGTTTCCGGTCCCGGCATGATGTCGACCCAAAACGGGACGCCCAATCCCCCTCCCTCACAGACCGAGTACACTCTGTTCTCCGAACTCGGCGAGCATCCGGTCTTCCTGCGTAGCCCGTCCGAGATGTTCTCCAGCAACATCACGTCCGCCGCCCGCAACGAACTGTTGGCCAAGGGCATCCCCGCCCTCTCGCCTGCGGCGGGAAAGACGGCGGTTTTTGATGAAAATCGTGCCTTCAATATGAACACCGCATTCAAGCCGGAAAACGGAGCATGGGGAAGAAATCACGAGGATTACGAAAAAAGATGGCTCCACAGCGATATGAAGGACATGGCGTTTTTCTACACGCACAATTTGTTCGATAAACTGGTCAAAGAAGGGAGTTTGGAATGATACACAGATTGATTGCGGGCATATGCATCGGTAACGTTCTGCTTGGATGTGCGGTTCACGCTTCTTCCGATAGGACGGGGGGGCGCGTTTATAAACCCGCCGCCACAAAAGAAAACGCCCTTGAGATTGATCATGGGCTGCAAAAGGTTGATCTTACAAAGGGGGAAAAGTATTCGGCAGATGTGATGAAAGCGCAGCGAGATGGTGCCATAGGCTCGATCACTCTGAAAGTTGTCGATCAGGACGGCAATGCTGTATCGAACGCCAATGTCAGAGGCGGATTCTATAACCATGGCAAAAGCGGGTATGGTTTTGACAAAACAATTGGCCCTGACGGTCTGGTGGAATTGAAAAACAGGTGTGTCGGGGATTTACATTTCTCAATTGAAAAGGCTGGTTATTACAAAACGTCGTTTACATATTGGTTTTTCAAAGCTTGGCACGATTGTGCCAAAGATGGGCGTTGGCTTCCTTGGAACCCGATAATTGAAGTGGTTCTTAAACAAAAAGTCAATCCGGTGGCGATGTGTGTAAGACCCAATCGTGAAGGATTGAACCCGCTGGTTCCTCCATCCAGAAACGAATACATTGGGTTTGACCTTGAAAAGGGGGACTGGGTGAAACCGCATGGGAAAGGGATTCTTGCCGATTTAAACTTGAAATACGAATATGAAGTGGGAAAAATACCGTCGATTCATTATCGCGGTGCCGTCTTTTTCGTGTTTACCAACAAATATGACGGTGTATATGTGATGAAAAAAGATTCATTCAGTTCGTTCAAGTCGGTGTATCAAGCCGAAACCAACGCCGTTTACCGTCAAAAAATCGAGTTTGTCTATGACCGTCTCTCCGGAGAGGTCAAAGAAAACTCTAAATTTCCCGTATCAGATTATCTCGTTCTCCGAACCCGAAGTAAGACAGACGAATATGGGAATCTTGTATCCGCGAATTATGCCAAAATATACGGCCCTGTTGCGGCAGGGGGCGGTGGCGTCTATATGGGTTTCTATTTCAATCCAAACGAGAACGACCCGAACCTTGAGGCAGACATGACAAAAAATCTTTTGAACCCGCGTGATTTGGACTTTGCACCATGACGTCCTGAACGCCTCGGGCGTACCTGTGGAAATCGCCAACGCGTTCAATACTAAGGGACAGGTCTTTAGAATAAAAATGATGTTGCGGCGGCGGTGCGGCGGGTGGTAAAGTGAGCGGCGTGTAAGGCGTGTAAGGCGTGTAAGGAGAGGAGGCGGGACATGCGGCATGCGCGGGTGAAGGTGGATGGAACGGGGTGTTACCACGTGGTGAGCCGGATCGTGGACCGGGCGTTCAAGCTGGACGACGGGGAGAAGGAGATTTTCAGGCGGATGATGCGCAAGGCGGAGGCGTTTTCCGGCGTGCGTGTGCTGACGTATGCGGTGATGTCGAACCACTTCCACGTGCTGGTGGAGGTGCCCGAGCGGGGCGAGGTTGGCGAGGCGGAATTGCTGCGCAGGATGACCGTCCTATACGGAAAGATCTATGTCGCGGGCAGGGTCCTGCAGTGGGCGGAGTGGCGCAAGAACGGCGCGGCGTATCTCGCTGACGCGGAACGGGATAGGCTGCTCGAAAGGATGGGTGACGTGAGCGCGTTCGTGAAGACGCTGAAGCAGCGCTACAGCATGTCTTATAATGCCCGGCACAAGCGTTCGGGCACGCTGTGGGAGGAGCGTTTCAAGAGCGTGCTGGTCGAGAACGGCGAGAGCGCGAAGGCGGCGGTGGCGGCGTACATCGACCTGAACCCCGTGCGCGCGCAAATCGTCGCGGACCCGAAGGATTACCGCTGGAGCGGGTACGGCGAGGCGTGCGGCGGCGGGAAGGCCGCGCGCGAGGGGCTCGCGGCGGTGCACGATTCGCGGCATTTCGGGCAGTCCGGCACGTGGCGGCATGTCAGCGCGCGCTACCGCGTGTTGCTCTACGCCGAAGGCGAAGAGCGCCGGGCGGCCTACGGCGGGCATGTGGTGCGCAAAGGCATCGCGACGGCGGAGGTCGACAAGGTGCTCGAAAGTGGCGGGAAACTGCCCCTGCCGGAGCTTCTGCGGTGCCGCGTGAGGTATTTCACGGACGGCATGGCGATCGGCGGCAAGGCGTTCGTGGAACAGGTTTTCAACGACAACAGGGGCCTTTTCGGTCCGAAACGCAGGGAGGGGGCGCGGAAGATGCGGTTCGGCGAGTGGGGGGGGCTGCGGACGGCCCGCGCGCTGAGGGTGGATGCGGTGTGCCTGCCGATCACGACACGGGGCTCGGGGTCGTAATGTACAACACGACCCCCTATGCCCCTACGGGAGTTCCGGCTCCGTTCCTTCGGGCAAGACTTTCAGCACGCGCACGGTTTCAGGCGGCAGATCCAAGGCGAACGCGCCGCCCGCGACCTGAACCTTTGTTCCGGCTACGAGTTCCTCAAAA
>Ga0209098_1002410_pt1 | contig 16531 bp, 11 predicted proteins | sample AD_JPNHW1_MetaG_FD_184429 | JGI IMG/M metagenome (GOLD analysis project Ga0209098, IMG submission 184429) | Active sludge microbial communities of municipal wastewater-treating anaerobic digesters from Japan - AD_JPNHW1_MetaG (SPAdes) (version 2) | ecosystem: Engineered > Bioreactor > Anaerobic... | reverse complement strand
AAGGCGCAGTTAGGTGTTTTTATGGGTGGAAATATATCTGATGTGCGTCACGATAAACTTTTATTGAATGAAAACGGTATTCCGAATAACAAACCTTTGCCTGGTTATTTCACAGGTTTATCTTTTCAGTTTTACCCTTTCCACTCGCAAGATAAAATATCATTTATTATCGATGTTTTGTTTAATAAAAAAGGTTACAAGCAGCAATTACTGGATACTACTTTTGTGAGAAGACTTAATTACATTTCGTTACCCTTGCAGGTAAATTACGATTTTACGTCAAGATTTTCGATGAATACTGGTGTCGAATTTAGTGCTTTGATGCTACCTATTACTGTTTTTAAAGAATATGATAACAGCTACAGGCAGTCGGATATCAGTTTGACTATTGGTGCAAACTACAGAGTATCGGACGAATGCAATTTGTTTACTCGGTTTAACTATGGAGTTTATCCTATTTTGGATTACTACAAAATAGATAACATAGGCAATATTATTCCGGTGAAAGACATTCGGAATATCAATTTAATGATTGGCGTTAAATTCAATATTATTTATGAAAAAATTAAATTTTAAAAGTGCAATTTTGCTGGGAATTGTCGTCGCGTTTTTTTCATGCGATACTATTCAGCAAGACCCTATTGATCCCCGACTTATCAAATACACCGAGACAGGTGAACGAACAGCCGCAGCATTGATTAACGGTAAAGTATGGAAATCTGAACTTCAAAAAGGTTTATTCGGCTCATGGAGAAATGACTTATATGTTTCAAATTTTCCGACGAAAGACAGCTTGATTTTAGCATTTGTATCTAATTCATCTTCAATGCTTTTCTCGATAAAGGGTTGGGGCATTCAGAATTTAGAAGATTTTGAGAGATTCAAAAATAAGAAAATACAATTGGATGGAGCTATAAATGCCGGAGCAGTTGTGGAATTGGATCCTTATTCCATTTCTCATTTTTCAGAACATCCAACCGGAATAGGACAAATCTATTTTAAAAATATAAGGTTTGTGGGTGATTCTTTGATTATTTCAGGCGGTTTTGGCTTCAGGGAAGAAAAAAATGATACGGTTGTTTCCTATGGACGATTTGACTACATACTATCCAAAACAATGTTCAAAGAAGCTGCGAATCACGAATCACAGTTCACTAATAACTAATCACTAACATTATCGAAGAAATAAAAAAAATAGAACTCCTATCACCCGCCAAAAACCTGGAATGTGGTCTGGCAGCTATTAATCACGGTGCCGATGCAGTATATATCGGTGCACCGTTGTTTAGCGCACGGGCAGCCGCCGGAAACTCCATCGAAGATATTGCAGCGTTGGTTCGTTATGCGCATCGATATCGCTCAAAGGTACTGGTGGCTTTGAATACCGTTTTGACAGACGAGCAACTTCCGGAAGTACAGAAACTAATCGGACAACTTTATGAAGCCGGTGCCGATGCGCTGATTGTTCAGGATATGGGTATTCTACAACTCGATTTGCCACCCATGGAACTTCACGCCAGTACACAGACCGACAACCGGACCGTGGAAAAAGTGAAATTTCTGCAAGATGTGGGTTTCTCGCGCGTTGTGCTGGCTCGTGAACTCACCCTGAACCAGATACGCAACATTAAAAAGCAGACCGATGTTGAACTCGAATGTTTTGTTCACGGCTCATTGTGCGTGAGTTACAGCGGTCAGTGCTACATCAGCGAGGCCATGACCGGACGAAGTGCCAACCGCGGCGAATGCGCACAATACTGCCGCCTGCCGTATCAACTCACCGATGCCAACGGCGAAGTGCTTGTAAAAAACAAGCATCTGCTTTCACTCAAAGACCTGGACCTGTCGGATCATCTCGAAGAACTCATTGAAGCCGGAGTTTCTTCTTTCAAAATAGAAGGACGTCTCAAAGAGGCTGATTATGTGAAAAATATCACCGCTTTTTACCGAAAGAAACTGGACACAATTATGGAAGGAAGAACGGACGTGAAAAGAGCTTCAGCAGGTAAAACCACGTTCTTTTTTGAACCCAATCCCGACAAAAGTTTCCGGCGCGGCGCCACCGATTATTTTCTGAACGGCCGTAAGCCGCATATCAGTCAGCCCGAAACTCCAAAATCAATCGGGGAGGAGATAGGGCAAATTACCTATATTTCCGGACAATTTATTGAAATTAAAACCAATAAGGAAATTCACAACGGCGATGGCCTGAGTTTTTTTGCCAAAAATGGAACACTGAGCGGTTTTCGGGTAAACCGTGTCGAGGGCAAGAAAATTTACCCGGCCGAAATGCCTGTGATTGAAAGAAATGCAGTGGTTTACAGAAATCAGGATCATGAATTTGATAAAATCCTGGCCGGAAAAACATCGGAACGAAAAGTAGGAGTGGAAATGCTCTTTTCTGAAACTCCGACCGGTTTCTCCATCCAACTGACCGACGGAGAGGGCATTGAAGTTAAAATGGATTTCCCGGCTGAGAAAGAACCGGCTAAAAACACCGAAAGAGCCAATCAAACCATCGAAAGCCAGCTATCCAAACTCGGAAATACAATTTACGAAGCCGATAAAGTTGAAATTAACACGTCTGCTGCCTGGTTTTTGCCTGCTTCGCAGTTGAACGAGTGGCGTCGGCAAGTTGTTGATTTGCTGGAAGAAGCCCGTGAGAAAGCGTACATAATCCGCAAAAGAAAACCGGCTGCTGCTGACGTTGTATTTCCGGAAAAGAAACTGACATACCTGGGCAATGTAACTAACGAAAAAGCTGTGGAATTTTACAATCAATACGGTGTGGAGGAGGTGATGCCCGGTTTTGAAGTGAAAGCCGAACCCGATGTGCCGCTGATGTTTTGCAAACACTGCATCAAGCATTCGCTGGGATGGTGTCCGAAGGAAGGCTACAGAGCCACATTCAAAGAGCCACTCTACATCACCTACAAAGATCAGCAGTTCCAGTTGGATTTTGACTGTCGTAAATGCGAAATGATGGTAATGAAACGAAGAAATTAGCGTTTTTAGAACAGCATATTCTAAAATAAAAATCCATTACCGGTCAGGCAATGGATTTTTTATTTTAATAAACGGAAACTGAATCACATAGTTTACTTTTTGATAAACCTGAATTTCTCATTTCCTGCTGTCAATATATACACACCCGGCTGTAAATGGCTTAATTCCAGCAGTTTTGTTTCATCGGTGCAGGTTTGCTGCATCAGTACTTTTCCGGTAAGGTCAATGATCCGTATCAGCTTGTTCTGAGCATTTTCAATAGTCAGGCTGTTGTCAACCAGCGTAGGATAAATCCGCGCCAATATACGTATGTCGTCGGTTGCCGACCAGTCAACGTTGGTCAGGTTGCAGGTAGGAGGTACAATCCGCCACGTATCGCTGCCATCGGGTATGCGGGAGTAGCTCATGTTTTGCTCCATGTACGGGAATGTAACGGCATCCATTTGTGTGAGTTCGGCCAGGTAGTTGAGTCGCGAAAGCGTCACCGTTTCACCATCCTTACTCAATTTAAAATTGGCATGCAATACTCCCTGCGTGGGTTCTCCATCCGCACGAATTACCAGCCTCCCTTTAGCCGGAATGGTTGTCAGGGAAGCATTTGTCGAAGGTATTTGATACAAAGTCGGATTGGCAGGTGTATCCGACAGATACCATCCGCCGATATTTACTGCGCGGTTGCTGTTGTTGAAAATTTCCAGGTAATCATCATACTGTCCGTATTCATCAGCAATCAGCGAATTGGAAGCCACCACTTCGTTGATCACCACATTCAGGTCTGCATCCGGATCACTGCCTGAATTTTTCTCATAAATGGCTATGATACTGCCTGAATTGATGAGCGTGGAAGAGTAAACCGGCGACAAGATTACCTGCGATTCTCCCGAAATACTGCAGGTAAACTGAAGATTGAAAATCAAATCCGTACTATTGGCATTGGTTTGGTGTACTTCCACGGCTATCACGTTATCTCCTTCGGCCAGTAGGTTTTTGGGTACAGTAAAGGTGCCGGTTATACCGTTGTTGTAAGTGGTTGAATATGTGTTGAATGTAAGTGTTCCTTCCGGCATGTTTACGCGCCCCACTTCGGTTCCATTTACATAAACGGCTGCTCCGTCGTCCACAAAAGTGCTGATGATGAAATTGTCTTTCGATGCCAGATTTGTGATATTCACTGTTTTACGGAAATAGGCTGTGGGATATTTGTTGTTCGCATCGCTGCCATACCCGATAGTGGTTGTGTGCCCCAGCGTGCCATATCCCAACGGTGCGGTTCCGCTTTTCCAGCTCAGGTCGTTGTATGTTTTAGAAAACCAGTTTGTGGCCGGCATGGCACTGCCATCCGAATATTTCCACGTGCTTCCGTTGGCTATCAGCATTTGCGAAGCAGAATTTCCCGGAATTTCCCATCGTTTGAACGTAAATCCGGGCACCGGGTTTGCTTCCAGCGTATAAGTCTGATTTCTAAAATGTTTCAGATTGATCTGATCATCCTGAATAGTTTCAGCATTAAATTTATAGGTTGCTTTCGGATTATTCGAACTTATTTTAATTTCGGCTGTGCCGGGATTGTTCAGAAAGCGTGCCCCGATAAAGTTCATCATCGAAGCGGGTCTGTTGGCCGAAAAACTCTTCATCATGTTGATATCGGTGTTGAAGTCGCGTCCGGGTCCCCATTTATTTTTATGATAAACAATTTCAGTTCTGATTTTGGCCGCCAGGCTGTCGAGAATGGCATTGGCACGGTTAAGTTCGAATGTCGATGATATTTGAATTGCAAATTTATCAATAAATCGCTTTTTGAAGGTCTCGTTGAGTACAAGGCGGCGGAGCAGAATGGTTGACCAGGGTGCATTGGCCGGATCTGATCCAGATTGTTCGCCCAACGCCCAGATTAATGTGTTGTGTGTGTGATCATGATCCCATATACTATAGCCGAAATCCGTATCGTAAAGTATCCAGCGCCATTTACCACCTGTTTTTTTCTTCCATACTTTCATGTTGTTGTGTGGCCAGTCTGTATTTCTCAGATAAATTTCACTCAGGAAATAATCCATATAATTTTCCACGTCGATCATTTTACAGACACTGTCGTAAACGGTTTTTTGTGTAATGTCGTTGTAAGTTATGTAATTCGTCAGCTTTTTGTACTCCACATCCGAATTCATTTCCCACGATTCGAGCAGGTAAATTTCATCTTCTTCGTATCCGTAATTGGAGTAGATAAAATCTTCGTCGGTGCGTTCGCGTAGATTCTGAATGCCGTAATACACGCCATTCATAAAGCAAACTGCCGGTTCGTAGGCAATATAGTCAAGGTTCATACGCTTCATCACAAGCGATTGCATATATCCATCGCGCATCATCGAATGATCGAAGTCGTTGCCTGAATTTCGGAACAAAATACTCCGGTATTTCATTTTGGGCTTGGTGGCTGCAAAAATGTCGTAATTCAACATATTTTTACCAAACTTATTTCGCGGATTTATCTTGAGCGTTTTTTGTCCGTTCATACGTGTCCATCCTCCGGCTATTTGTATGTCGAGTTCCTGATTTAATCTGGCTGTCAGCGTGGTGTCGTAAAGTTCAAAATTGGCAGGTCGCCACCAGTCCTGATTCCAGTTGGCCGGCGTACTCATGCCATTTCCGGTTATTCCGTTGGTGCCCTGAACGTATATTCCGATGGTGTTATCGGTCAGATTTTTCTGTTCGGTGATAATGGAAACTACCGGCAATTTGAAGTTGCGCTCGTTGATAAAATAGGTGTTGCTGACAATGTCGCTTGCGAGTTTATTTCCTGAAAAACAGCGGGCACGGACTATTGAAGTATTATTGATGCCAATAACCGATCCCGGAGTGTATAGGGTATGACTGCGGGTTGGTTCTGCACCATCTCGGGTGTAGTAGATGGTATCGCCTGTCATGGGCGAAGCCAGTGAGATGGTGATCGGGTTTTTGTAAAATCCACCCGGAGTGATAAATTCCGGTTTTGAGCACTGTTCGGCAGCGTATTTTTTCCCGTTGTTGGATGTTCCCGGGCTGTGTTGCTCAAAGAATACCCACTCATTACTTCCGTCTGTTTTTCGGCCGTAGGAGGTATTGCGGAACTGAGCAGGATATACCACCAAATCAACTAATTGTTCATTAGTATTGAACATGTAAAGTGTGCCGCCCCCGGGTTCGAGTTTGAAACTGGCATGTCCGCTTTTGTCGCTGCTTTCGAACCATAAAATACTGTAACTGCGGGCGTTGATTAATTTTGATAACGGACGCCATTTTTTGGGTTGAGTGAGGTCATCGGTGAAGTAAAAGTTGATCTGATTGTAGGCGGTAGTATTACTCGGATTATACAGTTCCACCCACATGGAATAATTGTAGCTCTCATCCATCAAAGCCGATACATTATTGGTCATCAACTCATTGATAATCAATTGGGAAAAGAGGAAATTGGGTAACAGAAGAAATAAGAACAGAAACTGTTTTTTCATGGTAGAAATTATTGACAAATAAATCGAAAAAAAGATAGATTAACATGCGTTCCGATAAGTATCAAACCGGTTTAAAAAAGTAATAAGGGAAATGGATTCCCTTATTACTTTTTTGTAATTGAATATATTACATAGAAGTTGTCTTGACTTTTTATAATGTCGCCTCTACGAGGCTTTAATTTTAATCCTCAATAATCTTCTACCATAATATCGCCTCTACGAGGCTTCATTTTTAGCACCAGAGGTGCGATATTATGGTAGAAAATGGATTAATGTGTCGTTTCTAAGCTCCGTAGGTGCGACATTATGGTTTTATAAAAAGAGTCAAGAAGAACTCGTACTTAATAAAAATCAGAATCAGATGTGATTAGTCTGTATTCTTTAAGGTTATTATTTTACTTTGATAGCTTCCACTATCTTGGCTTCCAGTTCAGCAGCCAGTTCGGGATTGTCTTTAATCAGGTTCTTGGTGGCATCGCGTCCCTGAGCCAGTTTGCTGTCGCCGTAGCTAAACCACGATCCGCTTTTCTTGATTACATTGTATTCCACACCCATGTCTACTATTTCGCCGGTGCGCGAAATTCCTTCGCCAAACATGATGTCAAATTCAGCTTTGCGGAATGGTGGAGCCACTTTGTTTTTCACCACTTTCACCCTTACCTGATTACCCGTAGCATCTTCACCATCTTTCAACTGACCAATGCGGCGGATGTCCAGGCGAACGGAAGCATAGAATTTAAGGGCATTACCACCGGTTGTTGTTTCGGGATTGCCAAACATTACGCCGATTTTCTCGCGCAACTGGTTGATAAATATACAGGTAGTATTTGTTTTGCTGATGTTGGCGGTCAGTTTACGCAATGCCTGCGACATCAACCGGGCCTGAAGTCCCATTCTGGAGTCACCCATATCCCCTTCGAGTTCGGCTTTGGGAGTGAGTGCAGCTACGGAGTCAATCACTACAATATCCACCGCAGCCGAACGAATTAGCTGATCAGCAATTTCGAGTGCCTGTTCGCCGTTATCGGGTTGAGAAATAAGCAGTTCGTTGGTGTTTACACCCAGCTTTTCGGCATAGTAGCGGTCGAATGCATGTTCTGCGTCAATGAAAGCGGCAATTCCACCCGCTTTCTGAGCTTCGGCTATAGCATGAATGGCCAGGGTGGTTTTACCGGAAGATTCCGGTCCGTAAATTTCTATCACACGTCCGCGGGGATAGCCGCCTACACCCAACGCTATATTTAAGCCAACAGAACCGGTCGGTATCACAGCCACTTCTTCCACTTTGCTGTCGCCCATGCGCATAATGGTGCCTTTACCGTAGTCTTTATCCAGTTTTTCCATTGCCAGTTGCAATGCTTTCAGTTTCTCGCTTACAACCGGTTTATCGGTTACTTCAATATTTTTTGCCATATATTATTTTTTTGTATTTTTAGTAATACAAAGATAAAAAAATAATTCAGAGAAAAATATCTCTCTGAATTATTAATCGAAAAATTTAAAATTGGTGATTTAATTTTTTATTCCAAAATTGAATAATTCAGAAGGTGTACGGGCCTTATCCATTATGCTTTTCAATTCCTGAAATTTTTCCGGATATTGAACCGAAAGATCCCTGGTTTCACCCAGATCATCATCTACGTTGAATAATTCCAGGGTAGGCGATGTTTTTATATTCTGACGGATTAGTTTCCAGGGACCTTTTCTTACAGCCTGTCGTCCGCCTTCTTCATGAAACTCCCAGTAGAGGTAATCATGTTGCGGTTGTATCCCTACACCGGTAATAGTTGGCAGCATCGAAACTCCGTCGGTTGGTTGTGTCCAGGCAGCCTGCATCCCGAGTAATTCGGTAAAGGTGGGCATCATATCCCAAAATGCCCCCATGTAGTTATTTGTTGTTCCGGGAGTAATGTGATCCTTCCATTTCACAATAAAAGGAACACGAATTCCACCCTCATATAAGGAGCGTTTTGTGCCTCTTAGTCTTTTTTCGGTATTGAAAAAATCGGGATCACCGCCGCCTTCGGAATGTGCACCATTATCGCTGGTGAAAATAATAATGGTTTTTTCCAGTATACCCTGTTTTTCCAGTTCGATCATGATTTCGCCTAAGTAATTATCAAGGCGTGTCACCATTCCGGCAAATTGTGTGCGGGGAATAGTGGTTCCTGTGTAGTCGCCGGAATATTTAAATGCTTTTGGTTCACAGAATTTCCTCTTATACATTTGGAGAATGCTGTCGTCTGGCTGTTCGAGTGATGCATGTGGTAACGAGTATGCGAAATATCCAAAAAATGATTTTCCTTTGTTATCGCGTATAAATTGCAACGCCTGCTGATGAATCAGATCCTGTGAATAGGGGTTGGCTGGCAGGATAACTTTAATAGAATTATCATACAGCCAAGCCGGATAATAGGAATGAGCCTGTCGCTGGCAATTGTATCCGTAGAATTTGTCAAATCCCACTTTGTTGGGTTCGGCTGCTGACCCGGGATAGCCTAATCCCCATTTTCCAAAAGCGCCGGTAACGTATCCTGCATTCTTGAAAAGTTGTGCAATGGTTTTTACACTACCGTCCAACGGTTCCTGACCTTCGGGCGATATTTCCCTGTTTCCTCTTATTTTGGTATGACCGGTATGTTGACCTGTCATCAGGCAGGCTCTTGAAGGTGCACTTACCGATGTACCCGAATAAAGTTGAGTAAACGACATCCCTTCTTTTGCAAGTTTGTTGATATTCGGCGTGGAAATGAATTGGTTTCCATAAGCTTCAATATCGCTGAACCCGAGATCGTCGGCCAGGATAAAAATTACATTGGGAGTCTCAGAAGATTTATTGTGATTGGGAACTTCGGCAGTTTGAGCATTTAACCCAACAGACACGGAGGTCAGCAGTAAACCGCCGGAAAATTTATTGATATGTGTTTGCCTGAATTTCATAGTTTTCAAATTTATTTTTTCTCTATTACAAATACCGTAAAATCATAAATATAGCCTGCATTCATTTCATTATCAGCACCCACTGACGATAGATCATTGGGCGTATAATGAAGGCGAATTCTTGTTTTGCCGGTGGCAGCATTTTGTGGAATGGCAATAGGTATGCTTACTTTCGGTTCATGCTTTTTGTGAGAAATAATTATATATTTTCCCAGATATGTTTCAAAACTGCCATCCCTGTTCCAATCAGCAAAAGCATAGGCGTAAGCATAAGGGATATTACCTGCTTTATTCGCCGTGAGATTTAGTCTAAATGTTTTCCCTCTGACCAATATCGTAGAAGTAACAGAGTAATTAATGTAATGGCTCGATGGTGAAGTAGCTGAAAAATAAGCCAGTGGTTGGCTGACCGACTTCCCAACTGTTACAGCACTTGTGAGATAAGAATTTGGATTTATTGTTCCGCACGGGACTTTATAAATGGGATTGGAGAGGGAAGTTGCATTTTGTTTTATCATCTTTTCAATCTTATCTTCGGATTTTATCTGTGCATTCAACGTCGGCAGATTGAAAATAAATAAAGCAATTGTCAACAGTAACAACGTGTGTTTTTTCATAGTTGATAAGAAATTTAAGTATCAGATGCAAATGTAATAATTTACGCTTAGTAAGAATTGATTTATGAACATTCAGAACGTTTTTTTAAGCACAAGGTGAATTATTCGCCTTTGTAATGTGATTTTTATTTCAAAACTTCCAGTTTGGCAAATTTCAGCAGCAACGATTTCACACCTTTTTCTCCGAAATCAATTTCTGCTTTTTCATTACCGTCAACCAGATTGGTTGATAGCACTTTACCCAGGCCGAAAATGCCATGTTTCACAAACGAACCCACCGGCAGACTTGAGTTGATGACGGGTACTGCATTGTCGGAACTCTTACCGAGCTTGGTCAGATTGCGATGGAATGTAGTGGGTGCAACTTCCGGTTTTTCCACCCGGTTGAACGGCGTTTGGCGAAAACGGTTACGCTCTATTTCCATGTCGTCATCCCAGCCGGAAAATGAAGGTTTGGCTGTATAGCCGCTTGGCTCATCCTGTTCAAGATATTGTTTGTCAATGTCTTTCAGAAAACGGCTCGGATTGGCAAAGTTTGTTTTGCCGTTTTTGAAACGCGATTTGGAATAGCTGATAAAACATTGCTCTTCGGCACGGGTGATGGCCACGTAAAAAAGCCGTCGTTCTTCTTCCAGTTCGCGGGCGGTCTCGGCAAATGGCGAAGGAAACAATTCTTCTTCCAGCCCGACAATGAATACGGTCCTGAATTCAAGGCCTTTTGCAGCGTGAATGGTCATCAGCGTGACTTTATTACCATCCTTGTCTTTATCGGTATCCTGGTCGGTGAGCAGCGAAACTTCCGACAGAAATTCGGGAAGTGTAACCCGTTCGGCACCTTCTTCCTTTATTTTCATCTCAGAATATTCATGAATGGCTTTCAACAATTCCTGTACGTTGTCAATCCGGCTCAGATTTTCGGCAGTGCGGTCGGTCATGGCATCGGCAAGCATACCGGTAGTTTTTACAATGCTGTCGGCCAGCTCGTAAGCATCCTGTACAGGAACCTGTTGCGAAAATACGTCAATCATACTCCGGAATTGCGCCAGTTTATTGGCTGTGCCGGAGTTGACAGGTAAATTATACCGCAGCATATCGCTCAGCACATCCCACATACTTACTTCGTGAAGTCGTGCACAATCGGATATTTTATTGACAGTGGTATCGCCTATGCCGCGCGCCGGATAATTGATAATACGTTTCAGGGCTTCCTCGTCGTTGGAATTGCACACCAGTCGCAGATAAGCTATCACATCCTTGATTTCTTTCCGCTGATAGAATGACAAACCGCCGTAAATACGGTAAGGAATGTTTTGTTTGCGCAGCGACTCTTCCATCACACGCGACTGCGAGTTGGTGCGATAAAGTATGGCAATATCTTTGTAATCAATATTCTCGTCGGCGTGAAGAGCAGCTACCTTATTTGAAACCACGAATGCTTCCTCATAATCGGTAATCACACCTGAAACCCTGATAAGATTGCCGGTTTCTTTTTCCGAAAAAATAGTCTTGCGGATTTGTTCCGAATTTTTATCTATCAGGCTATTGGCCGCATTTACAATGGTTTGGGTGGAGCGGTAATTTCGTTCAAGCTTAAATATTTTAGCATTTTTATAAGTCGATTGAAATTTCAGGATATTGTCAATATTGGCACCGCGGAAAGAGTAAATGCTCTGCGCATCATCGCCCACCACGCAAATATGTTCGTGCTTTTCTGCCAGTTTTTTGATAATCAAGTATTGGGCAAAATTGGTATCCTGGTATTCGTCCACCAAAATGTATGAAAAGATGTTTTGGTATTTGTCCAGTATTTCGGGATAATTACGGAAAAGCAGATTGGTTTGGAGCAATAAATCATCGAAATCCATTGCATTCGCCTTTTTACAGCGATTGGCATACAATGCGTAAATTTCATTCGTTTTCGGCACGCGTGATGCGTTGTCCGATTTCAGCAAGTCGGGATTGGCAAAATATGCATCCGCAGTTATCAGATTATTTTTGGCATACGATATCTTTGACTGAATAAAACCGGGCTTGTACACTTTTTCGTCCAGTCCAAATTCTTTTATGATACTTTTTATCAGACTTTTACTGTCCGAACTATCGTAAATGGTAAAATCTTTGGTGTATCCGATACTATGGGCTTCGCTGCGCAAAATGCGTGAAAAAATGGAATGAAAAGTTCCCATCCAGAGATAACGCGTAGTCTGAAAACCCATCATCTCACCAATGCGTTTTTTCATTTCAGAAGCCGCCTTATTGGTGAATGTAAGTGCCAGAATGGTGGCGGGTGAAACGCCCTTAGAAAGCAGGTAGGCCACTTTATAAGTGAGTACACGCGTCTTCCCGGAACCAGCACCGGCTATTACCAGCGATGGTCCGTCGTTGTAGGTTACAGCTTGCCGCTGACTATCGTTCAAATCGTTGAGAAAATCCATCATTATTTAATTTTGATCACCGGAACTTAATCGTTTTTCACTCCTAAATTATTGCTTATATCCTTACAATTAATTGTAAATAAATCTATTGGGTCGTTATCAGGCAATTTATTGATCCAAATTATAGATATTGCAAAGTTAGTAAATTACAGCTAATTTTCAGAAATTACTTTTCAACAACTTGTGTTTCGAAAGAAAAGACTTAGTTTTGTGAAATCATAACAATCAACATCAGAAACCATGCAGAAATTAAGTAAATTTATCCTCAGGACCTTTGGCTGGAAGCCTTATGCTACTGTTGAAGAACCCCCAAAAAGTGTTATTTGTGTGGCACCGCATACAAGCAACTGGGATTTTATCATCGGCAAATTGTTTTATTGGGCCATGGGTCGCAAAGCCGGTTTTCTGATGAAAAAGGAATGGTTTTTCTTTCCTGTTGGTAGTTTAATGCGTTCGATGGGAGGTGTGCCGATTGATCGCTCAAAACGCCACTCGATTACACAACAGATGATCAACGAATTTGAAAATCGCGAAAAATTTCATCTGGCAATAACCCCCGAAGGAACGCGCTCTTTGAATAAAAACTGGAAACTTGGATTTTATCACATTGCAGTGGGAGCGAAAGTTCCTATCCAACTGGCAGTTATTGATTTCAAGAACAAGGAGATGGGCATAAAAGAGGTGTTTTACCCTACAGGCAATGAAAATGCAGATCTGAAATACATTTATGATTTCTACCGCAAAAACGGCGGACCAAAATCGGACGATAAGTTTGCAGTACCGGAAATTTAGGAACAAAGAGCAAAGAACAAAGAGCAAAGAGCAAAGAACAAAGAACAAAGAACAAAGAACAAAGAGCGCTAGACGCCAAACATTAAACATTAAACATTAAACATTAAACGTTAAACACTAAACACTAAAGATGAAAGTATCGTTAATCCAGACAAATATATTTTGGGCAGACAAAAAGGCTAATCTTATCAATATTGAAAAAGAATTAGAAACACTGACTGGAAAAACTGATTTGGTTGTTTTGCCCGAAATGTTTACGACCGGTTTTTGCATCGACCAACTCGAACTTGCAGAACCAATGGACGGTGAAACAGTGCTGACACTTATCCGCTGGGCAAAAGAGTATAATCTGGCAATTACAGGGAGTTTTATTGCCTGCGAGAACGAAAAGATTTACAACCGGGCATTTTTCGTCAAACCTGACGGCGAAATTCATACGGCAGATAAGCGTCATTTATTCTCCATGGGTGGTGAAGATAAATTTTTCTCATCAGGCGATAAACGGTTGATCATTAATTACAACAGTTTTAACATCTGTATCCTTGTTTGTTACGATGTTCGTTTCCCGGTTTGGTCTCGCAATGTGAATAACGAATATGATTTGCTCGTATATACCGCTAGTTTTCCTCATGCCCGAATGGATGCGTGGGATGCTTTGCTCCGGGCCAGAGCCATCGAGAACCAGGCGTATGTTTGCGGCCTGAACAGGGTGGGAGTGGACGGTGCAGATATTTCTTATTCAGGTCATTCGGTGATGCTTGATTTCAAAGGAAAAGAAATGGCCGGTTTTTCCGAATACGAAGAAAGTGTGAAGACAGTTGAAATCCACAAAGAACCGTTGGAAAAATTCCGGGAAAAATACGCATTCTGGAAAGATGCCGATAGGTTCGAAATAAAACAAAACAGGGAGCTCAGATGAGCTCCCTGTTTTGTTTCGTGACAATATTCTTATTAATTGTTTTCGGGTCTTAATTTCCGAACCACTGCACCTGTTTGCCACATTTCGCTTTCGCGGAGGGCTTTCAGTTCTGCTTCCAATCCTTCGCGATAGTCGGGTTTGGAGTTGGTGTCGATGGAACGCTGAGCTTCATTACCGCATGCAACTTCCTTGTACAGTTTTTCGAATACCGGTTTTGTGGCATCGTGGAAAGGTGTCATCCAGTCGAGTGCACCACGCTGAGCTGTGGTTGAGCAGTTTGCATACATCCAGTCCATACCTTTGGCTGCAAATAGTGGCATCAGCGATTGGGTCAGTTCTTCCACCGTTTCGTTGAAAGCTTCGGATGGGGTGTGACCGTTAGCACGAAGTACTTCATACTGAGCCAGCAAAAGACCCTGAATGGCGCCCATTAAAGTTCCGCGTTCACCGGTCAAATCGGAATACACTTCGCGTTTGAACGTGGTTTCGAACAAATAACCCGAGCCAACACCAATTCCAAGTGCAACAACCCGGTCAAAAGCTCGTCCGGTAGCATCCTGGAAGATGGCATACGAGGAATTCAGACCGCGGCCTTCGAGGAACATGGTACGCAATGAAGTACCCGAACCCTTTGGCGCAACAAGTATCACATCCACATCCGCAGGCGGTACAATTCCTGTCCGATCTTTGTAGGTAATGCCAAATCCATGCGAGAAGTACAATGCCTTACCAGCGGTAAGATAAGGTTTGATGCGTGGCCAAACTTCAATCTGAGCTGCATCCGAGAGAAGATACTGAATGATGCTAGCCTTTTCGCATGCTTCCTCAATTTCAAAAAGTGTTTCACCCGGTACCCATCCGTCAGCTATCGCTTTTTCCCAGGTTTTTCCGCCTTTGCGTTGTCCGATTATTACATTGAAACCATTGTCGCGCAGGTTGAGCGATTGACCCGGTCCCTGCACTCCATAACCGATTACTGCAATTGTTTCATTTTTCAGCACTTCCTGTGCTTTACTTAACGGAAATTCTTCGCGGGTTACTACATTTTCTTCTACACCGCCAAAATTAATTACTGCCATAAAATTAAATGTTATTTGCCCCCTAACCCCCTAAAGGGGGGATTGTTGAGCGTTTGTTAGTATTTGTAATTGTATATTTTGTTTTTGTGGTGAAGTAAACTTACATTTAAACTACACCAAAGTCCCCCTTCGGGGGATTTAGGGGGCTAATCACTATTCTCCCTCTGCAAGCTGTTGTTTCACCGGTTCTTATTTCGAACCGATAATCATTTTCCGCTTCTTTCTCTTTATGTACAGATATAACATCTCCATAAACCACTTCATTCATGAAGTTCATGTCTACCCGGTGAATGGTATGCCTTCGATGCTCTTCAAGCGTAAAAATGTTGACCATCCAGTCCAGATAATGAACCGTATTTACATGCTGATTGATGTCGATATCGCTGTACTTTACCCTAAAACTGTCGATAATTTCGCTTTCCACCGCATTTAATTTGAATGGCCGGTCAATTCCACTGCTTTCGTTCGTGGCAAAAACCGCTATGCCTTCCAATAGTCTCAGATCCATTGGGCGGCGGGTTTCTACGTTAATCATCACCCACACTGAGGTGGAATTACCAATAACTTCTCCTTTTTCGTTGTATATGCGGTAATTCCGGATAGTATTGGCGGTGTGAACTTCCTGCACCCAGGTTTCAACCGTTATTTTTTCATATTGCTTGGGGAAATAATCCATTTCCAGCGCCAGCCGGGAAAGCACCCAGGTAGCATTCAGTTTTTTCAGATGACGTAATCCAAAACCGTTTTCATCGGCATTATAACCCGAGGCGGTAAGGATTAAATCTGTTAAGGAAGACAATTTTATTCTCCGCTGAAAATCAACAAATTGCGGCGGAATTTCAAATGTCAATTGTCCTTTTTTCATTTTCCCTTTCCTTCTTCTATTTTCCGTATTCCTTCCAGCATGTCGCTCAGTCGTTCTACCTTAGAGCGCGTAATGGCAATACGTCCTGAACGGACAAACTGCAATACTCCGATTGTGCTGCTCAATTCTTCGAACAATGCCTGTGTTTCGGCATAATGTCCGGCCTTAAGAAAAACGGTACAATCGTTGGATATTTCCAGCACACGGATATTGTATTTGCGGATAAAATGTTCCACCGAACCATGTTCCAGTACTTTGTCAGTGCCCAGTTTATATAAGGCAATTTCCTGATGTACCAGATCTTCGTTGGTGTTGTAATACGCTTTCAGAATATCCACACGCTTATCAATCTGCTTAACCACTTTCTCAACGGTATCTTTTGTTGAAAATATC
>Ga0209098_1002407_pt1 | contig 16534 bp, 14 predicted proteins | sample AD_JPNHW1_MetaG_FD_184429 | JGI IMG/M metagenome (GOLD analysis project Ga0209098, IMG submission 184429) | Active sludge microbial communities of municipal wastewater-treating anaerobic digesters from Japan - AD_JPNHW1_MetaG (SPAdes) (version 2) | ecosystem: Engineered > Bioreactor > Anaerobic... | reverse complement strand
CCTGAAAAATGAGAAATTGAAAATTGAAATGATCCACCGGGATAAAGAGTTAGCAAATCAAACCATGGATCTTATCCGTAAAAACAAGTTCCTTCAAAAAATTAAAGAAGATCTTGAGAGGTTAAACAAATCGACGTCTGACGATCTGTTAAAAGAAAAGATTAATCTGCTGATCACCCGAATTGATAAGGACATTGATCACAAAAAGCAATGGGAAGTTTTTGAAAGTGCTTTCGACGAAGTTCACGAAGATTTTCTAAAACGACTGAAAGAGAAATATCCAAACCTAACACCAAAAGAGTTGAAGCTTTGTGCTTATCTGAGAATGAACGTTTCGACAAAAGAAATAGCTCCCCTAATGAATATTTCCGTAAGAGGCGTTGAAATATGCCGTTACCGGGTAAGAAAAAAACTCAACATCGATCGTGATCAGAATCTGACGAAGATGATTATTGACTTATGATTCACATACACCTTGGTTGTAGTGCAAATAACAGTATGCTGTATTGTTATTTTTCAGTTTAAATTACTTATATAACTTATTACCAAAATTATACAAGTGTCACTGATGTATTTTTGATGTAATACAAAAAATACATTGATGTATTTTTGCTGTAGAGTTTTTCTTTTCTGAACTACCCATTACCGATACTTTTGTGCCGCAATAGATGCAAAAAGTGTATTTGCACTCGCTTTTTGAAACTTAAAATTCTTAATCTTATGAAAAAAGCATTTTTAGCTCTTTTAATTTTAATGTATTCGTTTGCTGCTTTCGCGCAAGGGATACAAGTAAAAGGAGTTGTTACATCGGCTGACGATGGGCAACCAATTCCGGGAGTCAGTGTTGTCGTGAAGGGAACAGCAAACGGTACTATTACTGACGTGGACGGAAACTACACGATAAGCGCTCAGGGAAGCTCTACCTTGATCTTCTCTTTTGTGGGTATGAAATCGCAGGAAATACTTGTTAACAACCAATCAAAAATCAATGTCGTTTTAGCAACCGAAAATACAAATATTGATGAGGTTGTGGTTGTAGGGTATGGAGTACAAAAGAAAAGCGTTGTAACGGCGGCAATCAGCAGTGTTACATCGGCACAACTTGCAAACGAAACACCTACCCGTATCGAAGATGTAATGAAAGGCCGCGTTTCCGGCGTGCAAATCACGCAAAGTTCGGGGCAGCCTAACTCAGATTCGAAGGTACGCATTCGTGGTATCGGCACTGTAAACAGCTCCGATCCGTTGTACATTGTTGACGGCATGCCTGTAGGCGGTGGTATTAATTACCTGAACCCTACAGATATTCAATCCATCGAAATTTTGAAGGACGCAGCTTCGGCAGCAATCTATGGTGCCCGCGCTGCAAACGGCGTTGTGCTGGTAACAACAAAATCCGGCACCTCAGGCAAGGCAACAGTGAACTATGACTTCAGCTATGGCTGGCAGAACCCCTGGAAAAAGAAATCAGTACTGAATGCCCAGGAATACATGACCATAATGAACGAAATGGATGTGAACGATGGTAATGCACCACGCTATTCAGCCGACTACATTGCCGGTTACCAGGGTGCGGGCACCGACTGGCAAGACGAAGTATTCAATTACAATGCTCCGGTTGAGCAACACCAATTGAGCATCAACGGTGGTAATGATAGGTCAACCTATTTTCTTTCCGCAGGTTATTTCAAACAAGAAGGTATTGTTGGTGGTAACTATGGCCGTTCAAATTACGAGCGTTATAGCGTTCGTTCAAACTCGACTTATACCGTATTCGAAGATAAAACCCGCAACTTCCTGAATAAGCTTAAGGCTGGGGCAAATATTGGTTATTCCCGAGATAAGAGTAGCAGTATTGAAACCAACTCTGAATATGGCTCGATACTTGGTAGTGCCATCGCATTTTCTCCGTTAGTTCCGGTATATGCTTCTGACGAAGACGCCGCAAAAATTCTTGCAGATCATCCTACAGCTATTTCTAAAAACGGAAAAGTATTCTCTTTGCCTCCAACCGGTTATCAGGAATTGGCAAACCCCGTAGCTCAGCTTAACCGCCCTAACGGTGGTAAGAACAACTCTGACAAGTTCGTTGCTTCGTTTTACGGAGAATTGGACATCTTGCCCGGATTAAAATTTCGTAGTTCTTATGGCGTTGACCTTGCATTCTGGGGTTATGATGGTTACTGGTACCAAGACTATTTGAGTTCCATGTCTCACACTGACCGCAGTGGCGTTCAAAGTACAATGAATCGAGGTTTCCGCTGGCAGGTAGAAAACTATTTCTCCTACAACAAAACATTTGCCGAAAAACATAACATTTCGGTAGTATTGGGCCAGTCGGCAAATAAATACAGTACACGCAATCTTACAGGGTATGATTATGATTTGCTTGATACCGACCCAAGTAAAGCCAACATTAACTACGCAATTGCTGACCGCGATGATGAACGTGTGGACGGCGGAACAAATGGCTTCAACCGCGAAACTCTGGCTTCTTACTTCGGCCGTTTAGATTATAACTTTGCCGAACGTTACATGGTACAAGCCACTGTACGCCGCGATGGGTCATCTCACTTTGGTACAAATAACAAGTGGGGTGTATTTCCTTCGTTTTCTTTAGGCTGGAACGTTTGGAACGAGCCATATTTGAAGGATTTCAAGCCTACATGGTTCAACGTGCTAAAACTCCGTTTTTCTTGGGGACAAAATGGTAATGAATCGATTGGGAACTTCCGTTACCGTTCGTTGATGGATGGTGGCGAAAACTATTATTTTGGCGGCAGCTACGATGTAGTTAATAAAAATAATACCGGAACAATGGTTTACGGAACGTCTCCTGGTGCTGTAGCTAACCCCGACATTAAATGGGAAACATCTACTCAGACAGACATCGGTGTTGACATGCGTTTGTTCGACAGCCGCATGAATTTTGGGTTCGACTACTTCAATAAGGATACAAAAGACATGTTGGCAACCATGCCTGTGCCCGTTTATATTGGCCAGAGCGCCCCTATGGGCAACCTTGGTAAAATGAAAAACTGGGGACTTGAATTTGAAACTGGCTGGAAAGATAAATACAAAGACTTCTCTTACAATGTTGGCGTAACCGTCTCCTACCTGAAAAATAAGCTTGTTAGTTTAGGCAATGCTTCAGGAGAAACAAACTATGAAAGTGCCGGTGCTTCGGGCGTAGGAGACTACGTACATGCCAAAAACGGAGAAGTTTGGCCTTATTTCTACGGATACAAAACCAATGGAATTTTCCAGAACTGGGAAGAAGTTAACAGCTATGTAAACAAAGATGGTGGATTGATTCAGCCAAAGGCAGCGCCGGGCGATGTTCGCTTTGTGGATCTGGACGGAAATGGATCTATCGGTTCTGCTGACCGTACCAAGATTGGAAAAGGTATGCCCGATTGGACATTCGGGATTAACCTTGGTGCAGAATGGAAAGGTTTTGATCTTAGCCTTTCGTTCCAGGGAACAATGGGCAATGATATATTCGACTTTGCACAACGTGGCGACATCCCGGCAATGAACCGTCCTTCATGGATTCTTGATCGTTGGATGGGAGAAGGTACTTCTAACAAAATTCCGCGTATGACCTCTAAGAATCCGAATGGGAACTGGGCATCTTCTGACCTTTACATCCACGATGGTTCGTACCTTCGTTTAAAGAATACGCAGTTTGGATATACACTACCTGCAAACCTTACACGTAAGTTCAGCGTTCAACGCCTGCGTTTCTATATTGCTGCCGAAAATCTCATCACTATTACAGGTTATGAAGGTTTCGACCCCGAACTAGCCTCTGGCAGTTACACCACCCTGGGTGTTGATAAAGGTATTTATCCGCAATCGCGTACGATCAGTATCGGTGCAAACATCACATTCTAACTTTTAAAACTTTGAAAAAATGAAAATATTCAAATTATATACAGTAGCAACAGTTCTAGCTGCCGGGCTGACACTGGCATCTTGCGGCGACAGCTTTTTGGAATCTGAGCCAACTGACAAACTGGCTGCTGGTGGCACCGCCACTTTAAGTTCAGTTAATTCGGGGTTGGCAGCAACTTACCAAATCTTACTGTTTGACTCTTATGCCAATGGTTCTTACGAATCATCAGTCTTTATCGGTGATATTCAATCAGACGATATTTACAAAGGCGGCGGCGATGCAAACGACGGTATGTCGGGTATGAATTATGCCGTATCTCAGTTTACTGCCGATGCAAACCACACATTAAGTGGTACATGGAATATTTACACGTCCGGGAATGCTCGCGCAAACAGTGTTATAATCAGCTGTGCAAATATTAAACCTTCCAATTCACTGGAAGAAAAAACACTGAAACAATATAATGCTGAAGGTCACTTTCTAAGAGCATACTTCACCTATATGTTGTGGAAGAATTTTGGTAATATCGTATTCTTTACCGAACCTCTGAGCCCTCCTTATGTTGCCCCACAAATGAAAGCAGATGATGTTTACAAGCAGATAATGAGCGATGTTACAATTGCTTGTGAAGAAGGTGCATTGGAAATGTCAACCAACGGTGGTACAACTTCGGGCCGTGTAAGCCGTGCTGCCGCATTGATGCTGAAGGCAAGCGCCGTGATGTATCAGAAAGACCAAAGCAAATATGCTGAAGTTGCCAACGATATGGCTACCATTATTAAAAGCGGAAAATATACATTAATGAGCGACTTTTCTTCTATTTGGGTTAACGCAAACGAATTCTGCAACGAATCCATATTCGAGACCAATCAATTGGGAGAAGGTAAAGACTGGTCTGCTTCATGGACAGGTTATGGCACTAATCTTCCGGCTTATATTTCGCCTAACGAACTGAAAGATCCTTCCGGAGTATTCAGCGGCGGTTGGGGTTTCGGTCCGGTTCGTAAAACAACTTACGATATGTTTGCAACAGGCGACACTCGTCGTGATGGATCCATCACCAATTGGGCTGCCGTTCCGGGAGCCAGCTACGGTCCTCGTTTTCAGGATACCGGTTTGTTCCTGAGAAAATACGCTGCACGTCCCAACTATAAAAAACCGGGAGCCAACGACCTTAACTATTCAAACAACCTGCGCATTTACCGTTACGCTGAAACATTGCTTAACTACGCCGAGTTGGTAGTAATTAACGGCGTGGCACCACAGCAGGGCGTATCAGCACAAAGTTGTCTGGATCAGGTTCGCGATCGGGCTTTTGGCGATGCCAATCACCGTGTTACCGCAACAGCTGCCACTATCAAAGCCGAGCGCCACTATGAGTTTGTAGGCGAAGGCAAACGCTACTACGATTTGGTTCGCTGGGGCGATGCTGCCAGTGTTTTGACAGAAAACCTGCCTAATGCTAACTCAGTGCGTACCTGGAAAGAAACGAATAAGTACTTGCCGCTTCCACAGGGCGAACTCGATAAAACTTTGGGTACAGAATACCCTCTGAAGCAGAATCCCGGTTATAATTAATTCAACTGAAAAATAACTAAGATGAAAAAGATAGTATATAGCTTAATTTCAGGCATAGTCATGCTGTGCTTCGCAGCTTGCGACCCTCAAGAGATTAACGACCACAGTTTGGGCGGACAGCTCGTCTCTCAAGGTGACATCTCTATATCGGTAAGTGCGACAGGAAACCCAAACGAATATAAATTTACCAATACATCAAAAGAACTTTCTTCGGATGTGCAACTATTCTGGAGCCTCGGCGACGGTAAGGTAACAACAGCAGCCCATGGCGCATCAATTATAAAGCAATATAAAAAGGCTGGTTCATACACAGTTAGTTTGCTGGCTTTCACAAAGGCCGGTCAAACAGCCGTATCCCAAACTGTTAATGTCGCTGAAGATTTACAGGGATTTGCATGGCCGGGTTTTGACTTCAATAGTAGCGCCAACCTCTTCAAAACAGCCACATTCACTAACGAATTCTACTACGCTGATGCCAACTGGAACTCTTATGGAGTACCAACGCATACTTCAGACGGAAATAAGAAACTCGACCTTTCGTTTGATAAAGCAACGTCTCTACAATGGCAGAATCAAGTGCACTTTGTGACCAATATAGCTGTTTCGGCAGGCAAGACCTACGATTTCTCGGTTGCTATTAAGGCTACCAACGACATCCCTGCCGCGACTGTAAAGGTTAGCAAGGTTGGCGACGATGGTACCTATTTGCTCCTCAGAGACCACAACGTATCTCTTGCAGCAGATGAAATGAAAGTAGTAGCAGGTTCGGCCCTTGCTGGTTTCGATGGAAATGTGAAGATAACATTTGATTTTGGTGGAAGCCCGGCAAATACCAACGTGTCTATTTACAACATCACTTTAACTGAACACAACGACGCCAATGTAGCTCCGTTGGATTACGATTTAGCAGGAAACCTTTGGAAGGCAGTGGACAAAAACAAAGACTACACAATGGGTTTCTGGTGGGCCGACGCAAACTGGTCTCAGGTTGGCAACCCCGACTTTGAGCAGAACAATAATGTTTATACAATTACAGCCAAATCTGATGCTGCTGCTGAATGGCAGGCTCAAAATTCATTCAACACCAAATCATTAGCTCTTGGAGCTGATGATATCGTCGATTTCTCTTGTGTTGTAATGGCAAGTAAAGACAGCCCTGCAATTATAAAGCTCTCTTCACAGGAAAGCGATGGCAATTATTTATTTGAAAAACACGGAGTTCAGTTTAAAGCTGGTGAAATTAAGGTTATCAAGTTTACCAACCAAAAACTCTCAGGAGGTGCTTCTTCTAAACTTAAGCTGATATTTGACTTTGGTGGCTGCAAGAGCGGTACCGAGTTTACTATCGGCAGCATAACCCTGATTAAGAAATAAGTTACCTTTATACCAAAGCCACTTCCCCTTCTGCTTAAGGGAGAAGTGGCTTTTTCTTTCATTCCTAATTTCAATATTGATGAAGATAAATTCATTAATGCTATTATTTTTTGTACTGATAACAACTGCTTGTGGAGGAGGAGTTGGCGACGAAGAAAACACTGGCGGACAAACAGAGCTTACCATCACATTATCGCAGGCGGCCATTGACGTACCGACAAAAGGCGGAACCTTTTCAGTTGATGTGGCCACAACAGGCGAAAAATGGGCAGCCGCACCAAGCATCGACTGGATTACGGCAACCGCAACCGGCTCGTCGACGCCCAAAGGCAAATTATCCATCGTTGTACAGCCCAATAATGGCGATGCCCGTTCGGCAAGCGTACTGGTTAGCTCTGGCACGAAAAGCCAGAAAATTACTATCGAACAGGCTGCTGCGCTCCGTATATCCAAGTCTGAAATAATGACCAAATCGGGTGGTGAGAACTACTCACTTATAATTTCGGGATATACAAACTGGACAGCCACTTCCAGCAAAAACTGGATAATTGCCAGCCGTGTCAACGACGGTTCGCTTACCATAACCACCACCCCTTCTACAGAAACAAAAACCCGCACCGGAGAAGTTACAATTGTTGCTGGCGGCGAAACTGCGGTTGTCACTGTTTATCAGGAATCAGTTGAAATAACAGATATTCCTGATCGCGAAGGATACAAACTGATTTGGCACGACGAATTTAATCAGGGAACCGAACTCAACAAGACTGACTGGACGCACGAAGTACAGAAAGCCGGATGGGTGAATAACGAGTTGCAGAATTATGTTGACGGTGCCTACAATGGCCAGCGCGTCACCGAACTATCTGATGGAAAATTGCGCATCCATTGCTTTAAATCAGGAGGAAGTGTTTATTCGGGGCGGGTTTATGCACAAGTAACTCAGGGATGGCAATACGGTTATATAGAAGCCCGCATAATGCTGCCCAAAGGTAAAGGTACCTGGCCGGCTTTTTGGATGATGCCTGCAAACAACGATTTCTCAATCAACCCGTGGCCAAAGTGTGGAGAAATAGATATTATGGAAGAAGTGGGTGTTGTGCCCAACGAGGTGTCTTCCAGCCTTCATGCCGAGGGGCACAATCATACCAATGGCACTCAGGTAACCCATGCAATGACCATTGAAAAAGCGGAAGGCGAATTTCATACATACGGTATGGAGTGGACATCACAAAAAATAACGACCTATGTTGACGGTAAAGTGCAACTCACATACAACAATGATAATAAAGGGGTTTTCAACTGGCCGTACGACAAACCATATTACATCATTCTCAATCTCGCCTGGGGAGGCAGTTGGGGAGGCATGCAGGGGGTTGACGAATCAGCGCTTCCGCTCAGTTGTGTGGTAGATTATGTCCGCGTTTTCCAGAAGAATTAATTAACTCTAATGAGTTAACAGCTAACATCTTTACAAGAAATAGATAATCAGTTATCTCATATAAAACAAAAAACCAATCCCAAATTAAATAACTAAAAAAATCAAAATGAAAGCCAAACAAATTTTAGTCGGCATACTACTCCTGTTTGGAACGTCGCTGTTAGCCGGAGCCCAGCAAACCCAGTCCAATTCCGGGCCAGGTAACTGGAAACTGGTTTGGAGCGACGAATTCGATTACAATGGACTTCCCAATCCTCAAAAATGGAGTTACGACACGCAAGGCAATTCCAGCGGCTGGGGAAACAATGAAGCCCAATTTTACACCGACGGGCAAATCAAAAATGCTGAAGTTAAAGACGGGCTCTTATATATCACCGCCAGAAAAGAAGATATTGGAGGTAAAAAATATTCGTCGGCCCGGCTAATTACCAAATCGAAAGGCGACTGGCTTTACGGGAAAGTTGAAGTAAGGGCAAAATTGCCCGACGGACGGGGGATGTGGCCTGCAATCTGGATGTTGCCAACCGATTGGGAATATGGCAACTGGCCTGCCAGCGGCGAAATCGACATCATGGAAAATGTGGGTTACGACCCGAATGTAGTCGTATTCTCTTCACACTCACAGTCATATAACCATGTCGCCGGAACTCAGAAAAGCACCAGAACAACTATTGCCGATTGCTATACCAACTTTCACAACTACCAACTGGAATGGGAACCTTCGGAATATAGAATTTATGTTGACGACAAGTTATACTTCACCTTTAAAAACGAAGGTACTGGATACAAGGAATGGCCTTTCGACAAACGGTTTCATTTGCTCCTGAATGTTGCAGTTGGCGGCAATTGGGGCGGCCAAAAAGGTATCGACGATACAATTTTCCCAAAAACGATGCTGGTTGATTACGTGAGAGTGTATCAGAAAAAATAATGCTGGCAGTTTATCGAAGCTGGTATTGGTTAAAGTTCCCGGCAGGTGTAGTTGTTGTGGTTCCTGCCGGGATAACTTGCCAATCGTTCAAATTCTCAAACTTTAGAACACTGACTTATGAAACTGTTTTTCCCGTTATTCATATTGCTTTGTGCCTGTTATAATAAAGCAGAGATTAAGCCCGCACCCGCCGTTGAAGCCTGGATCACAAGCCCATCAACCAATATTCTTTTTCAAAAGCAAAATGAAAGTATTGGCGCCAGCACATCTTCTGACCAACTTCCAACAATTATGGTTGATGCAGGCAAAGAATTTCAAACCATCGACGGCTTCGGCAACTGTCTCACGGGCGGAAGTGCACTGGTTCTGAACCAAATGGATAAAGCCAGCCGTGCCCAAATCCTGAAAGAACTTTTCGCCACCGACGGAAGCAACATCGGAATTAGCTACCTGAGGCTATCTATTGGAGCTTCAGATTTGAGTGATCATTTGTTCACCTATGACGAAATTTCTGAAGGGCAAACCGATGTAAATATGGAGAAATTCAGTTTGGAACCTGAAAAGAAAGATCTCATTCCCGTCTTAAAGGAAATTTTGGCAATCAATCCAAAGATCAAAATCATGGGTTCGCCCTGGACTGCCCCAACCTGGATGAAAACAAACGCCAAATTCAAAGGTGGCAGCCTGAAACCTGAGTATTTTGACGCGTATGCCAAATACTTTGTGAAATACATTCAGGAAATGAAAGCCGAAGACATCACAATTGATGCGATCACAATTCAAAACGAACCACTCCACCCCGGAAACACGCCAAGCATGTTTATGCCCGCTGCTGACCAGGCCGATTTTATCAAGAAAAGCCTGGGACCAGCTTTTAAAGCTGCCGGAATTAAAACAAAAATTGTTGTTTACGACCATAATGCTGACCGAATCGACTATCCGATCTCAATTTTAGACGATCCGCAGGCAGCCCAATATGTTGATGGATCGGCATTCCACTTGTATGGCGGAACAATCGAAGAATTGAGTAAAGTTCACGCGGCTCACCCAAACAAAAATCTGTATTTCACCGAACAATGGGTTGGCGCACCTGGCAACCTGGCTGGCGATCTGTCGTGGCACGTGCGCACACTCATAATTGGAGGAACACGCAACTGGTGCCGCAATGTGCTCGAATGGAACATGGCCTCCGACCCCAAATACAACCCGCATACCAACGATGGTGGCTGTGATCAGTGCCTCGGCACAATAACAATCGACGGCAATAACGTAACACGCAACCCAGCCTACTACATTTTGGCTCACGCAGCCAAATTTGTTCGCCCTGGTTCTGTCAGAATCGATTCTAATTTATCTGAAAACTTGCCAAATGTGGCCTTCAAAACTCCAGAAGGAAAATTGGTATTGATTGTCATTAACGATAACAAAACTGCTCAAAAATTTAGAGTTAAGTACCAAAACAGTGAATTTTCGGCAACGCTTCCGCTTGGAGCTGTTGGTACTTATATTTGGTAACTACGCGCATACTACAAACAAGAATAAAACCAATGCCGGAGCAGGAAATGAACTCATTTTCTGCTCTTTTTTTATTCTGTGTCCAAATCTGTCTGGCATTCAACTTTGATTCTTTATTTTTGTTTAATTACCGAACTTAAAAAAAAGCCATGATTATAGTAGTATCGCCAGCCAAAACCTTATACGACAAGAGTCCCATCTTTCTTGAAACCTATTCTGAAATTGAATTTCTTCAGGAATCCGAAAAGATAATGAGTGTGCTGAAAAAGAAAAAGCCAGCGCAAATCTCGAAACTAATGGATATTTCGCCCAAACTGGCCGAATTGAACTTCCAGCGCTTTCAGGCCTGGCAGCCAGTTTTTACTCCTGAAAATTCGTGGCAGGCAGTTTTGATGTTCAACGGCGATGTTTATCAAGGATTGAAAGCAGAAACCTTTTCAGACAATGAATTCGCTGTTGCCCAGGAAAAACTGCGTATTCTTTCAGGATTGTATGGGCTGCTGAAGCCGCTCGATCGCATTCGGCCTTATCGACTGGAAATGGGAACCAGCTTACCTGTTGCACGAAAAAAAGACCTTTACGACTTCTGGAAAACCAAAATTACGGCGAAACTGAACGAAGAACTGGCACAACACGATCAAAGAATATTGGTAAACCTGGCGTCAAACGAATACTTCAGCGCTGTTGATGCTAAGAAAGTTAAAGCCCGAATCATCACCCCTGCATTCAAGGAAAACAAAGGTGGAAAATACCAGATGGTTTCTTTTTTTGCCAAGCGTGCACGTGGACTAATGAGCCGCTTTATTATCCTGAATAACATTGCCGACCCTGAAGAAATCAAAGCATTTGATTTGGAAGGATACTATTTCAACAGCCAGCTTTCAGGAGAAAATGACTGGGTTTTTACACGATAAAAAAGCTTTCAGTTTAACTCATTCTGAAACATTGAAGTAAAAATCAACCTAAAGTCAATCTGTTTTAGCGAACTTTTTACCTTTGCGAGAAATGGTTTGAAAAAACTTGCAGAAAGGAGCACCAAATGGAATTTACCTTAAACGGGAAAGACGGAACTTACCGAAAAATTGAACAATTCGACTCGGAAACCACCGCAAAATTAAGCGAACACTTCAAACACATCATCGAGCTTTTGGGCGAAGATCCGGCTCGCGAAGGACTAACCCGTACCCCGTTGCGTGTGGCAAAATCCATGCAGTTTCTGCTCCAGGGATACGAGCAAAACCCCGAAGAAATTTTGCGCTCGGCTATGTTTAAAGAAGACTACCGCCAGATGGTTATCGTGAAAGACATTGAAATTTACTCGATGTGCGAGCACCACATGCTGCCCTTTATTGGCAAAGCGCACATTGGTTACATTCCCAACGGATATATTACCGGCCTCAGTAAGATTGCCAGGGTAGTTGATGCTTATGCCCGCAGACTGCAAGTTCAGGAGCGATTGACAACTCAAATTAAGGAGTGTATTCAAAATACGCTCAATCCGCTTGGAGTAGCTGTTGTAATTGAGGCGCAACACCTTTGTATGCAAATGCGCGGTGTGCAAAAACAACATTCGGTTACTACTACGTCCGATTTTACCGGCGCTTTTGAACGGGTTGCAACCCGCGAAGAATTTATCAGGTTGATCAAAGGTCAGTAACCCGGAAAGATTAACTTTTATTAACAATCTCTTTGTCGCCCTTTGTGTTGAAATTGCACATTTTAGCGAAATGAATTCAGGCAAAAACATATTACTGAATATCCTGTTGGTATTTCTCATCCTGTTTTGTACAGAACTGGAACGAAAAAACTATGCGCCAACCGGAACAGTAACTACTGAATTTTGTACCGACCAGAATAACGATAACCTTCAGGCAAATACCGATTCAGATGTCTTTGATGATGACCATTTTAGTGTTCATCGCGAATTTGCAGAGACTAATGATCATCTTTCAGTTTTGCCGGTTGCCAATCATCAAAATACTTTCTCTGGTTTTACCGATTCCGGGTTCCGGCCTCCCAAGTTTTTATAGCATCATTTCCAGGTCAGAACAGCCGGAAGTGTTTTTCTGATTGTACCCACGGAAGAACATAAGTCAATCCGTTGGTTAGTTGTGCATTGCGCTCACCTCTTTTCGCCGGTAAATATTTTGGTTGCGAAAAACTATATCCATTGGTATTGATGTTCGCCGCAACATGTTTGTGTCATACGCTATTTAAACAAAAAGCTATGGAAACAAGAGACAATTTTAAATACGATCCCAAAAACCGGGAAGATCTCAAATTTTCAGGAGGGAACTACAACAACAATTATAAATGGCAGTATTTTCTCTATTCATTAAAAAACAATCAGAAATTCAGGAAAGTACTTGCAGTAACGGCTTTGGTATGTATTGCTGCTGCAATCCTGGTGGTAACAACATTGTATCATTTGGTTGTCAGGCTAATTGATTTACCCGGGATGAGTGTATAACCACAATAAACCAAAAATCTTGTTATGACATTTTTTCGCAATTTATACAACTGGGTGCTAAGCTGGGCCGAAACACAATACGGGGCGCTTGCCCTTTTTTTGCTAGCCTTTGTTGAGTCCATATTTTTTCCAATCCCGCCTGATGTTCTGCTCATTGCTTTGGCATTGGGAGCACAAACCAAATCATTCAGGTTTGCCTTTTTGTGCACAGTGGGATCGGTTGCCGGAGCATTTATTGGCTACGCATTGGGCTATTACACCTGGATTTCGGCTTCAGGAGAATTTACAGCTTTTGCCAATTTCTTTTTCGACAATATACCCGGTTTTACAACCGATTTGTACAACAACATCCGCACCCTGTTTAACACCTGGGATTTCTGGGTCATTTTCACGGCCGGATTTACGCCAATTCCCTACAAGGTTTTTACAGTAACAGCTGGAGCTTTTGAAATTAACTTGTTTATGTTTTTTATTGCATCGGTTATCAGCCGTGGCGCCCGCTTTTTCCTGATAGCATGGCTCATCTGGAAGTTTGGGCCAAACATTAAGCAATTTATTGAAAAGTATTTTAACGCCTTGGCAATGGGCTTTACAGCCTTGCTAACAGGCGGATTTATTTTAATCAGTTATTTTATTTAAAACACAGAATATGGTAATCGACTTTACAGTCTGGATAGGATTTATTGTTTTTGTAATCCTTTTATTGGCCCTCGATTTGGGGGTTTTCCACAGAAAATCACATGAAGTAAAAATCAAGGAGGCACTGACCTGGAGTGTGGTTTGGATATCGCTGGCATTGATTTTTAACTACGGAATTTATATTTACCTCGGCAAAGAGAAAGCGCTTGAATTCTTAACGGGTTACCTCATCGAGAAATCGCTGAGCGTCGATAATTTGTTTGTTTTCATTATGCTGTTTTCGTTTTTCAATGTCGAACCCAAATACCAGCACAAAGTATTGTTTTGGGGAATTATTGGTGCATTAATCATGAGGGCAATCTTCATTTTTGCGGGCGTTGCGCTTATCAACCAGTTCCATTGGATCATATACATCTTTGGTGCTTTCCTTATTTTCACCGGCATCAAAATGCTATTTCACAAAGAGGAAGAAGTAGCACCTGATAAGAACCCGCTTGTCCGGCTTTTTAAGAAGTTCTTCCCGGTTACCGATCAAATGCACGGAGGAAAGTTATTTGTTCGCGTAAACGCAAAAATGGTTGCCACTCCCCTTTTCATTGTTCTGCTTGTAGTTGAATTTACCGACCTCATTTTTGCCGTTGACTCTATTCCGGCAATCCTGGCTATTTCAAAAGACTCGTTTATCATTTTCACATCAAACGTATTTGCCATTTTGGGTTTGCGCGCGTTGTATTTTGCACTTGCGGGAATTACGAAGTACTTCCACTTGCTGAAATATGGTTTGTCTGCAATTCTGGCGTTTGTCGGGACAAAAATGGTTATTGTTGATTTCTACAAAGTACCAATCACAATATCGCTGCTTACAATCATGGGAATACTCCTGATTTCAGTTTTGTTGTCTCTCATTTTCCCGAAGAAGGAAAACCAACCCCAAACCAATTTAAACCGTGTCGTTTGATTTTCTTTGAAAAGCAAAACTCCGGAGATTCGAGTAATTCGATTTCTCCGGATTTTCAATTATTTGTGCAAATGCTTTCTATTTCAGAAACTGGAGGCAAACAGGCGATTCGTTCGGAATTTTAAAGCCGGTATAACGCAATTTTCCCGAGGGAGCATCGATTTTAAAAACAGTGATGTCGTTGCTTTTCTGGTTGGCTACCAAAAGAAACCTGCCCGTAGGGTCAATCGCAAAATTTCGGGGCCAATTTCCTTCGACCGGTGTATTGTCTATCAGTTCAATTTTTCCGTTGGTAACATCGCGTTTAAAAATGGCAATGCTATTGTGTCCGCGGTTTGAGCCATACAAAAAACGGCCGTCCCGCGATATATGAATATCGGCACACCAGCTTTCGCCTTTAAAGTCTTTGGGCAAAGTTTTTACGGTCTGCACGGTTTTCCACTCGGCACCATATTTCATCAACACGGTAACAGTAGAACTCAGTTCGTTTATCACATAGATAAATCTTCCATCGGGAGAAAAATCGAAATGCCTCGGGCCCGAACCCGGAGTCATTTTTACAAATGGCTGGGCGTGTGGAGCAAATAGTTTGTCGGCAACAGGAACATCGTAAATTTTTAACTCATCGATACCCAAATCAGCTGCATACAGAATTTTTCCGGTGGAGTCAAAACGAGCCGAGTGCGCATGAGGACTGGTCTGCCGTTCAGGAAAAGGGCCGCTGCCTTCTTGCTGAATGCGCTGTACCATTTCTGAAAGGCTGCCATCGGGTAAAACATCGAAAAAAGATAAGTTTCCGGCTGAATAATTTGATGCCACAAGTTTTTTCCCATCCGGCGAAAGACTAACGTGGCATGGATTTGAGCCGTGCGACAACACATGGTTTACCAGGGTGAGATGAAAATCGGATTCGATTTTGAACGCCGAAATGCCACCACTTTGATTCGCATCCAGATTATCAACCTCGCCTACCGCGTATAAAAATTTCTTATTGGGTGCAATCGCTAAAAAGGAAGGATTGTTGCTCACTGCCGGACGCTTCAAATTGGTCAGACGCCCCGTCTGATCGTTGAATTTATAAACGAATATGCCTTCAGTTGCGCCTTTGGTGTAGGTTCCGACGTATAGAATATGTTTTTTGGCTTCAGCTATACCGCTGAGAATGAATACACACAACAAACTGATAATGATCTTCTTCATCTGGTGTAATTTCTGTTATCGATAACGGTTTCAAGCCCAAAATTAGAAAATTAAAGCTACCGAAAAACTTTGTTTTGCTTGTGTTTACAAATCTCTAACTTTGTTAAAAACTGAAAAATTATGAGCTCACAATTAACTTCAGGAAATACTGCGCTATTAGCCATTTCTATTCTGCTCATTATTTGTAGTTTAATCATCATTTTGCTGATTGCTATGCTTCAAAAGCACCGAAAAGAAAAGTTGCTTTTTGAATCGAAATACCAGGAACTGAAAGAAAAATACAACCAGCTCGAACTCGAAAACCTGGATTCGCGCCTGAACCCGCACTTATTTAAAAATATCCTGAATTCGGTGCAATCGCACGCCTATCAAACCTATTTTGCATTGGATAAGCTGGCCAACGTGCTCGACTACATTTTGTACGAAAGCCGCAAAAAGTACGTCACTCCGCGTCAGGAAGTGGAGTTCGCGCTTAACCTGATCGAAATCAACAAAATAAAACTTAGTCCATTATTTGATTTGAAAGTGAAGCT
>Ga0209098_1002405_pt1 | contig 16556 bp, 14 predicted proteins | sample AD_JPNHW1_MetaG_FD_184429 | JGI IMG/M metagenome (GOLD analysis project Ga0209098, IMG submission 184429) | Active sludge microbial communities of municipal wastewater-treating anaerobic digesters from Japan - AD_JPNHW1_MetaG (SPAdes) (version 2) | ecosystem: Engineered > Bioreactor > Anaerobic... | reverse complement strand
CGGGGTCAAGTGGTAGTACAGGGTCAAGTGGTAGTACTGGTTCATCAGGATCAACAGGAACTAGCGGAAGTTCTGGAACATCGGGAACAAGAGGATCTTCTGGTTCATCAGGTTCTAGCGGTAGCACTGGTTCTTCAGGTTCAACAGGTAGTAGCGGTAGCACAGGTACATCGGGAACATCAGGTGTAGGCGTTGCCTATTATTATATAACTGATCCAAATTGGATTTTACCTTATAATTCAGGTACAACATTTGCATCACAAAGCAAGATTGATTTATCTTCCTTTGGTGTTGATAGAGGTACAGCAGGATTATCAGGGTTTAATGTTAAAGTTGAATTAAATTATTATTTAGACCATTATTATGATACTGCATCAATTGATCCTATACATTATGAAGTTTCAGCAAGACGAACATATGAATTTACAGATATAGTAACACAAGTGCCATCTGGCGGAGATGCATATAAACATTATGTTAGTGACCTCAAAACCATTGAAGAATCTGGTTTTTGGGTAAGATATAATAGTGTAAGTGTAAATTATAGTGCTGTAATAGATAGTGGTCAATTAGGTAAAAATGACATATCAGCAGAATTATATATACATACAGATAACAAAGCGTATTTAATCTTAAAAAACAATTTACGAGATATTTTAGATGCTACGCCTATTTATAAATTGAGTGCTAAGTATACTGTAAATGTTGTTGAGTATACTACAGCAAGAACTAATGAAATAATATAAAATAAACAAAAATGGGAAAGCAAAATCAAGACTTTACAACTTGGGTCGGAAACTACAGAACAATAGTTTTCTATATTGAGGATGTTTCAACGGTAACTGGTGGAACAGCCGAATGGGCTATGAGTACAACATCAGGAGCTACTGGGTCACAAGCAATTTTAAAAACATCAGTAGCGTCAACAGGAATAACACTTTCTGGAAAAAATGTAATAGTAACGCTAGAACCTAGCGACACATCAGGTATTAGTCCGGGATCATATTATCATGAATTAAGATTAGTTGATATCGCTGGTCAGCCAACAACACCCGCAATAGGAACAGTTACATTAAAACCAGTATTAATACCTTCTACATAATGCCAACATGTCGTACAGTAAGTGCTAGCACGGATAAAACCGTAAGTTTTATTGGCGAAACATTTACAACAAATTTACTTGGTTCAAAAAATATTTCTGATTTAATCGGAGATGCAGATAAAACTGTTTCATTATTAGGTGAAAGTTATGTTACAACATTTACGGTTACATCAGACAAAACAGTTAATTTATTAGGACTGAAAAATTTAGAAAACGATTTACAAGGGTCAAAAAATATAAATAATTTAACAGGTAGTTCAGACAAAAGTGCGCCATTATTGGCAGACGGTTTATGTGATGGGTGGTGGTATATATTAATAGACTCCACATATATAACAGTAGATAATACAAATATAACGATAGATAGAAATCCAATTTAATATAAAATATGTCACAACAACATATAATAACAGGTGTAACTGCAAATGACGGAACAGGGGATCCATTAAGAGATGCTTTTATAAAAGTAGAGCAAAATTTTAATGAATTATACAGTAGTGTTGCTGGGTCATCTGGGTCATCTGGGTCATCTGGAAATACTGGTTCAAGTGGCTCGTCCGGCTCAAGTGGTAGTGCAGGAACAAGTGGGTCTAGTGGAACATCTGGAACACGAGGATCAAGCGGTTCAAGTGGGTCTTCGGGTAGTACTGGCTCAAGCGGTAGTACTGGTTCTTCGGGTTCAACAGGAACATCAGGAAGTTCTGGCTCAAGTGGAAGTACAGGATCTTCGGGGTCTACAGGAACTAGCGGTAGTAGTGGAAATACTGGGTCAAGTGGGTCTAGCGGTAGTACAGGAACTAGCGGTAGTAGTGGAAATACTGGTTCAAGCGGTTCTTCGGGATCAACAGGTTCATCTGGTTCATCAGGAAATACGGGTTCACACGGTACATCAGGAACATCAGGAACAGGGGCGCCAGGATCAAGTGGTTCATCTGGTTCGTCTGGAACAGGGGCGCCAGGATCAAGTGGTTCATCTGGTTCGTCTGGAACAGGGGCGCCAGGATCAAGTGGTACATCAGGATCATCTGGGTCATCTGGTGTATCACAAGCAAATATATTGGTGTTAAGTGCTGCGGGTGGATGGGGTTCAACAACAGCTGGCGCATCAGGGCCAAATCGTATAACAGAATTTGGTACAAGTAAAATAAACCTTAACTCGTTAGATTTTGGTGATACAACAAGTATATTATATGCAGAGTGGACAGTATATATGCCACCAAATTATGCGGGTGGAACTATAACCGCACAATTTGTATGGACAGCAAACTCAACATCAACCAATAGTGTTCTTTGGGGATGTGATGCAAGGGCTTTTGGAAATGACGAAACAATCGACCAAGCGTTCGGAACACCACAAGAAGTAACGGACGCAAATACAGCCACAGCATATCAAGTCCATATATCTAATGCAACACCAGCAATAACAATTGCAGGTACGCCAGCAGCAGGTACTATGGTTCAAATTAGAGTATATCGTAACTCAGCAAGTGGTTCAGATACATTAGCAGCAACAGCAAATTTATTACAAGTAATAATATCATACTAAACAATAAAAAATGGCAGATTTAGGAACATCACCGTTTACAATTACAGCAACAACTGATTATTCTATTCCGTTAGGTGTGACATCATTGACAGTTGAATGTCGTGGTGGCGGAGCCGCTGGTTCGAATAATGGTTCAGCAACCGCACGACCTGGCGGTGGTGGCGGTGGTGGTGCTTATGCCAAAAGGCAATCCATTCGTGTTATTCCCACAAAAACATATACATTTACCGTTGGTGCAGCAGTTTCTGCAGCATCACAATCAGCGGGAAATTCATCAGTATTTTCTGGCGAAGATGGGGTAGTATGTCGTGCAGCTGGTGGCTCAAGAACAACAACCAGAACAGGTGGTGCTGGCGGAACGGTTGCCAATTCAGTTGGTGATGCTGGTTCTGTATTTGCTGGCGGTAATGGTGGTACAGCAGTAAACAGTATTAATAATGGTGGTGGCGGCGGTGGTGAAGGCGGCTGTTCGACACAAACAGGTAATAATGGATCAGCAAACTCTGGCGCAACTGGTGGTGCAGGTGGAACAGGTTGTGATGGTGGTAATGGCGGTGCTGGTGGTAACAATAATGGCGCTGGTGTTAATGGAACGGCCCCAGGTGGCGGCGGCGGTGGTGCTGGAGGTAATAACAATACTGGTGGCGGCGGAGCAAGAGGAGAAATTGTAGTAACATATACAATAAATTACACAAGGTCATATGGAGGAGGCGTTGCATCAAGTTCTCCAATGGGATATTAACATATTTATAAAATAAATGAGTGAAGTTAAATATACAACAGAACATACTTTAACTGGTAATACTAATTTACTGATTGAAGAAACTATTCATATTGATAAGACGACGCATAATGTTGGAATAACATCTGGCGGAACTATTCAAATTATGGATGGATATCAATCAACAGGTAGGGTATTAACAGATAATGATGGAACAGGGACGGGACGATGGAAAGATCCATCGACAGTTGGATCAAATTATCCTGTTGTTTATGTAACAAGTGAAACCGAGTTTGTTAATGCATTTGCAAATTATAATTCAGAAACAGGTACATTAGGAACAAAAGGCGCTTGGATTGTATTAGGCGCGCATATTACTTTAACCGCAGATAGAACATTAAATCATAGTGGTATTATCGTTGACGGAAATAACAATTATAGAATTGACTATACCAATGGATATACAATTAAAGTAACTGGGTCAACCGCAACAATTGATTATAGAAACACCATCTTTTATAAAGCATCCACAACAACCGCTATTAAATTATTTGATTGTTATGTGGCAGTTAATAATGCTAGTTTCTATAACTGTGTTTTTAATGGGGTTTGTTGCAATGTTAGTACAGCGGCATCCGCAACAAACTGTAATATATATTACCGTGTTACAAATACATATAATACACCAGTATTCAATTCGTGTTATTTTGCAACAAATAGTATGTCAACGGCGTACCATAGATTTATATTATTCTCCGACCAAGCGCAAGGAACTGTAAATGCAAGGGTTAACAATCAATTCCCAGACGATGACGCATCAACAACACCATTAGATAGGACATTTGAATTCTTATTACCATCAACAACATTTAGATATTTTAGTGATGGCTCGGGCCAACTATACACACCATTAAACGCAAGCGTTGGTTCATCGGTAGAAAATATTAAAAATATGATAATTCCTCATACCAACGCGCCATCGGGTAGTACAATTCCGGGTATGACGGATGCGTTCTATTTTGATAATACTAATGTTCAGTTATATTTTTCAACAGGTATAACAGCGAATACACAATGGTTACGAGTTCTTACAAATAAAGATTTAGTATCGATGACTTCTGGCTCGAGCGGATCATCAGGTTCATCTGGTTCGTCTGGCTCAAGTGGTAGTACAGGAACATCTGGTTCAAGTGGGACATCAGGTACACGAGGTTCAAGTGGTAGTTCAGGTTCATCTGGGTCAACTGGAAGTAGCGGTAGCACAGGGACATCTGGTTCAAGTGGAACATCAGGTACACGAGGTTCAAGTGGTAGTTCAGGCTCATCTGGGTCAACTGGAAGTAGTGGTAGTACAGGCACATCTGGCTCATCTGGCGCAGGTTCATCTGGTTCGTCTGGCTCGAGCGGTAGTACAGGCACATCTGGCTCAAGTGGAACATCAGGTACACGAGGTAGTTCTGGCTCTTCGGGGTCATCTGGAAGCACTGGCTCAAGTGGTAGTACAGGAACATCTGGTTCAAGTGGAACATCAGGTACACGAGGTAGTTCTGGGTCATCAGGAAGTAGCGGTAGTACGGGTTCTTCTGGTTCGTCAGGAGCAGGATCATCAGGAACATCTGGTTCATCTGGCCAAACAGGGGCAGCGGGTGAAAGGTCATATACTTGGATTGTATCAAATCCGGGTGCGGGTGATTTATTAGGCCCACGCTTAAATACATCATTTACCCCTGCCAATTGTTACGCATATACAATGAATAATACGAATATAGTATATAACATTTACTATGGGGCTATTCAGTCAAGTTCAACATTATTAAGTAGTAATATGACAGCAGGAACGGCAGGAAATAGTACAACATCATTCGCGGCAAATCCATCAGCAGGGCATTGGTTAGTTTTACATATTGTATCAGTATCAGGAACACCGGGGCAAGCGGCAATAACAATAGTAGGTTCATAAGAATATGGCAGTAGGATATGTAAATAGTACAACAAACACAACGGGAACTCAGGTTACAACGCTCAGCGCAAATAAGCCAACGAATACCGCGCAAGACCATATCATTATTATATTAATATCGATAGATCAAAATAATTACGCGAATATAACACCACCAACAGGGTTCACAGAAATTATATCAATACAGGATGGGTCATATGATGGTTCACTTACAGCATATTATAAAATTGCGGGATCATCTGAACCTTCACGATATACTGTAGATTGGGATAATAGTAGCGAAGCGTCTATGCGTATTATAACTTATTCGGGTAACGCAACAACATCACCAATAGCCGAATCTTGTTCGGGATTAACTATAAATTCAACATATAACTCAACATCACTTTGCAATATGTCAGCCGCCGCAAGTACAATGGTTGTTCAGGCCGCAATGATGAGTTATCAAGATCACGGAGCGGATAGTTTTTCTAGTTGGGATGATACAGGAAGCGCGCTTACTTGGAATAATTTTGCTGATGTTGGTAATGGCGGAAGCAATCAACCAATTTTGGGTTCATCCTATGCATATAATTCGAGTTTAATAAGTTCTTTTGCGGTTGAAGTTTACAATAGTGGTAATGGTAATGTTCCTCAAATTGTATTCACTATAAAAGAACCGGCAGGTGTTAGTTTAACCCCGATTGCAGATATTACTGGCGTTGGTTCATCATCTATAACCCCGGGAACATATTACATTACCGTTCCTTATGGTTGTTCTAATATTAAAGTATATTGTTGGGGAGCAGGTGGTTGCGGTGGTGGTGCTGGTAAAGTAAATGGTAAATGGGGCGGCGGAGGTGGCGGCGGATTTGGTGGTAAAGAAATACCATATCCAGCCCCCGGGACATTATTACGATTAATAGTTGGCGCAGGAGGGACATCTGCAGGTACGAATAATGGAGGTGATTCAACTGCCGACCTTAGCGATCAATGGGGGCAAGATATTTGGACAAACTACGCTACAGGTTATGGTGGTAATGGTGTGCCAACACAAACGACTACGGGAGGTCTTGGTGGTAGTGGTTTTGGTAGTATAAACTATATAGGTGGTAGTGGAGGAACAGGAAACGGTCTTACAGGAACAGGTGGTGGCGGAGGCGGTGCTGGCACTAATAATAACGGAACTAATGGAGGTAATTCAGCTGGTGGCGGTGGCGGTGCCACAGGCGGCGGTACTGGAGGAAATGGAAGAACGGGTTCAGTTGGTGCTGGAAGTAATGGGGCTCAAGCAGGCGGTGGCGGCGGCGGTGCTTGGACAACTACAACAAACCCATTTTCAGGTGGAAATGGTGGCGATGGCCGTGTTGATTATACAATGTCATATGCTTTGAATACGATGGTTATTGGGTCAGGAATGTAATCCACTCATATTTTTTCTATAACAGTTTCTTTTATTGTTTTTTTTCCTTATTTTTATTGAAAATAATTCATTAGAAATATGCAGAAAATACTTTTCATTGCTCCTCACTTATCGACAGGTGGGATGCCACAATACCTATACAAAGAAATGGAATCCATTAACAATGACTTTGATGTTTATTGTATTGAATGGGATAATATAACAGGTGGTCAACTTGTTATTCAAAGAAACAGAATTCAGAATTTACTTGGTAAGAAATTAATAACACTTGGGGAGAATAAATATAAATTATTCGACTATATCAACGAAATTAAACCAGATGTTATTCATCTTCAAGAGATACCTGAATATTTTATGGCATATGATGTTGCAAAACGATTATATTCTGAAAATAGGTCATATATTATTGTTGAAACATCACACGATAGTTCTGGGGATCCTAATAAAAAATTATTTTTCCCCGATAAATTTATGTTTGTTTCAAAATGGCAGATTGAGCAATATAAAAGTCTTAAAATTCCATCGGTTTTAGTGGAATATCCTATTGAATATGTCCCCCGAACAAAGACAAGGGAAGAGTTATTGAAAAGTCTTAAATTAGACCCAAATAAGAAACATATTATTAATGTCGGTCTATTCACACCAAGAAAAAATCAAGCAGAGATTATTGAATATGCCAGAATGTTGGAAAAATATCCAATTCAATTCCATTTTATAGGAAATCAGGCCGATAATTTCAAATATTATTGGGAACCGTTAATGAAAAACTTTCCGAAGAATTGTAAATGGTGGGGTGAGCGTAATGATGTGGAAACATTCTACCAAATGGCAGACCTTATGTTATTTACATCCCGAGGAACGAATAATGATAAAGAAACATCACCACTTGTTATTCGAGAAGCAATTTGTAATAGAACACCATCTTTAATTTATAATCTTCCTGTATATCTTGGAATGTATGATAACTACGATAACCTGAAGTTTTTGAATTTCGACAACAAGCAGGAAAATATTAAAAAAATATTGCAAGAATTAAAGTTAGAACCAATTAAAATCATTGAGAATGATGACAACAATCTTGTTGAAGTCAAAACAGAAGAAGTAGAACATTTTTATTATGAAACAACAAAAGGTAAGGAAGACTTATTGTCATATGATTATCCTAATAGTTGTCAGAATACTTTAGTTAAGTATGGTGAAGGGGCGGCACAATACTGGTCAATATTCCTATTCCACGAAATGGATAGAGGTAATATATCAATAGAACCGGGGGATGTATTTTTTGATTTAGGTGCAAATATTGGAATGTCATCCAAATATGCTTTAATGCACGGGGCAAGTGAAGTCCATTGTTTTGAACCTGACCCCCATTTACATAAAATCATCAGAAAAAATATACCACAAGCGTTTATCTATGACAACGCAATTAGTAATGAAGAAAAGGAAATTGAATTATATCATTGGCCGTATAACCCTGTAAATGTTGGGCCAAAATATAAATGTAGTACTGTAAATTTAAAAACCATTCTAAAAGTTCTAAATAAACCAATCGATTATATGAAAATTGATATAGAAGGGTTTGAGGAACATTTATTTGATGATTTAACAATACGCGAATTATCAAATGTACATAAAATATTCATTGAATGTCATTTTAGACCAACCGATACATTTTGTCAAACACTTATTGATAAAGGATTTGATATATGGGTTGATGATGCGGGAACGCAAACTTTAGTATACGCAAAAAATACACATTTTAAAGAAGTTTTTGATATTGAGAATGAACACGAAATTGAAGTTATACCAAGTCACCCAATCAATAAGAAAAAAATACATATAATTGACGCATACGCAACAACGGAAGATAAATTAAATATTTTACGAAAAGGTATTAAATCTGTTAAAAAATTCGGTGGGGATATAATGTTAGTTAGTCATTGTTCCTTCCCACAAGACATAATAGATTCTGTGGATTATCATATATTCGATGCGGATAATACATTTAACGACAATAATGTGTTCGGATTCAGATTGGATAATAATGTTGAAATAGAATACAATATAACCAAATCCCACGAGTTCACAATTGTTCGGGCAATGAGATTGGCAATGGCGATGGCCAAACAATTAAAATATGAATATTTTCAATTCACCGAATTTGACCACATTTATTCCAATGAAGATGTGTTAGAAATTGATAGATTAGAAAGACAACTTATTTCTGAAGAAAAAGACTTTTTATTCTTTAAACCAGAATTGGCTAAATTTGGGGATATTACGGGACAGTTTTATGAAACTTGTTTCTTTATCGGGCCAATTGATAAATTTCTAACCAAATTTAATGAGTTTTTTCCTGAAACGATTGAAGAATATAATAAGCGTTTGGCAACTAGATTTCCAAACTGCTTAGAATATTTTTTCTTTAATATTTTTAAAGATGAAAAATGTTTAATTGTTTATGATTATGTAAAATCGTATTTTAAAACAAGCGAGATTAATTTATCATCATGGTCTGATTATAAAGCAACCATATTACTAGATAAAGACAATATAGCATATCTGGTGATTATAAATAACAATAATATTGGTTATAAATTTGATGTTACCATAAATGGAAAAACCAGTACCTCAACATTAAAAGGTGGACACACAGTAATAAAACTTAATGAGTCTGGCGAAATCAAAATCAAAGTATCAAGTAAAGACGGATTAATTGATAACAAAAGAATTGTTTATGATAAAAAGATGCACGATGAATATAAAAAATTAGGAAAAATTACAATATTAAACAAAAGTTATATCGAGCAAAACACACCAAAAGAAAAGTTATTTAATGTTGAATTTGATAAATCCGATAATAAACTAACATTTACTTATTTAAGCACGCAACGCAGAAAAATATTAATATCTACCAAAGATATTGATTCAAGGGCGTGTATTTTTAGTTCGGAATGGGAAGTTGGCCCGGGTGCGTTATATTGGATGGTGCCACTCCCAAAAATTGTTATTGATTTTTACAATGACCCACAATTTGGCGGATTTTTAATTGAATATATAGAAAATGGTGTTGTAATCGAATATGAAGAAATGAGATTCAAAACATTACCATATACCAAACCTATAATGGATTTATCAGATACCGAACCGATTTTTATGAATTATCGTGAGTTTTTTGATGAAGGAATTTATGATAAGTTAGACATACAGAATCGTGATATAGTATTTGACATAGGGGCAAATATTGGACTTTGGACAGCATATATCTTAAATAAGGGAGCAAAGAAAGTTTATGCATTTGAACCAAATAAACTCGCAATAAACCAAATAAATCATAATTTCAAAGATAATAAAAATGTTATAATAGTTCCAAATGGAATTTATTACAAACACGCAAAAATACCATTTTATGTAGATGCAACAAATTCTTTAATTAGTTCTATGATTAATGGTGACGATAAAGTGTTAGCATATGAAGTTGAAACATTAACAATTGATGATGTATTATCCAAATATGGTATTGATAAAATCGATTTGTTAAAAATGGATATAGAAGGTGCTGAGTTTGATATATTTGATAATATATCGGAAGAAACGATGTCAAAAATAGATTCCCTTTTAATTGAGTACCACGATTTTTATTTTACAGATGGAACGCATAAGGTTGATAATTTAATCGATCAACTTAAGCATTTCGGATATGAGGTAATTAAGCCAGATGGCGTTAAATATGTGTTTGCAAACAGAATAAAAAAAAAAAGTATTGGGTAAATGACGGAGACACAAATGTAATAAAAGAGATTGATTTGTATGAAGATGGAAGGACATTTACATGGGAATTAATGGATAATGGTAAACGCACAGGATACCATCACCAGTTTAATGAACTATATTTTATGTATAATGAATTTACCAACGGGTGTGTGTATGAACGATATGGTTGTACAATAGATAAAGATGATATTGTTGTTGATGTTGGCGCAAATGTTGGAATATTTGCAAATCTTGCAAGTCAGAAAGGCGCAAAGAAAATTTATAGTTTTGAACCGGGTGATTTAGCAATGAGTTGTTTGGTAAAAAATGCACCAAGCAATGCTGAATTATTTAAATATGCATTGGGTAATGTTGATGGTAAAGTTAACTTATATCTGCCATCTGAAGGTGACACAATGAGCGCGAGTTGTAAAATGAAATACAGATTAAAAAATATGGTAGATGCAACTACAATAGATAATTTGTTTGCTGATGGTGTATTTGATAAAATTGATTTTTTAAAAATTGATGCAGAGGGTTCAGAATTTGATATTATTAATGGAATATCAGATAATAACCTCAAAAAAATAAAGAAAATAGCAATGGAATATCATTCAAATATGTTAGGTGAAACCCCGAAAGAATTTATATGGAAAAGACTAATTGATGATGGATTTAAAGGATTTGAATTGCGTATTGGTGATGGTGTGCTTAGAATTTATAATTTTTGGAGAGAATAAGTATGGTAATATATCTTTTTTCAGATAAAGCGTTTGAGCCACAATCTATATTGTGCATAAAATCATTATATAAACGAATACCTGATGATGTTAAAATAGTATATTTTACAATTGGATTTAATTCTGATTTTGAACTAAAAAATTTGTACAAATACTATATAGATTACAATCCAAATTTTGATAGATTCACATACTATAAACCAGATATATCACTAAAAGTTATGAGTCTATTTCCAAATGAATGTTATATCTATACCGACTCAGATATATTGTTTTCATCAAAATTCACAATAGATAATGTAATAAATTCTACATTGTCTTACCCAATTGGTAGTTTTGGCCCACATGAATACCCGTTTACATTTGATGATGTTGATGGTGGTAGAACATACTATAATGAAACATTATTGATGAACTATTTTAATGTTTCGGCTCGAAGTATGAGATATGTTTGGGCGTGTTTTTTTAGCTTCAATCCACAATGTAAAGATTTTATGGAAGAGTGGTCATCAATGTGTAATAACAGGTATCTATATGATAAAAGAAAATTTTATTTTCCATTCTATGACGAAACATCGTTTAATGTTTGTTTATGGAAAAGAAATGCCACCAAATCACTTGGATTTGCGTTTGTTAACACACATCGCGCCGATATGATTATTAAATGTGAAAATTCAAAAGATATTAAAAACGAATACGGGCACAATTATGATAAACTTGGGGCTGATTGGGAATATATCAATAATAGTGAAAACATAATGTTTTATCACGGATTTAAAGATATTGAAGAAACATCCGCCGCTGTAAATTTTTTATTAACAAAATAATATGAAAATAGTTAATGTAACACCGGGCTTAATACCCATTCCGCCACCAACTTGGGGCGCAGTTGAAAAGATTATATGGGAAATACATAATAACCTATTAAAGATGGGTTACGATTCCAAGATAAAATATCTGGATGATGTTAAACCAACAGATGATATTGTTCATATTCATGTTGCCAATCTGGCAAATATGGCATACGAAAGAGGAATTCCATATTATTTCACAATGCACGATCATCACGCATTTTTGTATGGAAAGGAGTCCTACAATTATAAGGAAAATTTAAAAGCAATGAAAAACGCCATAAAGGCGTTTGTTCCCGCAAAATATTTGGTTGACTATTTTGAAGGTGTTCCTGAATATTTTTCACACGGAGTAAATACCGAATATTTTATACCACCAAAAAAGAAAGATTTTGATGACATCAAATTATTATGTGTAGCAAACAACGGTTTTATACATAATCAAAGTGAAGATAGAAAAGGATTTGGTTTAGCAATTCAAGCGGCTGAGATATTAGGATTACCAATCACAATTGCCGGCCCAAGTAATAATAAAAATTACTTTAAAGAACACCCGTCCACTTATGATAAATTAACCATATTGTATGATTTGTCCGAAACCGAATTACTGGATGTTTATCAAAAACACTCCATTTTCATTCATATGTCGGTTTTGGAAGCGGGGCACCCAAATCTAACCCTGCTAGAGGCGTTATCTTGTGGTTTACCCATCATAGGAACACTTGAGACGAACAATTCGTTGGAAGGGATGATAGTGGTCAACCGAGATATAAACGAGCTTGTGGCGGGGATAAATAGGGTTAAATCAAATTATCTAAAATATAGGTTAAACGCGATTGCCCAAGCGATGAATTTATCTTGGGAAAACAGAACAAAAGAACTATTAAAGATATACAATAATAAGGATATTGAACATATAAAGAAATCAATATCCAAAAGTTTAAATGTACAAACAATGAGAGAACAATTAATAAACGAGTATAATAATACCAAGAAACATTACATTGCACCGAAAAGGCCAGAAGATATAACAGTTGTTGATGTTTTTTATAATTTCATTGACGGGCCATTCATCGAGATAAAGGAAGCAAACCCACATAAGTATCTTGTTCAATTCATTAATGGTGATAACAACAAAGTTGAATATCAGTTGGAAATGGAAGGAAACCATTGGGCAAAGGCGGCGAAGAAATATTATGTAAATTGGGTGTTAAGGATCAAAGGCATTGATACCGATTTTTTCCACGAACACATCTTTAATCTTGAAGGTCAACGAGTATTGATTTCATTTGAATCAAAGTCATTAGGTGATACATTGGCGTGGATTCCATATGTCGATAAATTCCAGAGAGAACATAAATGTGAAGTCATATGTTCAACATTTTTGAATAGTTTATATGCCGACCAATATCCTAACATTCATTTTGTAGAACCGGGTAGTGTTGTAGACAACATATATGCGTTATACAGAATCGGAATCTTTTTTGATGAAAAGGATGTTGATTTAACAAAGAATGTAACGGATGTTAAAAAAGAGCCGTTATGTAAAATTGCGTCTGACATATTGGGGTTCGAAGAATATGAAGAAATAAAACCAAAAATTGTGCTACATAAAGAAAGCGAATTATCCAAAAGAAAACAGGTGGCAATTGCTATCCATTCAACGGCACAATGCAAATATTGGAATAATCCGAAAGGATGGCAGGAAGTGGTAGATTATTTGTTAAGCAAGGATTATGAAGTCAGATTGTTGTCACAGGAAGAAGATGGGTATATGGGTAATCCAAATCCAAGAGGAATAAAACAACATAGAAAAGGCCCATTGAGCAATGTGGTAAAGGTTTTACAAGAGTCCGAACTATTCATAGGAATAAGCGGTGGATTGAGCTGGTTGTCCTGGGCCACGGGAACACCGACCATATTGATTTCTGGGTTCACGGAAAAAAGCACGGAGCCAGAAAAAGGAATTCATAGGGTTATCAATGAGGATGTATGTAATGGTTGCTGGAGCACCCATAGGTTTGATGCGGGTAACTGGAATTGGTGCCCCGAGCATCAGGGAACGCCTCGAGAATTTGAGTGTTCAAAAACCATAACGCCAGAAATGGTCATAAAGGAAATTGACGACATCATATCAAAATGAAAGTTGCGTTAGTGTGTATTGCAAAGAACGAGGATGTATACATTAACGAATGGATTTCATATCATAGAAAATTAGGGTTTGACCACATTTTCATATATGAGAACGATTGGGTTAGTGGTATAAACTTACCTTATGTAACAACAATTCAGTTCCCGGGTAGGAGCCGGCAATTTGCATCATATAACGATTTTATCAACAAACACAAACAGGAGTTTGATTATGTTGCGTTCTTTGATTGTGACGAATTTTTGGTTCTGAAGAAACACCAAAATGTCCAAGATTTTTTATCCGAACACGGAAATCCAAATGGCGTGGCCATTAACTGGCAGGTATATGGCTCAAATGGTAAATTGAAACGGGACGGAAACAGTATTATAAAGCAATTCACAAGACGGCAAAACGGGGTAAATCATCATATAAAAACCATTCTGAATTTGAAGTCGAACGCCTATATGTCAATTGCTCATCATCCGAATATACCAACATTTGATCCAAAAGGGATAAAAGTAATTGGGCCATTTCATCCGCACGGCGATGATAGTATTGCGATATTGAACCATTACTATCTTATGTCATTTGAGGATTGGGAAATAAAATGTAAAAGGGGTCGGGTAGATGTGGATGAATACACATATGTAACACAGACATGGCACGAAAATGTCAATACAGATAACGATGTTGAAGATTTAACCGCCTATAACTTTATGTACGGCGATGAAACTAATCAATAAGAGTATTTATATCTAAAATATCGTTATGAAAAAAAATATGGTTTTAACTGAAGAAGAAAAGAATAGTATCAGGGAGCAGTATCAAACTCCACCAAAGGAAGCCACCGAACAAATTATATGGGATAAGGGCAATATAGGTGCTGTAAAATCTTATATGGATATAGGAAAACCAGATAGAAAATTCATCATTAGGGTTGAAGAACCATTTGAATTTGAAACAACAGATTCAGATGAGTATCACAAATTAAAACATATCCTAATTAAAACGCACACAAAATTCACAGATGATGTGAGTAGAATTGAAAGATAATATCTTATTATTGATTTTGAGCGTGAAGTTTCTGTAATTCTTCTGCGATTTGCTGGATAATTTTTTGTTCATCCTCACTAACAACCTTTTGTTCTGGTTGTGGCTGGTTTTCCGTTAATCTAATAGTAGCAGGTGCCTGAGCAGGTTGCTGAATTATTGGGTGTTGTCTTTTTTTACATCCACATGGTGCCATATTATTCTATTATTTTAAATTTCTTTATTATTAGTAATGATAACTATTTTGGTTCAAAAAATAAATATTACGATAATTTTTTATTTTATTATAGCTTCCCCACACTAACAAAGTATTTATTAATATGGGAGCAAAAATTAATTTAAATGAAAAAAATGTTGTTAAATCATACAACGAGCATAAAAATGTACATAAAGTTGCAGAAATTTTTAATGTATCATATACACCAATCAAGAGGATATTAACATCAAACGGTTATAACTTAACTAATAGGAGATATACCGTAAATGATGAATATTTTGAAAATATAGACACAGAAGAAAAAGCATATTGGCTGGGGTTTTTATTTGCCGATGGATATATTAGGGATAGAAATCACGGTAAATCTCTTGAAATGAAACTAGGGATAAAAGATAAAAATCATTTAGAATTATTCAGGAAATGTATCAAATCGACACATAATATAACCGAATCATTTAATAAAGTTAAGTATAAGGATGGATATTCTATATCACATTTATGCTGGTTAGCGATATATTCTGATAAATTAGTTGAATCAATAAAAAAACAAGGTGTTCATAGTAGAAAAACATTTACAATTCAACCGCCATTAAATGTACCTAAAAAATTATTAAGACATTTTATTAGAGGATATTTTGATGGGGATGGATGTATTTGTTTCAATAGAAAAACAAAACGAGGAGTTGTTGGGATAGTGTCTGCATCACCTAACTTTAAAAAATTTTTAATAGAATTTATATTAAAAGAATGTAATGTGCCAACAATATATGAAGGTAATATTGAAATTCAAATACAAACCAAATTTGGTATTGTGAATTTTTTATCTTATATTTATAAAAATTCAAAAATTTACTTAAAACGAAAAAAAGACATCTATGACGAATTTGAACGCTATGTTAAACAAAAACCATAATATGGATTGTATTGATGGAATGAAATTATTACCAGAAAATTGTATTGATTTGATAGTGACTAGTTGCCCATATAATGTCGGTATTGATTATGATATCTACAAGGATGACAGGTCGATGGACGAATATTTCAAGTGGACTAAAGAATGGTTAAGTGAGGTATATAGAACAC